>Ga0256827_10003173_pt1 | contig 10482 bp, 10 predicted proteins | sample CV84metaG_FD_185977 | JGI IMG/M metagenome (GOLD analysis project Ga0256827, IMG submission 185977) | Hydrothermal vent microbial communities from East Pacific Rise, Pacific Ocean - CV84 | ecosystem: Environmental > Aquatic > Marine > Hydrothermal vents | place: Pacific Ocean: East Pacific Rise...
TAACTGCTTATTGGGGACTTTTTCTGCCACTTTGACCTTTAAGACCTTTCTCTCATCGAGAAATGAGATGGGTTCGAGTGAAATCATACTCAACTCTTTGTATGATTTCTTCTTCTCATTTGATTTCGCCTCTAAAAGATACGCCCCTCTAAAAATATCTGCAACCTCTTTTAACTTCATTCTATCTCCTTTTATAATATTAAAATTATTTTTAAAATCTTTATTTAAACTTAAATTATTTAATTATTATAAGTTAAAAATCTTTAATATTAATTTAATATTAAAAAAATAATTTAGTATAATTGCAAAAGAATAACACAATAGATTTACTTTAACAGTATCTAATTAGATTATAAAGGTTACCTATTGAAATATGTTAGATTCTAATATTTATTTTTATCTACATTAAAGTACTATTATCTTTTATATGTTAAAATAAGTAAAATAATTAATTATAAGGATGAATATGCCATACATATTTTTACTACTTTTTTCCATTTTCCTGACGGCCTGTACCAACAATGGTACTACTAGTCCAACTGTACCAACTGCTCCATCAACATCAATTGCTCCAGCAGTTACAACAACTGTTGCAACCATTTTACCTGTAGAGACTGCTCCTGTAGGTTTACCAACAACCATGCAAACTACTGATATTGATGATTTAAAAATCGCTCCTGAAAATACCATTGTAGGTGAATATACTCTTAAACGTGGTGCCTTTAGCCATGGTGCGATTTACCAAGATATTAGTGAAGGTTACCTTGTTATTGAAGAGTTAGATGTCAATAATTATGGATATTACTATGTAACTATTGTTGACAAAATTGCCCCAGAAACACATGCTGGAATTTTTTATGAAAAAGGTGGTAAATTTGTTCAAAAAGTTATCTATAATGACGACAATTCAAACCAATCCAAAATAACAACTGTCGATAATATTAACCTTTCTTATGATGATAATATCTTAAAAATTATTATTGATTCAACTAAAAAAGAGACAACTGTGTGGGAGAGAGATGATGGTATAACTACTAAAAGTAGTAAACTAACAGAAGCCCTTCAAAATGCTAGACAACAATATTTAGATTTTTATAAAAATAAATGTATTAGTGCAAATATACAATGTGCTGATAGAGAATATACTCCTGTAAATGACTAACCTCTCTTATATAGAGACGTTAAAACACCCTACAGTAGGACGATTAACACTTATACAGTTTATCTCCTACTTTGGTACTTGGTTCTCTCAAGTTGCCATCGCCTCCATGCTCGTTGAGTATGGTGCTTCCGAAATGGTTATCGCCTCTATGGCAATGATGGTCATGCTTCCAGCCATTCTTCTAGCTCCCCTCTCTGGTTACATTATTGACCGTATTGAATTTAAAAAACTTATGTCAATACTGCTTCTTGTTGAAATTTCAATGACCCTGCTCTTTATAACCATTCACTCCTTAGAGGGTATCTACTGGCTCATGCTATTTCTCTTTATACGCTCCATAGCCTCCTCTACTCTATTTTCAGCAGAGATGGCTCTTTTTCCTAAAATTCTTCAGGGTGAGATGTTAAAAAATACCAATGAGATTCACTCCATTGTCTGGTCGGTCTGTTTTGCTTTGGGTATGGCATTAGGAGGTCTAGTCACCTACTATTTTGGCTATAGTACCACCTTTTTAATAGATGTAACGCTCTATCTTATCGCCTCCTTTTTTCTTATTGGGTTAAAGATTAATCTTAACCCTACCACCCATATTGAATCGGCTATGGAGATGATGAAAAGTGGTTTTAACTACCTTACAAGCCATAAGAAAATTCTACATCTTATTTTGCTTCACTCAAGCATTGGGTTTACAAGTTTTGATGCATTGGTCACCCTACTTGCCGATTTCCATTATAAATATATCTTAGCTGTTCCTCTTGCCATTGGGTGGATAAATGCTTCTCGTGCCATTGGTCTCTCTGTAGGACCTCTACTTTTTAGCAGATTTATGAATAACTCTAACCTACACTACTTCTTTACTTTGCAAGGGGTGGTTATTATCTTATGGGCATTTATTCAATATAACTTTCAGTATGCTCTCATTGGAATTTTGGCTGTTGGTTTCTTATCAACAACACTTTGGTCATACACCTATTATATGCTACAACAAGAGATAGAGCTTCAATATTTAGGTCGAGTTATTGCCTACAATGATATGATATTTATGATTACCAATATAACCGTTACGCTCTTTATTGGTTACGCTTCACAGTTAGGAATGGAGCTGAAATATATTACCATGGTGATGGGGTGTGGCTTTCTTGCCACAGCTATTTACTATAAATGGTTTAAACAACATTATTTATGAAAATAGAGTAGTTATAAGAGTATAATATATAATTATAAATTTTTCCAATAAATAAAAAGGATTTTCAATGATACAAACTTCTGCTAAACTCATCTTAACATCTCTTCTACTCTCTACGATTCTGCTGGCAAACGATACCAAAAAATCTACACCAAAAATGAAACCTGCTTTTACCACAGAGTGGCAAAAAATCTATGGTGGAGAGGATGATGACATCGCTAATGGTATCACAATGCTTGAGGATGGTGACACCGTTATTGTGGGTGAGTGTAAATCCTTTAATGCCCAACGCTCCGACATCTGTGTGACACGTCTTAACCCTAAAGGAGAGACCAGATGGCGTAAACTTCTTGGTGGTAAGAAAAAAGAGCGAGGAGTGGCAATTTCACGTGCTAAAGATGGGACTCTTCTCATTTTAGGTGAGGGGAAATCTTTTAATGAGAATGGCGACCAAGACCTCTATGTGGCAAAACTCTCTTTAGAGGGGAAACTCTTATGGGAGAAGTCGTTTGGAGGGGAGCGAGACGAATATGCTGGTGGTATTGCTGGTACCAATGATGGTGGCGTGCTTGTTGTAGGAGATACAGAGTCATTCTCCAAAAAAGGGTATCGAGACATCTACATTGTCCGACTGGACAAAGATGGAAACGAACGCTCCATTAAAACCATTGGTGGCAAACTTAACGATGAAGCAAACGCTTTAACCCGTACAGCTGATGGTAACTTTATGATGGTAGGTTCACGTGAAGTAACACGCTCTGGCGATGCTGACTTCTTCTTAATGAAACTTAACCAAGAAGGTCAAAAGATTTGGGCAAGAACATTGGGTCAAGATGAGAATGATGTTCTGTTGGCTGTTGCCCCTACTCCTGATGGTGGCATTGTTGCTACAGGAAAAACACGCTCCTACAACTCTGTACAGACTGACCTTGCTGTGATGCACTTTAACAAAGAGGGAAAGCTTATTTGGTTTAAAATTTACGGATTTAAATACTACGACGAAGGAAATGCCATCACCATGACAAAAGATGGAGGCTACGTGGTCGCTGGGAAGACAAACTCCATGGGAAAAGGTGACTACGATGCCTATATTTTAGCACTAAGTCCAAAAGGTAAACTCTTATGGTCAAAGCTTTATGGTGATAGCAACAGAGATATTGCCAATGGTGTGACACGTACAACCGATGGTAAAATTGTAATTGTCGGTGAAAGTGATAGCTATACCCGTTCTAAAGAGTTCTATATGATTAAATTGAAGTAATTTATAACAAAATAATGATATACTTTATCTGAACATAGGTTCAACTAATTTTACAAAATAAAGGTATATTATGAGTGGAACAATAACTCAAATAGATGAGATGACGCTATCAGGGACTAACGGTAAAATTACTGTTACAACCATTGCACAACCTTATGGTCCAAAAAGTGAAAGTGTGGCAAGCATTGGTATCAGCTTAAAAGCAGATGCGAATGAGCCTGACTGGAAAGTACATATTCCAAAAGCCAACATCGCACAAGTTATAGCAGCATTACAAAAAGCTGAACAAGCACTTTAATTAACAATATATCAAAGGAAACAGATGAAAAATAGCATCAAAATTTTAACGTTAGGTACCCTACTCCTCTTTACAACGCAAATCATTATAGCCGAAGAGAGTAAACAGAAAACAATTACCATAGAAGAGATGGAGATTAATTTAGCAAAATTGGCTAAAGAGATTTCAGAAGAGAAGGTAAAGCTTTACCAAAAAGAGGCTCTTCTTAATGAGATGAAACTAGATTTACTTAAACAGAAAAAAGCTAAAGGTAACTAACTTCTAGGACAAGGTACATTTACCTTGTCCCTCTTTTTTTCTTACTACTTAAATACTTTTGTACAATCTTTAATAATTGCACCAGGTACAGTTGCAATGGTCATAAACTGCTCCATTGTAAGTTGTGGATACATTAATGACAAGTAATACTTAGGGTCTAAAATCTTAGCTTCACCATTCTCTATCACTAAAGGATAAGGAAGCATTCCAGCATTGTTAGTACCAATTCTCTTTGGAAACTTACTGGTACGTTTACTTAACTTAACACCCACTAGGGTTACACCATTTGGTAACTCAAATGAGTAGATTACTCTCTTATTTTTTGCCAATTTACTTTTTAAGTCATCACCCCTAGCAACTACCACACCATCACCATAAAATGGCATTCCATTCATAAACTGATATTTAGGTAGAAGTTGGAACTTCAACTTATCATTTGAATTTCTCACACTTTTGAACTCATTTACCAATGCTGATAAAATCTTTTTAGGAGCATCCTCTTTAAAATCATCTTGTAAAAAGGCTTTGGCTAAATAGATAGGATTGGTAATACTAATCTGCTTATTCTTAGGGTCAATCAAAAGTCGTAATGTTCCTAAATATCCTCTATTTGCTACCCCTGCTAACTTTTTAAGTTCAGCATTGGTAAAGACAATAGAGATAAGTTTTTTCTTTTTATCGAGTGGAGCAACAGATACTATTTCAAATCCAGCTTTTTTAAGCTTCTCTTTGGCTTTATCAACATCCATCATATCAGCTCTTAAGTAAGCAGCAATACGACCTTTATCAGCTTCTCCAACCATAATAGTAGAACTGGTAAGCGATGCTCCTACACCACCATTTCCATAACGCTCTGCACTGGTTAAGTAGTTTGGTGGCATCCGTTTAGAAAAAACTATTTTTCGGTTAATAGACGGCTTCACTATATCAGAGTTATCACTCTCAATCACGACAGCTTTAGGAATATTAGTAATCGGCTTCGGAACCGTTGGCATTTTAATTTTAATAATGTTTTGACTACTTTTATCTGTTGTTACCTCTGTTTTAGGTGTCTCAACTTTAGGAGTCTCTTTTTTTACTTCTTCTTTTTTCACTACCACTGGCTTAGGCTCTTCTTTTTTAACCTCAGCTTTTACTGTTGGTTTTGATTTTGCAAGTAGTGGGTTAACATTGGCAACAGCTTTCATACCAAACTTTGTTAAAATTTCAGGAATCTCTTTATCTAACTTCTCAACAAGTGCGATTCTTGAGGGAGCTTTAATTTTTAATGTATCCATAACATTAACAAGTTTTGGCATTCCTACAACTAAGACATTGCTATCTTTTTTAACATACATATACATGGTACATGGAGCAAAAAGTCCAGCATCTGGTCTTGCCCCTTTGGTGTCAAACATATTGTATGAGTACTTTAAGTGACACAAAGAGTAGCCCCAAAAAATATCAAACCCTTCGAGTACCTCTTCCCCTTCATCACTTCCTAAGAAATCATGAAAACCAGCAATCAAATACTCTTTATCAATAAATGCCATCTCAAATTGATTTTGGAACTCATCAACAAAGTCATCTAAATCTTCAGGACGCTCAAACTCATACTCAAAATTTAGCATGGTGTCATCTGATAATTTTTCATACGTTTGATAACTTTTTGTTTTCGTACCAAACTCTTTATCTAATAATGCATCTAAAGGTTTAAAGGAAGCAATAAACTCTTTTTTTACTTTCTCATCTGTAATCCCAATAATATCAATCATCGCTTCAGGTGTTAGGTGTCCTACATGGGTTACCTTCTCATCTAATTTTTTATGAATTAACATATTAAATGGAGCAAAACCTGCTAAACGTGGGTCAATATTAAATAGTGGCATCACATTGTTGTCATTAACAACAGGTAAAAAACTTAACACATCCAGTGTTGTTGAGCCATATTTTGTTTTATATTGGTCATTTACTCTGTGGTGTGGGTCAGCTGAATTAAAACCTATTTTAGGGAGTGCCTCAGCTACTATTTTATTGTATTTGGCTTCAGCATTTCCATCTAATTCATAAAATACAGCTAAATTTCGTGTCGCTTCTGCAACAACAGATGATGGCATAAAAAATACTAATCCAGCAAAAAGCAGTAGTGATTTCTTAAATCCTATTGTGTTGATTATCTTCATGTTATCTTCCTTTATATATAGTAAGAATATATAATTATAATAACATTTTTTGATACTTTTAGAGATTTTTTATGAATTAAAAGAGAGAGGGAAAAGGGGAACGCTACCAAAGGTGACCCCTTTGGTAGTTAAAAAATTACTTAACGTCTTTAGCTGTATCGTTAGCTTGTGTTGTTGCAGTATTTGTTGTATCTGACGCATCATCAGAAACACTTTTTGCTGTATCTGTTGCATCATTTGAGATTGTTTTTGTAGAAGAAGAAGCTTCTGTTGTTGCTGTTTTAGCTGTATCTGTTGCATCATTTGAAACTGTTTTTACTGATGCTGTTGCATCTGTAGAGGCAGTTTTAGCTGTATCAGTTGCATCATCTGAAACTGTTTTTACTGAAGCTGTTGCATCATTTGAAACGGTTGAGACATTCTTAGTTGTGTCAGCAGAAACTGTTTTTGCCACATCATTTACATCTTTAGAGACAGAGATTGCTGAATCTTTAATATCTTTAGATGCGATAGTTGAAGAGTCTTTTAAATCTTTAGTTGTGTTTGTAATTGAATCTTTTGTATCTTCTGCTAACTCTACTGCTGAATCTCTTGTATCTTTTGAAGTTGATACCTCTGCTGTTTTTAAATCGTCAGATACTTTAACAGAAGAGTCTTTTACATCAGAACTCACATTGGTTACTGTTCTCTCTGCTGATTTTGAAGTCTCTACTGCTCCATCTTTCATTGACGCTACTGAATCTTTTGCATCTTTACTCATTGATGTTGCTGCATCTTTCATATCTTTGAACATATCTCCAAATGAGAAGTCTGCTGAAGCTGTAGTAATCATTGCTGCTGTAATTGCAGAAATAAGTGTAATTTTTGTCATGGTAATTCCTTAATCTTAATTGTTTTAGTTCAAAAAATTATATCCTTATAGTTATTTTAGATAACTTAAATTTACAATAAAATAAATATAGTATTAATTATAATTAATATTTATATATAATATAAACAGAGAAAAAACTTTTTAATTATAAAAAAATGAAATTTAAAGAGGTATTAACGAAGAGGAGAAAGAAGAAAACATAATAATCTAATAGAGCTACGCTGGGTAGCTCTATTGTAAAAATTTATTTCGCGTCTTTAGCCGTATCTGAAACTTTTGTTGTTGCAGTTGTTGTTGTATCTGAGACATCATCAGAAACACTCTTAGCTGTATCAGTTGCATCATTTGAAACTGTTTTAGCTGAAGATGAAGCTTCTGTTGTTGCTGTTTTAGCTGTATCGGTTGCATCATTTGAGACTGTTTTTACTGATGCTGTTGCATCTGTAGAGGCAGTTTTTGCTGTATCAGTTGCATCATCTGAAACTGTTTTTACTGATGCTGTTGCATCATTTGAAACGGTTGAAATATTTTTAGTTGTATCTGCTGAAACAGTTTTAGTTGCATCATTTACATCTTTAGAGACAGAGATTGCTGAATCTTTCATATCTTTAGAAGCAATGGTTGAAGAGTCTTTTAAATCTTTAGTTGTGTTTGTAATTGAATCTTTTGTATCCTCTGCTAACTCTACTGCTGAATCTTTAGTATCTTTAGAAGTTGAAACCTCTGCTGTTTTTAAATCATCCGATACTTTGACAGAAGAGTCTTTTACATCAGAACTCACATTGGTTACTGTTCTCTCTGCTGACTTTGAAGTCTCTACTGCTCCATCTTTCATTGACGCTACTGAATCTTTTGCATCTTTACTCATTGATGTTGCTGCATCTTTCATATCTTTGAACATATCTCCAAATGAGAAGTCTGCTGAAGCTGTAGTGGTTAGTAATGTAGCAGTAATACTGCTTAAAATTACGATTTTTTTCATAATAAAGTTCCTTTATTTATAACTGAGATAACAAAATATTAACAATATCTATTTGAAATTTTACTTAATATACATAGAAATAAATAATGAATAATCATAATGTTTATAAAAGTAATTGAGTAATTAAAACAAATTATTAAGACTAGATGATTCTAAAGAAAATTTATAACTTCAAAATAATCTGTTATAATAATAGTAATAAGTTCAAACCGAAGGATATACACAATGAAAAAACTACTACTCATTCCAACCATGATGCTTGCATTTACCTCTGCTAATGCCTACACACAAGCTGAAAGAATCTTAGATATGCAAAAGATGGCACAAGCGATGCAAGATATTCAAACTGGCTTTTTTTACAACAACCTTGATATTGTAAAAGATGGAACAAAAACCCTTAAAGAGACCATCGTTAAGGTAAAAGCGATTGATTCAGAGATTAAAACAAATGACATCTATGAAAAATGGCTCAATAACAACATTAAGATGACCAATAAAGTGAAAAAGAAAATCTTACATAAATCAGATGATATAGTAGAACGTTTTGAAAATGGTGACCCCGTTCAAGCACTTCAAGCCTACAACAAGATTTCACAACAGTGTCTAAAGTGTCATACACAAGTACGTAAATGGTAATTTTAACGACTCAAAGGGGAGAAGAATGAAAAAAGCATTAATTGTAACCTTTTTACTCATGATGTCACTTCAAGCTGATGATATTGTGGTTACAGGTACGGTCGTGTCAGATGGACAAAAAATGATTGGTAGCCGATATATGGGTTACATTAAAAAAGTTTTTGTCAAAGTTGGCGATAAAGTTAAACGTGAAGATGAACTCTACGAGATGGAATCGGCTGAATTTGACATTATGAAATCACAAGCTGATTTAATGTTAGAGCAGTCAAAAATCGTTGTAGATTTTTGGAAAAAACGTCTAGAGAGTGTTAATAAGAAAAAAGAGAGACTCAAACATAAGACCAAAACAAAGTCTATGATGGGTGACATTGATGACCTTACAGCAGAAGCCGAAAACTTTAAAACCATGTTGGAGTCTGCACAAGTGATGGTACGGCAAGCTTCTATTAAAGTCAAACAGATGGCAAGTGTCTACAACTATCTAAAGATGAAAGCCCCTTCTGATGGAGTCATTGTTAGACGAAACGTTAAAGTTGGTGATATGATTATGCCAGGGATGTTGACCATTATGATGGTTGATACCGAAAACTTAGAGATTCATGTCTCTGTTTCTGAAAGTATCATTGCAAAAGTGAAAACAGGTCAGAAGTTAATGGTAAAAATTCCATCACTCGACTACACTACTATTGGAACGATTAAAGCCATTGTTCCAGCAGCCAATCCAATGACACATAAAATTCAAATGCGTATTACATTTGATAGAAGAGATAAAAATATCTTCCCTGGAATGTATGCCAAAGTAACCATTAAAGACACCAAGTTAAATTAACAAATATTGGGTGGCTTTCAGCCCTCCCAATATATAATACCTCTCTTAAAACTCCCTCAAAAACGGAATCAGATGATACAACTAAACAACCTAACTAAAAGCTTTGGTGGACAGACCCTCTTTCGTGACATTAACCTAAAAATGAACAGCAACCAAAGGATTGGACTCATTGGACGGAACGGTTCAGGAAAATCGACCCTTTTTAAGATTATTTTAGATGAGGAGAGTGCAGAGAGTGGCGAAGTGCTTATTCCAAGAAACTACAAAATTGGTACATTAAAACAGCATCTGGTCTTCACCGAAAAGACGGTTCGAGAGGAGTGTGCCTTAATTCTAAGTGAAGAGGAGCAGTACAACTTCTACAAAATAGAGAAAATCCTCTTTGGACTCGGCTTCACCACCGAAGATTTAGAGAAAGACCCCCTCAGCTTCTCAGGAGGGTATCAGATACGCATCAACCTTGCCAAACTCTTGGCAACTGAGCCTAATATGTTGCTACTCGATGAGCCAACCAACTACCTTGACCTCCTCTCTCTACGTTGGTTAAAACAGTTTATCCGTACCTTTGATGGCGAAGTAATCCTCATTACCCACGACCGTGAGTTTATGGATGCCGTTACTACTCACACAATGGGAATTCAACGTAAATCGCTACATATCATCCAAGGTGACAGTAAAAAGTATGAAGCGACCCTCGCCCTAAGTGATGAAACCTACGAAAAGACCCGTCAAAACCAAGAGAAGAAACGCAAAGAGTTAGAGGAGTTTGTCGCCAAAAACAAAGCCCGAGCCTCCACAGCTGCCTTGGCACAGTCCAAACAGAAAATCTTAGACAAG
>Ga0256827_10003175_pt1 | contig 10477 bp, 10 predicted proteins | sample CV84metaG_FD_185977 | JGI IMG/M metagenome (GOLD analysis project Ga0256827, IMG submission 185977) | Hydrothermal vent microbial communities from East Pacific Rise, Pacific Ocean - CV84 | ecosystem: Environmental > Aquatic > Marine > Hydrothermal vents | place: Pacific Ocean: East Pacific Rise...
CATCGAAAACCTGTTTTCCGAAACAGAGTTAGTAGAGTACAGGCAAGTGCCTGGAAGCGGTTTCCTCCAACCAAGTGTTGGAGATGATATGGTCTAGTCTACATGGAGACATGTAGCTGCGGGTAATGCTGCGGGTGTAATTTAACGAATTACATTGAATACAAACGAAAAGATGAGAACGTTCACCACATCGGTAATTGTCACTTATTCAGAATATACATCTCTGAGAATCCTGATATTTGGGATGACGATCTTAAGTATGACATCTATGAAGCTGCAAGGGAAACGGTGTCGTATGAGGAAGCTCTAATCGATTACCTTAACCCACCACATCTTTCTAATGATGACTGTAAGCGTTATGTTCACTACCAAGCGGATAATGCCCTTAAGGAGCTCGGAATGAAGGCTAATTGGGGTGTCGAGGACAACCCTTTCCCTTTCATGGATGAGGTCACAGGTACTATCCTGACTGATTTCTTCTCTGGTAAGGTTACTTCTTACTCACGTAAAATGACGGGTAGTCGTGAAGCGTTACGGAACAAGCTGCTAGCTGCTAAGGGTGGTAAGTAGTAATGGATAAGTCTATTGAGGACGTATTCGCACTAAGCGATATGAGTTATCAGGACAACTCCATTCTCACTAACGCTACTGATCGTCAACTGCTATTCATGTTAGGGGAAGCCCTACGTGAAGTAGGTTCACGGAACTCTCTGAATAACGATACTGTTATGAACTCGGTCGAAAGGATACTTTATGTTGATACAAACAACGACGGATGATTTCATTAACGATCCTGTAACGGGAGAGTTAGTGTTGGCTGCTGATCTTATACACAGGGGTTTATATAATGCTTGTGAGCAATGCGGTGGTCTAGTCGCAAAGGGTACTGACTTATGTGACCGTTGTGTGAATCTTAGGGATGCCAAGGAATCGGAAAATCCTAAGTGTACTTGTACCATGATGGAAACTTGTCCAATCTGTAAGGATGTCAAGTTGGCAGCTGGTATTTCTCCTAAGCATGATGCGGGTAAGTTAATGTACTCTCTTATCCCTCCAGTAGCTACTAGGGCATTAGCTGAAGTACTTACTTTTGGGGCACAAAAGTACGCACCTAACTCATGGCAGGGTGTTGAGGAAGGGGAACGTAGGTATCTTGATGCTCTTATGAGGCATATCGAAGCCTACCGTTCGGGTGAAGCGATTGATGACGATAGCGGGTTATCCCACCTGAAGCATGCAATCACCAACCTAGCCTTCTTACTACACTTCGAGGAGCAAGATAATGCTAACGCCTAAGCCTATCGAGGATGTAATTATCCCACATGACCATGAGGACTTCTACAAGGCTTTATTCGGGTTATCCGAATGTACTATCCGTTCCCATTGGGAGTACTGTGACGCTAAGGAGGGCTCTGAGGGGTATATCTCTATACAGGACCATTCGGGCGAAGGTTACGTAGGGTCTTTTGACAACACGTATCTGCATGACCCTGAAGCTATGTTGAGTATAGTCACGCAAGCTGTAATGGCTTTACGTATGACTGACCAAGAAGGGTGGGTAAGGTAACCAAAGGAACCACTATTTAATTTTACAAAGGAGACCTATGAGTCAATTATCAACTGTAAGTATCGTGTCAGGTAATGACCGTGCACGTATTTACACTAACGTCGCGTCTATCCGTGCAGGTGGGGAGTACTTGTCAATTTTGATAACTCCACCTAAGGGTAGTCAAGTGGAGCATAACATACCGCACAAGCATATTGAGTACTACTCAGTTAAGCCGCAGAAGGATTAGTTATGGCAACCGTACTACTGAAGCACATTACACCGTTATGGGTATGTAGTGACGCTATTCGGCAATGCCACGCTACTCAAGCTGGGTCTGACTACGGAGGACCCATCGACTGTGCGTTAATTGATCGTGTTGGTAATAAGATGAAGCACGCCTCTACTCTTGAGCACATAATCGTTCAGTTGGATATCTCTGATATCTCTCGAGCAGTATTGCAGGAGTGGAGCAGACATCGTATAGGTATGTCACAGACTGTTAAGTCTAGCAGATACACACTGAAGGAATTGAAGGATGAGCCCTTATTCGAGGGACCTTATTGTGATATTGCTGACGGTATGGGTAACCCAACCTCCCATTGGTGGGATCTGCAAGTAAGGGCTAGTAACTATGTAGTTCTGACTGATAATGAGGCTGTGAATGCAGCTATCATTCAATCATTGTACAACCTACAGAAGCTAATCCTTACCAACGTATCTAATGATGTAGCTAAGTATGCTATGCCTGATGCCTATAAGACTTCACTGACTTGTTCGATCAATTTCAGGTCATTGCAGAATCTGCTATCATTACGGTCAGCACCATCAGCGTTGTGGGAGTTTCGTAAGTTAACGCAAGCTATCTTCCGAGCAATCCCAGAGGAGTACCAGTTTTTACTGGAGGACTCATTATATGAAAAGGAAACACATGAATAGAGAACAAGTAACTGAAGCACGTCAGAGACTAGAGGAAGCTAAGGCACAAATCGCTAGGGAGGAGAACCAACTTAACGACATATTAGCCGAACAAATGGCTGATGAGCTATTGCAATCGGAGGCTGAACGAACTCAGCATTATGTCGACCCTCTTGACAATGTCAATCTAATCAACGTAGTTATCCGTAACACGTTAACTAAGGAAGGTCCAGTTACTAACTCTAACGTGGAAATCCTACTTAAGTTAGGTAAGTTACAAGGTCAATTACTGGCGAATCGAATCGTCACTCCAGCATGAAGTGGCAAGCTAGTTTAGCTAAGTGGCGGGATGACCGTCATATCGGAATTCAGTCCGAAGCTACTTTTGAATCGATGATGGCTGAGGAGTTGCAGGAATACAGGGTAGCTGTAGCTAACGACGATTGGCATGAGCAAGTGGATGCTATCTGTGACCAAGTAGTGCTAACTACTAATCACTTAGCATACCATCCCGATCGTGAGGATCTCAAGGAAGCACTGGCTGACTTACTGACATTGGATTTACCTAATCTGGGAGTAGTACCGGATCTAGCAATGAAGCAGTGTCTGAAGGAAATCTCGTCTCGTGTACAGGACCCAATCCAAGCAGCGGAGTGGAGTAACTCTGGTGCTACAGGCAAATGGCAGAAGGACCTTAACCAGGACCCTTCAACACTATACAAGGCTGACTATAAGTTAGCTAAGTGTAGGGTTATCGGGCACTCTTAGGAGTGTCTCATTAATCTTATTTAAGGAATTTATTATGACATCAGTATTCTCTGGCTTCTCAGGAAGTCAACCTAACCCTAACACAATGGTATTACACCACCCTAGTGGTGAATCAGCACTATTCAACTACGGTACCTTAATTGCAGGTATGGTAAATGACAAGCCAACTTTCGTAACTAATGCATGGGATTACTCCCGTACTACTATGAAGCGAGTATCTGTCTTTTTCGGTCAACCCGCTGCTGATACCCGACGTATGATCGCTTCAGGGGAATTGACTCTCCTTACATAGCTGACCAAGGTTTCATGCTTCCAAGTAAGTCATCTAATCTAGCCATAGCAGGTACCATTGCTCGTTCAATGTTATCCGTACTCTCTGGCATGAAGAAGAAGTCACTTAACGACTGATCAGTTATCGCTTTATCTGTAATGTCATCAATGTCTAAGTAGGCAATCTCTTGACCTATCGCAGCCATCATGAATCGTAATGGATGTTTAGCTATTCCATCTTTCCACACTTTTTGTATTCTTATGGCGTATTTGGTAAACATTATTAACCCGACATCATTAGCCCATTGCCATACCACACTATCTGGTTTATTGTAGTTAATGAACGCATTAGTGATCTCTTTAATCGACTCTTTCTTAACGTTGTTCATCTGAGCTACCGTTAGTTCTTTACCTGTTTTCTTCAGGTGCCTCTTTCTAGCTTTCTCAATGCTCATGTGGTACATCGCATATCTAGCCATGAAGTCACTGTACTGAGTCATTTGTTGCATTGCACCGAATATTCCAGTTTTCTCACTCAGGTATACCCAGTTTAATCCATCTTTGATTACTTGTGGTGTACCCCAATCATCTAATTTCTCACCGACTATTCTCGACACCTTGTTAGTTGTCTTAATGTCATCTCCTTGTAGGTCCTCTACAATCGCTTGGTATAATCCAGCATCAACCAAATCTTTTATTGACCCGGTTTCAATCGTGCTCTCTAGCCGTTTTAACTCATTATTCTCAGCGTATGTAAGTCCTCCAGTTGCCATCTTTGTAGCTTTAAGCTGATTAATTCGCTTCATGTCCTTCACGTACCTGTTTAACTCAGCCATTCCTGTAGCTTGCATCGTGAACACTTTCTTTACGTTGAACCCCATTTGCAGTAAGTACATCGTATTACTCACTATGTTACCTATCAGTACTCCTGGTGTTCTGATTACGATATCCGCTTTAGCTAAGCTGATGATGCTTTTCCATAGCTTCTCAGCTAACTTTACTATTCGTTTCATGTATGGGTATAACTGCTTAATCACTGGCAAGTCGACTACTGACCCTTCTCTGAACCCGAATGCATCCATTATCGCATCTTCTCTTACCCATAACCCTTTATTCCCATGAGCTCTAATTTGCTTCTTCATGTCCCCTGGTATTACGGCCCATAAGTCTCTAATGTAAGCCTCTTCACTATGTTCGTGTATCTTTACGTAGTTATGCCCATCTTTACCTTGTGTACCGTTAGTAACGTCAAACTCATCGAAGTCTTCTTTGTTTTCGTCATACTCATCGTACTTACCTAGCATTAGGTTCTCATCCATATTCTTGAACAACTCTTTCATCAACTTATTATTCAATTTCAACGTTTCTTCTCTATCATTCACACTACCAGCCATCGTACCTACTATCTCACCTGGATCCATGTCCATTGTCAAGTAGTCTTCTTTCTCTTTTGTGGTCAATGTGTAAGCATACCCAGTAGTTTCACCTCTGTCATTAACTAACGGTACTATGTTCTCTCCATGATCGAAGTTAGCTCTTCTACCGTCCATTACTCGCTCGATCATCTTATCACGGAATCTCTGTATGTTCTTAACTCTTTCTCTCATCAATCTATCAGCTGAGCTGTCCTGTGTATGGTATGAGTTATCGAACATTACTGTACCAGTATGCTTCTTACTGTTAGTAAGTCCCATCGCACTGATGTTGAAGTTATCCATTAACCTACCATCATTTACGAACAACCCCATCTGCTCACCAAGTACACCCTCTTTATGTTTAACTATTACTTTCTTAAGTACGTAACCCTGATCAGCTAGCTCTGCTTCCTCGCTTAATGCAGCTATCTTTGATGTCTTATTATCATCGTATAACTCTCTAACCCAACCTTTAATTCTGTTTACTTTACCTTCTGATGACTCATTAGCCTTGTGCATTACGTTCGTGTACCCTAGCATTGCTGTTGAGTTCTCTTCAAGTAACCCACCAATCTTATCTCTAGTACCTTTATCAACCATCTTGATCGCTTCTAACGTAACCAGTCTGTCAAGTATTGCTTCATCTTCTTGTGACCCGTACTCTGATGATTCATCATACTCGTATGCTGTTCCAGCCATTATGTTGATTCTATGAGCGTTAGTTTGTAGTACTGCATTTGATTTACCTGTAACCATGAATGCTGCTAAGTCTTTCGCTGCCTGTAGTTTGTACTTAACTTCCCTATTGTCATGTCCTGTTACCTTACCAGTCTCTAACGCTATTGCTTTGTCTAATTTCTCGTCATCTAAGTACAACCCAGCTAAGTCTTCTTCAGCGTACACTCCTGCTAGTGCATGGAGGTCTGTTTTCAGCACACCAATCGTTATCGCTTTCTTCTCGTGCTTATTAAGTCTTCTCTTACCCCATAACTGCCCCAGTATTGACTTAGTGCTATCCTTTACCTCTCTTCTTATCCTATCTACTGAATTACGCATTAACCCTAGTTCACCTAGTTTATCTTGGAATGAGTCTGTATCTGACAAGTGTCTAAGTACTGTCTGAACTGTTCCTCTTGATGTGAACATCATCCCTTTCATTACTGCTGAGTAGTATGGTCTTGCCTTAGGATCTCCGAACATCTTCCATGAGTTTCTAATCAACCACAACGCTCCCTTGATTCCCTCATCTTTAGCGGGTATTGTGCTTAAGTCCACTGGAGCTAAGTCTCCTAATTTGGTTTGAATCGTATCTACTACCTCTCCCCATTTCTCTTCCGTCGTGTCCATTGTATCAGTGACCGACTCCATTACTTTATTATTCCAACCCTTAACCGCTAATGTGTTTGCTTGCATTAACTCTTTATGTAACTTCATCATCAGCATATCAGCTTTCATTCCCTTAGGTTCTTTTCTTAACCTCTCGAATGTAGCTTCTACTAACCTACCTACTAGCTCTTTGAAGGTATCCCAGTAACCCATGTCCTTAGTGCTCGTCTTCTTTCTACTGACGGTAATCTTACTCATCGCATCTCTGAATCTCTTGTGTGTCATTGCATATGCTATGAACTCTTCTAATGAGTGCTTGCTACTATTCAAGTAGTTGTATCTTGCCTGAGCAATCTCTTTCTCCATCTCGTAGTTTATGCTTACCTCTGGCATGAAGGTTTCCCAGCTAACCTTTGGTATTATTTCAGCGTGTAGTTTCTTTAACCTACTGATTGTACCACTTACTTCAGCTGGTGCGTAATTCACTGCGTAGTATGTTACTGCGTGTACTAACTCATGTACGTACTTCTCTGCTGCACTCTGAGCATTACCTACTATTGGTGACTGTGTTCCTACTTCAAGGAATAACCCTAATTTACCGTGTTCGAAGCTTATCGATCCACCATTCTGATCCATCTTATTGTTGACGTACACGTTCATCTTCTTACCATACTTCTTAATTGGGTCTGCAACTATGTTACCCACCTCTTTAAGCATTGCTACGGTATCTTTGTCTAACTCTACTAAGTCTTGTTCGATTAGTTTATCAATCATCGTCTGAACGTTCTCAGGGTTGTTTATCAAGTCCTCTTTGTATATATGATCAGCATTGTCTACTCTCTCTTGGAATGTTCTTCCTGACGCATCATTACTATCACTTCCAAGGAAGTTAGCCATTACCTTCTCTTCGATGTTAGCCATCATTGGTAACTGTACTACCCTACCGTTATGCAATGTCTGTGGTGCACCATCTTTGAAGGTATACCTAGTCTTGTCATCCATTATGACTGTGACCCCTTTAGCGTTACGTCTAACTAGTACTGGAGTACCTGTATGTGTCTTACCTGACGTTACGTGGTTGAGTGTAGTTTGCCCATCTTTACTGTTGTAGTGTAGGTGTTCTAGTATCCTATTCTCCATAGCATTCATGGTGTTACTGTCCATTTCGTTCCAAGTCTTGTTGGCTACTCTACGTATTTCTGCTTCACTCTGACCTACGTTTGCTTCTTTAATGGTGTTGAACAGCTCGTTATAGCTGTCAACGATTTTATCATTTGAACATGTCATATTCTAACATCCTTCTGTATTGCTCTTCGCTTTAGCGATGGCTTTTGTTGGGACAACTATACCATTATTACCCTGAGTATCCAATGAACTTCCCATTCTAGCTACGTCATCCTTACTGTACTCCGTAGGGTTATTCTTTACGGGTCCCTTAGTGCCTTCGATTGTGTGCTGACTTTCCTTGTTAAGTACCATATGCCCTGATGTGGTAGTCATGTTGTGGTAACGTTCTCTAAGTACCTTGTTAGCACTAGCACTATCACTTAGCGTATTAGCGAACCCTTCAAGGTCCAATGATTCCATCTTACCTTTCTCGTTAGCCATCTGTAATTTTGAACCACCTGTACTATTAACCTCATTCTTACCCATGTCGTGATTCTCTTGGTTAAGCTCATTCATGATGTTACTGTTACCACTTAGCTTGATTGCTGCAGCTATCGATCTATCCATTGCTATGCTGACTTCAGTATACATATCCCACTCTTTAGTCAGTTCAAGGAATATCCTATTGTACTCCTTAACGAATTCTACTGCTGTCTCTGGGTCCAGTACCATCGCATCGAACACATTAGTGAATCTCTTATCCTTCATTATCATTGCCATTATAGCACCATCTAACCAGTGAATTGGTACAACCGCACCACTATTTGACGCCTCTTTGATTGCTTTTCTTACTGCTTGTACTGACGTACTTGCATTGTTACCGTTTACTGTCTGAGTGGTTGCTTTAGCGTTGTTTGATGCTGCTACGTTACCATCAGTGAATATCCCAATCCCATCCATCATTGGCATGATCTTACCATCTTTGTCGGTATGAGCCTCTGCTGATAACGGTCCTTTTATTGATGGGAATATCTCAATCAAGTCTTTAACGATCTTGTTATGGTCCGCTTCAGTGATCTTTGCCTCTTTGAACTGTGCTGTAGCCTCTTGCAGGCTTAACTTGTCACCAAGGTTCTTAGCTCTAGCAACGGTCTTACTGATGACCTTCTCTTCTGCCTCAGTTAGTGTTATGGCATCAGTCAATGCCGCTATTCTCTGCTCGTACACCTTGTTGTACAATCTGAACATCACTTTGTAAGCTGTGTTTATCTCAGTATTGATGTTATCGAAGTGTCCCATTACCTTCTTAATCTGGTTATTAAGGTCTAGTCCGTACGATGCTGCGAATATGTCAGTCAATGCTTGTTCTAGTGTAGTCTCTATTTTAGTCCCACCAACGCTGTCAACTGAAGCCATTATTGTTGATGCTCCATTATCTACCATCTCATCTGCTATCGTCACGAAGTCTGTTCTGCCTGTAAGTTCGCCTACTAGCTCTATTAGCGGTGTTGTTTTACCTGATCTGACGTCTGCTATGAACTGATCTACCATACCCTCTGACAAGTACCTACCTGTACCTCCAGCTGTACTTTTGTACCCACTACCGTAGTTCTTTGTCATGAATGAAGGTTTAGCGGTATTTCTACCTTTCTTAGTTACGGATACCTTACCCTCATCGTCTTTAGTAGTCATTACTGGTGCGAACCCTGCTTCATCAAGCATACCTAGGTATTTACTAGCTAGTACTGTTGAGTTAGCCACCTTACCACCATTTTTCTTAGCTTTAAGCTCTTCTTCATTTGCTTTAACTATCGCTGTTAACTCTTCTGTCGAACCAGCCATACCTATTACTGTCTCTTGGTATGAATCTGTGATTTCCTTGTTAGCGAACATCTCATTAGTACCCTTAGCGTCTATTGCTGCCTCACCGTACAGTACCCCTGCTCTCTTACTCCAATCCATCATCATTTGGTGCTCCTCGAATGGGAACAACCTAGTCTTTAATGCGAATCCGCTTGTCTTAGCATCTACCTCTAGTAGTAGTCTGTTCTCGAACGTGCTACCTTTGGCTTCTTGGTACGCTTTAACTGTATCTAATCCTACCATTAGTTGTGATAGGAACTCTATCTCAATCTCTACTCCGCTTATCTCTACGTGCCCTTTAGGATCTTTCATCAGCTTATCTACTGCCTTAGTCAGCTCTTTGTGGTCTGTGTTAAGTATCGCATCTGCGAAGCTTATTACTTGTTCATCTGTAGCTGTATCTATTCCTAATCCGAATGCTTGTCCTATTGCGAACTTAAGCATCACGCTGTCTTTCTTTATGTCTCTGACTTGTGTATCATCTGATGTGAAGAACCTATGTGTCTTACTAGTTTGTGGGTTGATCAATCCTTCTAGCATTGTTCTACCATTCTTACTAAGGAAGTAGTCGAAGTACATGTCTCCTGCCATTGTACCATCTTGTACTAAGTCGTAGTATTCTACTAACGCATCTGTTTCTCTGTCAATTCCCATGTTAACGCTTCTCTGTGCTTCTATGGTCTCTTTTGAGTACCTACGTGACTTCTCCATTACTTTTAGTGGCTTCCATCCAAGTGCTAGCTTGTATGTAGCTATCTTGTGCTTTCTGTCTTTATCGTTCTTCTCACCGAACACTCTACCTACCGTACCTGTATGTAGTACGTTCTTACGAGCTTCTAACGCATTGATTGCTTCTTGGTTAACTGCAGGTGAGTGGTTAACGTTGTTATTCTTTATCTTAACTACTCTCTTCTCTTTGGCTATCTCACTAGGGAACTTAGCTGCAGTATCCTCTGTATCAAGTAGCTCTTGTATCCCCTTAGCTCTTTTCTTAGCTTGGGTGAACTTGCTACCTTGACTCATTTCTTCGTACTCAGCGAACTCGTCCATCCAACCGTCGATGTTAGTTTCGTACGAATCTTCTACTGTTTCGAACATCCAATCTTCTTCAGTTGCTGCCTCGGTATTATCCGCTACGTCTACGCTATCGTATCTTCTCATCGAATCCTCTAACTGTACGAACTGTAGTGATGCATCAGCGTTGTCTGCTTTATTGTCTGATTCAACTTCGGAAGCCTTCATTACACTAGTCTCTAACGGTCTG
>Ga0256827_10003176_pt1 | contig 10473 bp, 10 predicted proteins | sample CV84metaG_FD_185977 | JGI IMG/M metagenome (GOLD analysis project Ga0256827, IMG submission 185977) | Hydrothermal vent microbial communities from East Pacific Rise, Pacific Ocean - CV84 | ecosystem: Environmental > Aquatic > Marine > Hydrothermal vents | place: Pacific Ocean: East Pacific Rise...
TAAGAGCCATCAAATATAATTTCTCTATTAAAATAAATGAAGATGAAGAACAATCAATGGCACGACATAAAAAGGGAATGAACCCTGTATGGCAAAAGAGATATTATGAACATACCATTAGAGATGAAAAAGATTTTTTAAGATGTTTAGAATATATGCAAAACAACCCTATAAAACATGAGCTTGTAGAAGATTTAAAAGATTGGAAATATTCGTCATTCATGTAGGGGGGCGATTGCCATCGCACCAAAAATACAAACAACGAATGAAGATGAATATACCAATGATTTTGATAAATAATTGGTTATTGAATTTTTATTTTATGCTAATATTAAAATGGTGCGATGGCAATCGCCCCCTACGGAAAAATTTATAATTTTTCCATATCTTTGATGGTTGCGAGTAATGCTCCAAGTTTATTCTTAACTTCCAAATACTCCAACTCTGGAATAGAGTCAGCAACAACACCTGCACCAGCTTGGAGGGTAATGCTGTCTGGTTTTAGAAGAGCTGTTCTAATAGCAATAGAGGAGTCCATTTCACCATTGAAGGCAAAGTAACCAATGGAACCTGAGTAGAAACCACGTTTTAAACCTTCAAATTGGGCAATGAGTTCCATTGCCATGATTTTTGGGGCTCCAGTCATGGTACCTGCTGTGAAGGTGGCTCTGAAGAGGTCGAACATGTCTTTGTCTTTGGCAATGGTCGCTTCTACATCTGAGACCATGTGCATGACGTGTGAGTACTTTTCTACACGCATCATGTCGGTTACTTTTACAGTTCCTGTTTTTGCTACTCTACCAACATCATTACGTCCTAGGTCAATGAGCATTAAATGTTCGGCACACTCTTTAGGGTCATTAAGCATCTCAAGTTCTAACTCTTTGTCTCTTGCAGCTGTTTTACCACGTTTACGTGTTCCTGCAATAGGACGAAGTAGAATTTCATCATTGTCTAGTTTTACCATGACTTCTGGAGAAGAACCACAGATTGAAAAATCTTCATAATCTAGTAAAAAGAGGTAAGGAGAAGGGTTTTTTGAACGTAAAAGTCTGTAAAAACTTAGAGGGTCAATGTGTCCTTTTTGAGTGTAACGATTAGCAAGAAGAATTTGAAAAATATCTCCTGAACGAATAGACTCTTTTGACTCTACTACCATCTCTTTAAAACGTTCTTCTTCAATGGAGAATGTTCCTTCTCCATCAAGCGTAGCAGCTTGAAGTTTTCTAGGAGTCATAGGTTCATTTAATAGGGCTTCAATATTGGTTACTTTTTCACTGTAGCTTTCATCATTTTGGATAATGGTTAACATAGAGTTTTTATGGGAATAAGCCATGATGATAGCTGGACGTACCAAGTCAAGGTCAGGCGTATTAAGTGGGTCATTTAGACCATCCATACTTGCTTTTAATGTTGGTTCAAAAACTTTTACCATGTCGTAACCTATGAATCCTATGAACCCATCTGTAAAGGCAAATCCTGCCTCTTCTGCACGTTTTTGGTAAGCTTTTTTGTCTAAATTTTTGTAGTAGTTTTGAAGAAAATTAAAAGGGTCTGTCTCAAGTTTTTGAATTGACCCTTTTGTGTCAGTATAGAGTGTTTGATTGTCTTTGTAAACAATACGCTCCATTGCTCCAATGGTAATGAAAGAGAAGTTACCTTCTGAGGTGGTAACAACGCTTTCAAAGAGCATAGTCACTTCATCTTTGAAAAGCTCTTTAATTTTTCCATACATGGAAACTGGGGTGAGTTGATCAAAAAGAAGTTGTTTTAGCATGTTATGGTTTAACCTTTTGAACATATGCAGATTTTGCGATTGATTGTTGTACTTTTTTCAGATTTTTTTCAGCTTGATTTTGACTAAAGAAAGGACCAACATAAACACGTGATAATTGAGAATCGTTATCTAATTTTTGTACAGAATAGTTAAAGTTAGATTTTTTAATTTTACCAATAATTGCTGTAGTATTCTTGAAACTACCAACTTTAATGTAGTAACTATTTGTAAGTGTTTTTAGGTGAGCACCAAGGTAACTAGCTTTTTTCTTTGCTGGAACATGTTTTTTTGTTACAACTTTATCAATATACTCTTTTTTATGTGTAGAATCTTTAACAGCAGTATGTGCTTTTGGTGTTTTGTATGTTTTAGCTTCTTTAACGGTTTTAACAGGAGTATGTGTACGAAGTGCTTTTTTTGTTACAGAAGTTAAATTTCTATCTGGAATAGTACTATTTAGTACTGGTACAGCTGCTATACTTTTTACTTCTATACTTTTATTGACTTCTTCAGTTACTTCTGTAGCTGGTGTAGTTATTGAACTATTATTTTCTATATCTTTTCCATCATTGGTACTTAAAATAAGTTTAGTAATTACAACTGAAATTACTAAGATAATAAAAAGTAATGCTAAAAGCGTTAATATATTTTTTAAAGGGGTTTTTTTTGGGCTATCTAGCTCATCAATTTTAATGTCATGTAAGTTTTTATCTGCCATGTTATCGGGTCTCCGTTTTTTTAAACAAAGTATAACACAAAAAAGATAATTTCGTATAGAAATATTATATTTTTTCTATAGGTAGAGTAATAATATTGTAATTTTTAGGTAAATTTTTATTTGGATATATTTTATAACTTTTTTTTGACTTAAGTTCAAGGTGATGTTTTATATTTTCAACCTCTTTAAATGCATTTGTAAGTGATATATGTGCTTGTGGAATAAAAAGTTGAAGTAACTCTTTTTTAGGGTTTCTATAAAATTTAAAATTATTGATTTCTAAATTTTTTAAAAGATACTTGAGAAGAGAGTGAAAACTTTTCCAGTCCTCTTGATAGTATTCAATAACGATATAGTTAACATACTCTTTTTCTACTAAAGAGACAGCAAGTGAAAGTTTATTTTCTTGATGTTGTTTTAATAAAACAGGAGTAAGTGGAGTAGTAATTTTTTCAAATTTACTATAGAAAGTACGATTGTTGAAAGTGACTTTTTCAACAATCGATCGGTTTTGAATATAGTAGTAATCGTTAGAAAACTCTAAATCAAGTACATTTATTTTCAAGATTAATAGATTGCTTTGTCGTAAATAACAAATCCAGAAGCAAGCTCTTTCATCTCATCTTTAATCTTTGCATGAAGTTCACTCTCTTCAATATTTTCAAGAACATCAGCCATTTTGTTTGCAATAATCTCAAACTCAGCCTCTTTCATTCCTCTACTTGTAAGTGCAGCAGCACCAACTCTAATTCCTGAGGTTACAAAAGGACTTCTTGTTTCGCCTGGAACAGTGTTTTTGTTAACTGTAATTCCAGCAGCACCAAGAGCTGCATCTGCATCTTTCCCTGAGAACTCTTTACCTACAAATGAAACCAATACTAAGTGGTTGTCTGTACCATTACTTACTAGGTCAAATCCTCTTTTAATAAGTACATCAGCTAAAACTTTTGTGTTTGCTTTAACCTGTTTTGCATAATCTTTCCATTCAGCAGAGAGGTTATGTTTAAATCCTACAGCTTTTGCAGCAATAACATGAACAAGTGGTCCACCTTGAAGACCAGGGAAGATTGCAGAGTTGATTTTCTTTGCAATATCTTCATCATTGGTCATAATCATACCACCTCTTGGTCCAGCAAGTGTTTTGTGTGTAGTTGTTGTAACAACATCTGCGTAAGGGAATGGACTCATATGCTCATCTGCACAAACAAGACCAGCAATATGAGCGATATCAGCAAATAAAATGGCACCAACTGCATCTGCAATCTCTCTAAACTTCTTAAAGTCAATTTCTCTAGCATAAGCAGAAGCACCACAAACGATAATTTTTGGTTTAACTATTTTTGCAATTTCCATTACTTTGTCGTAGTTAATGTAACCATCTAACTCAACACCATAAGTAAAACTTTGGTAGTTTTTACCTGAGAAACTTGGCTTTGAACCATGAGTAAGGTGACCACCGTGGCTTAAGTCCATACCTAAAATTTTGTCATAAGGTTTAAGTAATGCAGCGTAAACAGCACCATTTGCTTGGCTTCCTGAGTGTGGTTGAACGTTTGCAAATTTACAGTTAAAAAGTTCACAGGCTCTGTCAATTGCTAGTTGTTCTACAGTATCTGCATGTTCACATCCACCATAGTAACGTTTATATGGGTAACCTTCTGCATATTTGTTTGTAAATACAGAACCCATTGCTTCCATAACAGCAGGGATTGTAAAGTTCTCAGAAGCAATCATCTCTAAATGGTCTGTTTGTCTTTCTCTCTCTTGGTTAATAGCTTCAAAAATTTCTGGGTCAAATGTTTCCATAGAATAACTCATGGGGTTCCTTTGGGTTTAATGGTGTATTTATATCAAATATAATTTAAGAACACCTTGATGCTTTTAAATTATATTTGTAGGTCGGGGTATCTTCACCCCGACGATTAAATATTTTAAGTTCTTTCAGAAGCTCGTTGTTTACAAGCATTTCCATCTATACAAAACATACCTTTACCTTTTTTTGCAGGTTTTAGTTCATCTTGATTTTCATTTCCACATTTTTTACATTTGTTTTCAGCTGAAACAATAGGAGCTTCAACTACAGGTGCTTCTGGTCTCATTGCAGGGAACAGAATAACATCACGAATGGTTTGTTGGTTCGTTAGCATCATAATGAGTCTATCAATTCCAATCCCCTCACCAGCTGTTGGTGTCATACCATGGCTAAGTGCCTTAACAAAGTTAGTATCCATATGCATCGCTTCATCATCACCTGTTAACTCTTTAGCATCAACTTGTGCTTGGAATCTTTTGTATTGGTCAATTGGGTCATTAAGTTCTGAGAAACCATTGGCTAACTCTGCACCAGCTACAAAGAACTCAAAACGTTCTGCTATCTCAGGGTTTTCATCTGATCTTCTTGCAAGAGGAGAGATGTCAACAGGATAGTCAGTAATAAATGTTGGGTTAATAAGTTTTGGTTCAACATACTCATCAAACAGTTCAGCTTGAACGTAACCAATAGTCCAGTTGTTGTCATATTTTAGGTTATTCTCTTTTAAGAATGCTAAAGCTTTGTCTCTATCTTCAGCTATTTCTCTTGGAACACCACCAATGTTTACGATAGAGTCTATCCATGTAACACGTGCAAATGGAGTAGAAAAATCTACCTCTTTATCACCATATGGAAGTTTTCTCTCTAACTCAAGAGTATCAAATAGATAGTCAAATAACTCTTCAGTTACTTCCATTAGTTCAATGTAAGTTTTATATGCCCAATAGAATTCAATAACAGTAAACTCAGGGTTGTGTGTTGCATCAATTCCTTCATTTCTAAAGTTTTTACCAATTTCAAATACAGCTTCCATTCCACCAGTTATGAGTTGTTTAAGGTAAAGTTCTGGTGCAACTCTTAGAAATCTGTCAACACCTAAAGCATTATGATGAGTAGTAAATGGTTTAGCATTTGCTCCACCTAAAATAGGATGCATCATTGGAGTTTCAACTTCTAAGAAACCTTTGTCTTCAAAAAATCTTCTGATTCCTGAAACAATTTTAGAACGTAGTTTAAATCGTTTAGTGACTTCAGCATCCATAATCATATCTAGGTAACGTTGACGGTATTTAATCTCTTGATCTTGGATACCATGAAATTTTTCCGGAAGAGGAGAGATAGCTTTTGTTACTAAATTTACCTCTAAACAGTGTAGTGTTAATTCACCTGTACCAGTTACAAAAGGGTACCCTTTAACTTCAATGATGTCACCAACTTCATAAAGTTTTTTTACTACATCGTTGTAGTAACCTTCTGGAAGATCATCACGGTTAAAGTAAATTTGAACTAATCCGTTTTCATCTTCAATTTTTGCAAAGGCTGCTTTTCCCATGATTCTAATGAATTTTAAACGACCTGTTAGGGTATAAGATTTCTCTTTATCTTGTTTCATCTCATCAGTCTCAATGTCATGAACATAGGCACATTCATTTAAAAATTGTGCTGATGGAGTTCCTTTTTTTACTTGGTTAGGGTAGGGGTTAATCCCTTTTTCTCTTAAAGTATCGCTTTTTTTAATTCTCTCTTGAATATATTGATTGTTAAATATCAAGATTTCTCCTAGATTTTTTCTTTTTTAGATAATTTGATTTATGATTTTAGAAATTTACTGTTTAGCTTGACAAGCTTCACAAATTCCTGTGATTTTCATGACATGATTGGTCATTTTAAATTTGAATTTTTGTGCAATTGCCTCTTGTTGTTTTTCAATGGTGTCATCAAAAAATTCTTCGATTCCACCACACTCCAAACAGACTAAATGGTCATGATGCTCTTTTAGTCCAAATTCATATTTTTTACCTTGGGCTCCAAATGAGATAGAGCTTACAATATTTGCATCTTCAAGTAGGGTTAATGTACGATAGACCGTAGCAATTCCCAATTTAATCTCTGGATAACGCTCTTTTATGAGGTTATAGATATCTTCTGGTGTAAAGTGTCCACTGTTATCATAGATGATCTTAAGTATAAGTTCACGTTGAGTGGTATGCTTAAGATTATTTAGTTTTAGTAACTTTTTAAAGTTTACAAGTACATCATCGTATGAAATGGTATTAATCATTCTTTAGGTTCTTTAGTTACTTGTTGTATTATGTTCAACTAAAGTTATTGATGAATCAATTGTATTGTTAACTTCATGTGTAACTGTAGTTATATTTGAATCTATTGATTCTTCTGCATTATTTACCGTATTATTTAAGTTGATACTTAATAGCGTTGCACCAATGTTTGCCATAGGTACAAAAAGTTGTGTATCTGTTTTAAGTTTTTTTGCTTCATCTGCAAAAAAATCTGACTGATTTACACCAAATACAATTAATGAGAATATAAATACGTAACGAGCAAAACTAAGGATATACCCAAATACTCTACTCACAACACCAATTGTATCAGAAGTTAATTTTGTAACAATAGATGAAATAAGTCCAAGTACAATCCATATTGCTAAAATAATAACAACGAATCCAACAATTTTTGCATAGTTCTCTGAGATTGTAGGTACAATATTTTGTGTATTTATTAACTCTACAACGGTAGTATTAAATCTAGCTGCAAGTGCTACTCCACCAACGACAATGAGAAAATTAAGTAGCTCTTTGGCAAAACCATTTACTAAACCTTTAATTGCTAAAAATAGCACCAATGAAACAAGAACAATGTCTACAATATGAAAACCCATAAAATCCATAATTTACCAAACCTTAATAATAATCCATAATTTTCTACAGATTAATTTTTGAAAATTATATCTAAAGTTATCTGAAATTGATATTTTTCTGTAGTTCATCAGGCTTATTCGAATATTGTAACGCATGTGTCTTATTAATTGTTCCACTAGCTAAAAGTTTAAGGAGTACTTGACTCTGAGTCTGCATCCCACTGTCTCCTTGTCCTAGTTGCATTTGAGAATAAATTTGATGAACTTTATCTTCTCTAATTAAGTTAGCAATAGCATGATTTGTCACCATTATCTCAGGAACTGCAACTCTTCCACCACCATTTTTTGGTAAAAGTACTTGAGAAATTACTGCAACTAATGAGGTTGAAATCATAGTACGAATTTGAGCCTGTTCTTCTCCGGCAAATACATCAATAATACGGTTAATGGTTCCTGGAGCTGAGTTTGTATGAAGCGTTCCAAAAACCAAGTGACCAGTTTCTGCTGCTGTAAGGGCTGCTTCAATGGTCTCTTTATCTCTCATCTCACCAATAAGAATAATATCTGGATCTTGTCTCATTGCATATTTTAAAGCAGTAGAGAAACTTCTTGTATCACGTCCAGTTTCACGGTGAGAAAAGACAGATTTTTTATTTTGGTGAATAAACTCTACAGGATCTTCAACCGTTACAATATGCTTGTGTTCAGTCTCATTGATTTCATTGAGTAGTGCTGATAGAGTTGTTGATTTACCGGAACCTGTAGGCCCAGTAACCAAAATAAGCCCTTTTTCTCTTTTAATAAGTTTTTTATAAATCTCGGGTGAGTTAAGATCATCAAGGGAAGGAATTTCTGTTGGAATAATACGAAATGCAGCAGCAATATCTCCAAGTGTTCGATAGTAGTTTGCTCTGAATCGACCAATACCTGGAAGCATTAGTGCAAAGTCAAGTTCTAAGTTCTCTTCAAAAGATTTTTTCTGCTTTTCAGTGAGTAGTGCATAGGTCATCTCTTCGATGTCTTCACCTGAAAGTACGGGTAAGTTGACAGCTTTTAATGTTCCATCAATTCTAATTTGTGGTTCAGAACGTGAAACAAGGTGCAAGTCAGATGCACCATGAGAAACAACGCTTTGTAGTAGTTTTTTTATATCTATTGCCATATTATTCTCTTTTAAAATTTATATTTTATTTAATAATATTTTATAGGAATATTTCTTTATTTTAGTTTAAGTTTATTCGATAATTTTGGGAACAATAAAGAAGTCATCTTCTGCATTTGGTGCATGAGTAAAAATATGTTTTGCAATTGAAGGATTTGGTGTTGCTATATCTTCCCGTAAAGGTGTTCCACCATCAAGTGTTGAGAATGCTGCATCTAATCCATCTGTGTTAAGTTCATCAAGATTTTCAACATAGGCTAAAATTTCTGTTAGTTGTCCAGCAAGCTCTTCTTTTTTCTCATCTTCAATTTTAAGCATTGAAAGTTTTTCTAGTTTTTCTAATACAGTGTTGTCAATAATCATTTGTTTTCCTTAGAGACGAGCTCTTTTAATTGTCGTATTATATATAAATATAATTAAAATTTCTAACAAAAATATGAGTAAATCAAAGCAATATTAGACAATTTTAATTTAAAAAATTGATGAAAAAAAGTATATATAATAAATTTTCATGTAAAGTTCAATCAATAATTATTCAAAGGATTCATAAAATATGAATAAAATGTTAAATAAATCATTAATTAACTCTAATGAGTTAGAGGTTTTGTTAAAAGAGCGTGAAGCTGGAAATGTTGAGTTTATTTTAGTAGATGTACGAGAACAGATGGAGTATGATGCAGCTCATGTAAAAGGTGTTGATATGTTAAAACCAACATCAACTTTTCAATCTTGGGGAGAATCTTTCTTAGATGAGAACAAGGGTAAAACAGTTATCTTTACATGTAGAACTGGAAGCCGTTCGGGTCAAGTTCAAAATGTTTTTAAACAAAATGGTATGGAAAACGTCATTAACCACTCTGGTGGAATTATGGGTTTCCGTGGTGAAACTGAATAATCCAAATATATAGGCAATTCTTTGCCTATAAACCTCCTTTTACTTAAATCTTTGCTACTCTTAGGGCATGAAAAAGATTATTTTACTTACTTTTATTGTTTTAGCATTACTTTTTTGGTTCTTTCAACCTAAAATTCTTCCTTATTATAAACAACTGACTAAAGAGCGTGTTGGTCTCAATGTTGACCTCCAAGCAAAAGCTCAAAAAACTGCAAAATTTGTAGGCTCTAAAAAGTGTCAAGAGTGTCATGAAGAGGAGCATAAAGCATGGAAAGGCTCACTTCACTCAAAAATGATTCAGAGTATTAAAGGAAACTCTTCTGTTGTAGTAGCAGATTTTTCAAAGCTTCCAAAAGATGCTGACTTTACACTAAAAGAAGCCATCTATACGGTTGGTTCAAAGTTTAAACAGCGTTATATGATTCCAGCAAAAATTAATGGTAAAGATGATTTTCGTTTAGGAAACTATCAATGGAATGTGGAGACACAAAAATGGCAAGGGTTTAAACCATATAAATATTGGTATAAAGATGCTTATAAACATGATAATAGAGAGTTCCCAACATCAAACACTTGTGATGGATGTCACTTTACAGGTTATATGTCAACTGAAAAAAGAGTTGAACCTGCTATCTCTTGTGAGTCTTGTCATGGTGCAGGAAGTGAACATATAAAAGATACCAATAGTCCAATGTATAAAGCAAGCAGTTCAGACCCTATTCGTGCCACTGAAGTGTGTCTACAGTGTCATATGAGAAACCGAGACAAGCGTTTAGATGCAAATATTAGCGTAAAAGATTTATGGGAAAAAGCAAAAGATTATCCAAGTGGGTATGAGGCTGGAAAAGCACTTATTGAGTACAAAAAACCAGCACCATTTGTTTTGGGTGTAGAGACAAAAGAGTTTTGGGCAAATGGAGCAGCGAAAAAGAACCGAACGCAAGGGAATGAGTTTGTACATGATGCCATGTTTAAACATGGCATTACTTGTGTTAATTGTCATAGCCCTCATGAACTGAGTAATAGAGCAGACAAATCAGAGGGAAATAGTGCTTGTATGAAGTGTCATAGTTTTGGCTCAATTGTAGGTCCTCATCAAAATTCAATAGAGGCTCATACTCATCATAAGGCTGACTCTAAAGGGTCACTTTGTATTGAGTGTCATATGCCAAAAACAGCAAAACATACTGGGAAATCACCATTAACAGTACGCTCACATAAGTTTAATTT
>Ga0256827_10003177_pt1 | contig 10469 bp, 9 predicted proteins | sample CV84metaG_FD_185977 | JGI IMG/M metagenome (GOLD analysis project Ga0256827, IMG submission 185977) | Hydrothermal vent microbial communities from East Pacific Rise, Pacific Ocean - CV84 | ecosystem: Environmental > Aquatic > Marine > Hydrothermal vents | place: Pacific Ocean: East Pacific Rise...
GTGTAGAGAAAGGCCAAAGACCTGAACTAAACCAAGTATCTAACACATCAGGGTCTTGGTAGATATTTTCAGATGAACATTTGGCACAACAAGTTGGAGCATCGCCCTCTTCTACCCACTCATGGTCACAGTCATTACAGTAGAAGACAGGAATCTGATGACCCCACCACAACTGACGAGAGATACACCAGTCACGAAGCTCACCCATCCAAGCATTGTAAGAGTTAATCCAATGGCTTGGGAAGAACTCTGCTTCTCCGTTGTTTACCTTCTCTATCGCAGAGGCTGCAAACTCTTTTTTAACAAACCACTGCTTAGAGATGTATGGCTCTACAATATTCTTACATCGGTAACAGTGACCAACTTGGTGAGGGTGGTCTTCTATTTTTACCATAAATCCTTCTGCATCGAGTTTTGCTACGATTACATCACGAGCCTCTAAACGCTCTAACCCCTCAAACTCACCACAGTAGTCATTTAGAATCCCTTTCTCATCAAAGATAGTAATAAACTCTAAATCATGACGCTTTCCAACTTCATAATCGTTTGTGTCGTGGGCAGGGGTAACTTTTACAAACCCTGTTCCAAACTCCATGTCTACATGGCTATCGGCAATAATCTCTACTTCTCGCTCAATTAGTGGAAGTTTAATCTTTTTACCAATCAAGTGGTTATGACGCTCATCATCAGGATGAATCATAACGGCTGTATCTCCAAAGTATGTTTCAGGTCGTGTGGTGGCTACAGTGATATTCCCCGAACCATCAGCCAAAGGGTAGTTAATATGGTACATTTTACCCATGTGGTCTTCATGCTCAACCTCAATATCACTCAATGCACCATCATGGGTACACCAGTTAATCATGTAGTTTCCACGAACAATAAAACCATTATCGTACATCTGTTTAAATGATTTTTTAACAGCGTTTCCTAGACCCTCATCCATGGTAAATCGCTCACGTGACCACGCTGGACTTACACCCAGTTTTCGTAACTGACCTGTAATCGCATCTTGTGAGTTCTCTTTTTGTAACCAAGCTCTCTCTAAAAATGCTTCACGACCAATCTCTTCTTTGGTCGTTCCCTCAGCTAAAAGTTGTTTCTCAACCACGTTTTGTGTTGCAATACCTGCATGGTCAACCCCTGGTTGCCACAATGTCTTGTACCCATCCATTCTTTTATAACGAACAATAATATCTTGAAGTGTAAAAGTAAGGGCATGACCAATATGCAATCTCCCTGTAACATTAGGTGGTGGCATCATAATGGTAAAATGTTTGTCTGCTTTCTGAATCGCTTTATTACCTTCTATCTCAAAGTAATTTCTCTCTTCCCAAAGTTTATAATAACTCTCTTCTATCTCTTTTGGGTTATATACGTTTTTCTTATTCTCAGTTTTTGTGGTAGTTTCGCTCATGTAGTTTCCATATGTATGTAAGTAGTCTTTAATTGACGCGATTATAGCTAAAAGGTGCTTAATCAAAAAAAATATTTTTACACCTTGATTAAGTTAAAATTATATTTTATGTAATAATATTTCTTTTAAATTATTTTTACAACTTTAAAGGAAGAGAAAATGAAAATATTTAGAAATATCTTGATAGGTGTAAGCTTTTTACTTATAATAGGATGTAACAAAACTGTAAAACCACCCCTTGAACAAATCACAGAAACAAATCAAACGACCATTGAAACAGCCATTGAAACAAATAGCTCAGAAGTTATACCCACACCCACCCCTATAGTGATGGAAGCTGAACCCGTAATCATCATAGAGGAAGAGCCTGAACTTGTATTTGAACCTGAACCTGAGCTTGAACCCATAGAAGTTGAATTAGAACCCATTGTTAACGAGGAGATTAATGAAGATGACATCTACACTTCATACTACAATGATGAAAGTATTAATGATGGTATCGCTTCTAAAATCGTTGTTTTAAAATCACGAAAGATTATGGTTCTATTGGATGAAAATGAAAATATTCTAAGTCGCCATCGTATTTCATTGGGAAAAAATGATGTAGGGACAAAACTTAAACGTGGTGACTATAAAACACCAGAAGGGGTATATAATGTTGTCAACAAACGAAGTGATAAGAAATATTATAAACAGATTAGTATCTCTTATCCCAATGAGGAGGACAAACGGCGATCAAAAGAGCTTGGATTTAATCCAGGAGGGGGTATCACTATCCATGCACAAGTACCATGGAATTGGAATGGAGAAAAAAATGACTATACCTTAGCAAGAAATTGGACACAGGGGTGTATCGCCATGACCAATGAAGGGATTGATATGATTTGGAACAATATATCCCCCAATACTATTGTGGATATAAGAGAGTAAAAAAATAAGAGAGAAAATAACTTCTCTCTTATTTAAAATTTATGCTCCGTGAATATCCATAAAGCTTTCAAAGTCACCTTCAAAATCTATAATAGAACCATCATTATTTATTTTAATAATTCGATTGGCAAACGCATCAATTAATTCTCTATCGTGTGAAACACAAATTACCCCACCTTTATACTTATGTAACGCTTCACCCAATGCAATAATCGCTTCTAAATCCAAGTGGTTGTTTGGCTCATCCATCACCAAGAAGTTGGCTGAATCCATCATCATTTTACTAAGCATTACACGGTGTTTTTCTCCACCAGAACAGTCACCTACTGCTTTCCCTTGCTCTTCACCTGAAAACAACATACGTCCAAGACATTGACGAATCTCATCAATGTGCCATTTTGCATCATGCCCTTGAATCCATTCATAAAGCTTGTCAGAACCAACAACCAAGTCGGTTGAGTTTTGAGGGAAATAACTAGCTGTCACTGTTTGACCCCAGTTAAATGAACCGTTATCAGCAGGAAGTTTCTCCATAATAATCTCTAACAGAGTTGATTTTCCAACACCATTACCACCAATGATGGCAATTTTATCTGTCCCCTCTACTTTAAATGAGATATCTGTAAAAACTTCTAGGTTATCATAAGATTTACCAATGTTTTTCACTTCTAAAATCTCATTACCTAAGTCTCTATGGGGCTTAAAAGCAATAGATGGGTCTCTTCTTGATGAAAGTTTAATCTCTTGCACATCCAATTTATCAAGCTGTTTTTGTCTCGATGTTGCTTGTTTTGCTTTTGAAGCATTTGCTGAGAAACGGGTAATAAACTTCTCAAGTTCCTCTTTCTCTTTCATCCCTTTGGCATGATCTGTTTCTGCTTGTTTCGCAATAAGGTTCGCAGCGATGTACCAATCATCATAGTTCCCTGTAAATTCACGAATATTTGAGAAGTCAAGGTCTAAAATATGGGTTACAACGTTATTTAAAAAGTGTCTATCATGTGAAATAACGATCATAACACCCTCATGACGCTTTAACTCACGCTCTAACCATGCGATGGTCTCAATGTCCAGTGAGTTGGTAGGCTCATCAAGAAGAAGAATATCTGGCTTCAAGAAAAGTACTTGTGCCAGTAAAATTTTTACTTTGTCACCACCTGTTAACGATGACATTAAATCTCCATGTACTTCTGAGGGGAAACCTAACACTGCTAAAAGTTTTTCAATCTTTACATCAGACTCATAAGTTGGATCTTCATCGGCACAAATCATCTCTAACTCTCCAAGACGTTCATTGACTTTGTCATCTTCAAAGTCACCTGTCATATAGAGTTCTTCTTTCTCTTTTTGAGCTTCATAAAGTTTTTTATTTCCATATAAAACAGCATCGCTTAAAGTAAAATCTTCAAATGCATAGTGGTTCTGTCCCAAAACACCCATTTTTAATCCTGGTTGTATCTGAACCGTTCCATCTGTTGGTTCTAACTCTCCAGCCAAAATCTTTAAAAAGGTAGATTTACCTGCTCCATTTGCCCCAATGAGACCGTAACGTTTTCCACCATCTAAAGTGATGCTAATTTTATCAAAAAGTACTCTTTTACCGTATCTTTGTACTATGTTTACTGTGCTTAACAACTGTTATTCCTTCACGCATATAATAATTGTCGCATTTTATCATAATCTTAATTTATTTTTGTTAGGGGAAAGGAAACTAAAACCTATTTTCCAAAATAATCGTCAACACCGTTAGCAATACCTGTAACCAATAGATTTTGATAATGATTATTTACCAATCGTCTCCCCTCTTGCTTGTCTGTCAAAAATCCTGTTTCAATTAGAATAGAGGGCATTTTCGTACCCAAAAGTACCCAGAAATCAGATCTTTTAATACCCTTGTCTATCACTCTATATTTTTTACGTAAACTTTTAAAGAGTTCCCGTTTTAAATGTATAGAGAGTTTACGTGATTTTCTAATTTTCAATCGGCTTGTCATCTGTCTATAGGTATGTCTACTATAGACCCTTTTTCCTCTATAAAAAGATCTCTTACGTTTCACCCTTTTTATATTTCTCAAAGATAGATAAAAAACTTCAATACCTTTATAGACATGATGTCTCGACTTTTTTTTAGGTCCAGCATTAGCATGGATTGATATAAAAATAGAACCTTTATGTCTATTGGCAAAGTCCGTACGCTGTGTTAAAGACAAGTACCTATCCTTTTTTCGAGTCATTAAAACTTTATAGCCTTTGGCTTGTAATTTTCTCTTTAACTTACGTGCTATCGACAAAGTAATATGTTTCTCTTTTCGTCCTCTTGAAATAGCACCAGGATCTCTTCCCCCATGACCAGCATCAATAATGATAATGGGTCTTTTAGAACATATTGATTTTGACTTTTTCACTTTTTTAATAGTTGTTTTTTTAGTAGTTATTTTTTTACTACTCTTATGTATAGGTAAGTAGATGGTCAATACTTTACCATTTACAGCATATAAAGCTTTACTTGTAACCAAAGATTCAATAACAATACGTAAGGACTTTTTATTGTATTGTCCAATTCTAAACGCTTTGATATTTTTATACTTATACTGAGAAATATTTTTACTTGCAGGTAGTACCCCACCTTCTATATCATAAATATATTTTCTAATATTTTGACGCTTTAAAGTAAAAGCTTTGACTTTAGTAATTTTATACTTAAATGTTAATATCAATCGGTTGTTAACCAGAGCTGTGTCTCTCAAATAATTGTCAGTTTTTGCAGAGAGACCTAAAGTCGTAAAAACGAACAAAAATAAAATGATTAAAAATTTATTGGTAAAAATGTGAATACCCCCATAAACGATTTTAGGAATAGTAACATGTTATCAATAATTAACAGCTATTTATTTTCTTAAATTATTTTCCTAACAAAAAAAACAGGGTTAAACAAATTTTATGAAAATACTATTTCATAAAAAACAATTGAAATAAAAGTGTTTATATTGACTATAATTAAATAATATTATAAATAAATATATCTAAAATTATAATTATATTTTTTATATTATTTTTAAGATAAAAATTTTTTTTTTAATATAGAATATACTAAATATTAAGTAAGGAGCAGGAAATGATCTCAAATTCATACAAAGCATCTAAACATATTACCTCTGCTCAACTGGCAACACATTTTTCGATTAATCTATGGGAATTAGACCATATCCTTTCAAAACTATCTTGGACAGAAAATCGTTATATACCTACAAAACTTGGAAAAAAAAACAGTGCAAAAGTACATACACATACTTATAGTAAGGTTAGATTTATATATTGGGACAAAAAAATAGTGAACAATAAAGAACTTATCCAAGCCATCACCCATCACTTAGATGGTGAAAAAAAACCTGAAGAATCAGAAGAATATAAAGAGTTAATACGTAATTACTATCAAAAAAAAGGGTATATTTTATGGGATTTTAGTGAAAAGAAAACCCAAGACAATAAAAACATCAATTATATTGCCAAAAAAAATAGAGAAATCATCTTAATGAACTGTCCCAATACCCCCAATGACATCACCTTAGAGGACATAAAGGAGTTTGAATCACACAAAGATGAATTTATCGTTAAAAATCCTATTTTTGAAGATTATGATATCAAACTACAATACAACCTTTCTAGCTTTGCATTGAGTGAAAGTGCCTTTACCTATATAAAAGAGCATACAGAGTCTATCTCTTATCAAATTATTAAGTAATCAGCATTTTATATTAAAACTTATATTGATATTGAGTAAGCCACACATCATCTCTGTAGCCCCCCAATCCATTCCATCTATCAGTATCACCTGAGGCAACAACATAATTAAGTTGTAGCCGATGTGCATTACGTTTACGTTTAGCACTTCTACTCATCTTATTGTCAAAAGGGGCAAGATAATAATTAACGCCAATATAGCTGTTTCCCAAATCTGTTTCTACTCCACCTTTTTCTGCACTCCCCTGAATATGTTTAAATGCTATCTCTGTGCTGTCTGTCACATAATAAGTTCCCGTGATAGCAAAAGATGACTCATCCCATCCATCAACCCCTTTGATATTCTGACCATCAAAATATTCAAATTTTGCATTCCCCTTACCAAAATGGGAATCAATACCAAAGTTTATAGATTTATAATCTTCTGTTTTATGAGTAAGTGCCTCTCCCTTTACCTCTTGAGAAAGTATACCTCCTGCCTGTTTTGATACGGCATAGGAGAGTTCAGTATGCAAAAGCTCTCCATTGTCATACATCACACGTGTTGCATAGGCATTATCATTACCTTTTTTGGCATTAATAACAGAAGCACTTCGTCCAGCTTGATTGGCTACCATTACATCATATCCAAAACCATGCCATGGTCGTTCATGTCCCATCTCAAAACCATTAACTTTATTACCTTCTCCACCAATACCACGTCCAGATATCATCACACCCATGCCCCGTTCCATGGCAAGTTTTTTATCAAATCCACGTTCTACCACATCAAGATTCCAACCAGGAAGGGTAAACCCCATACCATGAGGCATCTTCATAACACCAATTTTTCCATAAAGAGCATCATCATAGTGATACCCTACAAAGCCATCCTTTATCATTTCGGGAAGACCTATACCACTCTTGTCATTGTGTTCTTTATTAAAATCTAAAAAAAGTTTTCCAAAAACTTTATCAGCTGTATAATTAACTCCTAAACGTATCCGTTGTGCCGAAAAAACGACATCAGAATCTTGTTTATCAGTGATGATACCATCACCACCCCTCATCTCTAATTGAGAGAATCCATAAATTTTAAGCTTTGTATCAACATCACCCACTTTTTTTTTAATATCAAAGGCTGAAAGATTAAGCGTTGACAAGATAGACAGTGCTACCAATATTGTCCCTTTTTTTTGCATGTTATATCCTTTTAATTATCATTTGATGCTAAGGTCAACTTAACAACCTCTGTTTGAGCTTCTATAAAATCATCATTCTTTTGAATAAGTATCGACCACTCCTCTTTTTTTAACTTTTTCTTTTGAATCAATACTTTAACCTCTTCCCATAAACTTTGACTTACGGAAAGTTTCTCTAAAATTTTTCTATCTTCTGTTCCATTCAACTCCAGCTCTTTATCCCCATCTTTAAGTGCTTTCATCAACTGATCCATTTTTTCAATATCTTCTTGAATCGATTTTTTACTCTCTTTTACAGCAATATTTTTCTCTAATGAAAGTTTATTTTTCACCATTCTATTGACGTACAAACGGGGTTTACCCACTTGTGTATAGAGCATACTTTTTATATGTGCCATAGAGGCTTCAAGCTTATCACTGCTTTGATATGAGTTAATAAAATGGGTAAAAATATAGGAGATATCGTCTAAAAGTTTAATGTTGTTTTCTACAATAAACTTAACTGACTCTTTATCTTTTTTATCTTTTGAAATTTTTTTTACACTCTCATAAAATTTTGACCAAGTTATATTTAGTTCATTGACTTTTTTGGGAAAATTAGGATAGAGTTTTTCTGCTTTCTCAATATCAGCTTTACTCTCTATAAGTTTATAAAAATTCTCATTAAAAGCATTGGCATTTTTAATTGCCTCATTTTGATAATGGGAAGCATCAAAATCCATTGAAACCAACAAGATGTCTCGTGCAATCCATTGTGTTCTCATTCTCTGTTTAAATGCATAATTTAATACTTTTTTATCTTCTGCTTTTTTATCTTCTGCTTTATCAACAATATTGGTTAAACCTTCCATGAGGTTTCCATTTGCATTTACGAAAGTGACTCCTAAAAAAACTAGAATTATTATTTTTTTTAACACCATTTGACTCTCCTATTTTACGGTCAATCCAAGGATATTCCAATTTTGCATACCCCCACGATAATATAAAATCTTATCTTCTGGACACCCCAATGCAACAAGACTCTCTATCGCCTTGGTTGCTTGTGCATCCCAAATACCATTACTAAAAAGTATCAATGTTGGTATATTTTGAAAATTCCATCTCCCATCACGTTCTTTTGCTCCAAGAAGAGAAAGAATTTTCTTAAGATATTTGCTCTCTTTTTTCAACATGGTAAAGGGAAGATTAATCGAAGAAGGTATCGTCCCTTCACTGTTCCAATCACGCGTTCTAGTATCGATTAAAAGCATGTTACTATCCTCTTTTTGCATCTCTTCTATATGCTTAAGCAGTTCTATCTCTCCAATGGTTTTAACCTTACCTATTGTCATAGGTTGAACACAAAAAGGAGGACATTCTCTCGATGTTTTACTGAAATTAGAGGTCAACCTATGTTTTGTATCTTGAATTCTCTCTATTTTTAACTCTTTACCATTCTCTTTAATAACAATATTCTTTAACTCTTCAGTTATATTAACCTCTCCTGCAATTAAAGAATAACTTAATAACAATAATGTTGTTATAATTTTATTTTTCATTTTTTCTCCTTTTTTAAATTTTAGGTATAAGTAATTCACTACCAGGATAAATCTCATAATCTGAATTGATTTTATCTTTATTCGCTTCATATATAAGTCTAAAGTTTTTTGTATTGTTATAATATCTTTGTGCTAAACTAGAAAGATTATCACCATCTTGAACTTTAACAATAATAAAATCTTTATTTTCCTGAATAATATTTATTTTATTGTCTGATACATCTTCAATCAAAGCTGTTACAAATTTTTTACTAGATTGTGTCCCATTTTCTTCAACATCACTAACCATCTCTTGTAATATTGTTTTTGTTTCAGATAAATTTTTTTTAGATACTGTAATATCTAAGATTAAGTTTTCTAATCTTTTTTTTACCTCCTTTGCTTTTACATTAGATCCATTTAATTCCAACAAATTATTAAGTCCCTCTTTAATAGATGATATATCTGTTAAGCTAGATATCCTTTGTTTTTCATTTTCCTCTTTATTAATTTCATTAATAAAATTTTCTATATCTTTTCCTCTATGTTGGTTGGTCGCCTCAACAAAAGCAATTAATTCCTCTTTTAATTGTTTTTTATTTTGCTCTTGTTTATTTATCTCTTCAAGAGATTTAGATAAATTTTCTTTAATTGTTAAAGTATTTTTTTCCATAGTATTTTCTGACTCTTTTGCTAAAGTACTTAAAATAAATTTAGCAGAATTATTTTCGGTACAATTTTGAGAATTTTTATCCTCTTTATTATTGCACCCCAATGAGGTATTTTTTTGGGTTATATTTTTTTCAATCTCGTTAATCACTACCATATCATGAGAAACATTCTTTTTAATTTTTGTATCTTCACATCCCTCAATAAATAAAGCTATTATTGTCAATGGTAGTAGCATGATTTTTTTCATTTTTTCTCCTTATTCTTTAGGTAATGCTGTTTTTGTAATATTTTTTAAAGTTGTTTGTAACAGTGTTGTCAAACTGTATGATTTATAACCCACTTCAAAGGCTAAGACTTTTCCCTTTGCATCAATAACAATGGTTAAAGGGATAACCCCATCCCATTTGTATACATCTTTCAAATAAGAGAGGAAATCCTTTTGTTTCGCCCCCTCAACAATATTATAATTTATATGATATTTTTGAACAAATAAAAGATTTTCTTCAGCTGTATGATTTTGTGATTCAATGGCTATTGCATTAAAAGCACTCTTAAAATTTTTTCTCATTTGTATCAGTTCAGGAATCTCTTTTTGACAATATTGACAATTCCATCCAAAAACTTTTAAAAAAATTATTTTTCCATAAAACTCTTTTATTTTAATATGATTAGGAGATACATCAATATGAAACTCTTGATTTTGACTTGTCTTAAAAATGAAATTTTTAGAGAGTGATGAAATAGAAGAGTTTAGGGGATGGGAAATATAAAAATATATTCCAAATAAAATTAGTGGAATAACCACAACTATAAGAAAAAATATTTTTTTAATTTTAGTAAATTTTGTTTTTAATGTAGAAGGTTCTTTTTTCATAACATTTACCTTTGGAATACAACACTTATAAACACCATAATATCACAATAAATTTAAATATTAATAAATTTTACTTATAATTTTAATTAATTTTACTTATTAATATTTTATTATTTATTATTTTTAAGAATGTGTGT
>Ga0256827_10003178_pt1 | contig 10468 bp, 10 predicted proteins | sample CV84metaG_FD_185977 | JGI IMG/M metagenome (GOLD analysis project Ga0256827, IMG submission 185977) | Hydrothermal vent microbial communities from East Pacific Rise, Pacific Ocean - CV84 | ecosystem: Environmental > Aquatic > Marine > Hydrothermal vents | place: Pacific Ocean: East Pacific Rise...
TAAGCATTGTACATTTTTTGGAAACGGAGACTTTAGTCCCGTATCACGGAGGCAAAGCCTTCCGGTTCCTAGTTGTGAAAACAAATATTTTTCTTAACTTAATGGCAATGAAGGGGGGAGAATTTGGTTAGTTGCAGTGCTTTGCTAAAAAAGCATTGAACTGGTTGGCAAAAGCGTGGACATCTTTTTGCCCGAAAGCTTTAGGCCCGCCGGTTATTTCTCCGCTCTCCCTGATACTTTCCATCAAGTTTCTCATGGCCAGATACTGTTTGATGTTCTCCACACTGTAAAGTTCACCGCGATGGTCTATGGCATGGGCTTCTTTGGAGATGATACGGTCTGCCAGAGGAATATCTGCCGTAATGACAAGGTCACCTTTTTCGCAAAGTGCTACAATACGGTGATCTGCCTCATCTGCTCCCTGATCTACAATGATGTATTCGATAGAGGCAGATTTTCCTATATGGATCTTTTTATTGGCGATCACTTTTGTGGGAAGTGTCAACCGTTCAATACTTCGAAGTACAATGGGTTTGAGAAGATTTGGAAAAGCATCACCATCAATAAAAAGAGTCATAAGATCTCTTTTACACGTCCGACTTCACCGGTATTGAGCCGTACTTTGATGCCGTGGGGATGGGTAGGAGAATTGGTTAGAATCTTTTGGACTTTACCATAGGTAAGATAGCCTGTACTTTGATCCTCTTTGAGGACAACCGCAACCTCCAGTCCATATGTGATGTTACTTCTTTTTCTACCGTCTTTTGCCGGCATATTACTGTTTTGGTTCATAGTTGAGTATTCTCTTTACGGTTTCAACGGCACAGAAAAAGAGTGCATCAAAAAGAGGATTGAGTTTGGTAGTCTCCTCATCTATTCGTACAAAAGGTTGAAAGAAAAATCCTGGGCCATCTTCTTTATGCGCAGGCTTGATATGAAATACGATCGGCTTGAGAGTACGTACAAGATTCAGCACTTTTTTGTAATTTTTTTCCTCTTTTAATGGTAAAAGATTATTCTGTTTACTTTCATTAATACGGGCTTTTTGAAGCAGTTGCAGTTTGTCATTGAAAATTACCTTGTTCCATTTTACCGTTCCAAGTTCAAAAGAAAATTCGCGGTTTTTGGCTGTAAGGGGATGGGGTTTTGTTTCCCGGATCGCTTCAAGTAGATGCAGAAAGAAATTTTTTCCGCCAAATTTCTCTGCTGCATCCAAAAGTTGTTCATGATATACTTTCTTTTCTTCATTTGAAAGTGTATTGAAGTCGCACATAATCCTGCCTTGTTTTTTTGCCATTATACCTGAATTTACACGTGAATGCAGGGGGATTGGAAGTGCTCTTATGTTAAAATGAATATATTTGTAACCAAGGAAGTGTGCCATGTCACGTAAAAAAGGCAAAGAGAGTCTAAAACTGAAAAAATCTAAAATAGGTTTTGATGATGTAGTGGGACATAAACAGATTAAAGAAAGACTCAAGTCTATTATCAATATTATACAGAATCCAAAAATGCTTGAGGATTTTGATGTACCTGCACCAAAGGGGGCTTTGCTATACGGCCCTGCCAGTGTAGGCAAGAAGATGTTGGCAAAAGCTTTTGCGAAAGAGGCGAAACTGCCTTATCTTGCAATATCCGGATCCAAACTCTTTGAACTGGATTATGTGAAAGAGGTTTATGATATTGCGTCAAAGCATGCTCCTTCTATGGTTATTCTTGAAGATATTGATATTAAAGGTATTTTACAGGGAGCTGTTACGAATGTCTCTTTTTCCGATATTGCCAAAGTACTTGAATCGGCAGATGCCATGGTGTTCACTATTGCAACGGCAGAAACACTTGAAAGTATAGATCCTGTTCTCATCGCACCGGAAAAACTGGATTTTCTTTTGGAAGTTTCAAAACTTGACAAAGATGCCAGAAAATTTTTCATTGAGAAGATTCTGAAAAAACCGCATGATCCAAAAATCAACACCGAACGAATTGTGCGTTACATTACCGGTATGAGTGCTATGGAACTTGAACGGCTGGGGCGTATGGCAGCTTTAAATGTGATAGAACAGGGCAAAAAACGGATTACGGAAGATATTCTTATTGAGCAGATCAATATCATCAAATACGGACATAAGATCGAAACACAGATGGTAAAGAATCTTGAAGAAGAACTCAAAATGACAGCTTATCATGAAGCCGGACATGCAATACTCTCAAGTATCCTTCTCCCTCATGTCAAAATAGAACAGGTTACCATTTCCAGAAGAAGTAAAATGCTTGGCTTTGTTTCTTATAATACTGAGGATGAACTCTCCAATATTACCAAAGAGGAACTTTTCAATGATGTCTGTGTCATGCTTGCCGGCCGTACATCAAAGATCAAAAAGGCAGGGGGAGAAGAAAAGATGGATAGTGGTGCCATCGATGATCTTTCCCAGGCATCTTTACAAATATATGCAGCGATTACCAATCTGGGGATGGACAAAGAACTGGGTTATATCAATATTGATTCCATTGCTTTGCTTGACAGCTATTTTTTAAGTCCTCAAATTGAGAAAAGATTTTTACACTGGATCCATGTGGCCAAAAAATATACAGAGGAACTTGTAGATACACATTGGGAGAAGATAGAAAAACTGGCGCTTCAGCTGATAGACAAAGAGATGGTTGAAGAGGATGAGCTTCTGAAGATCGTGGGAAAAGTGGAAAAAAGTCATCCTATACCTGATTCACTCTAATGTCCAAAGGAGTCATACTATGATGAGCAGTGATAAGCGTCAGGATCGTATCGATCACATACTTTTACAGAAACAGCCGGCGCTGAATGTAATGCTAGATGATGTCCACAGTTCCCAAAATCTTTCAGCTATCCTTCGTACTTGTGATAGTGTTGGGGTGCAGTACCTTTACTATACTACAGCAGATAATCATGACCTTCGTATCCATAAGACAATTACCCAGGGTGCTCACCGCTGGGTAGAGCGTATGCGTATAGATACTGAGAAGAAAGTAGAATTCCTTCAGAATATGCAGCAAAAAGGATTTCAGGTTGTTGTAACACATTTGGAAGAAGATGCCATCTCTTTCAGAAAATTGGATTATACACAACCGACAGTCATTGTTATGGGAAATGAAAAAGAGGGTGTCTCTTCCGAGATCGTGTCTTTAGCAGATGAAGTGATCATTATCCCAATGATGGGAATGGTACAAAGCCTCAATGTCTCCGTCGCAACAGCACTTATACTTTATGAAGCTCAAAAGCAGTTGGAAGATACAGGAAGATACGATATCCCACAGCTTTCGGAAATGGAGAGAGAAAAAATTAAAAGTGATTGGCTCTATCGAGATAATATTGCCAGGCGCAGCAAGGGAAAGATTCCTTTATCATAATCCCTTATCTTTAGGAGGAGAAAATAAAAGGAATTTTCTAGAGGATCATTGCTGTTATTTTTTGATAAAAATCATCAAAAGGAGGGAGGTCTAGTGTGGATTCTCTCTGCTTTTCCCCCCACATTGGTTCAGGAAAGTAACTGTCTTCTTTAAAACGTGCCATAATATGCCAATGTACATGCGGAACATAGTTTCCAAAGGATGCGATATTGATCTTTTCAGGTGTATAAAAATCTATCATTACCTTCTCTATGATATCCAGAAGATCATAAATTTCAAATTTTATTTCAGCAGGTACTTCACTCATCTCTTTATAGGGGTATTGCGTGAAGATCTTGAGCCAGGGTATTTCGCTTTTTTCTGTTTCTATTCGTATTGTTTTATTTTCATAAATCAGAGACATTAGCGTATCCTTTGTATGGTATATTTTCCAAGTTTATAAATGGTTGAGGGTTTTTCCTTTACTTGCAACGGTGTAATGATAACATCTGAAGCTTCTTTTGAAAATGCTTCATTATAGGGAGAGCCACTTAAATTTGCAGAAGTGGTGTAAGCCCATTTCAAGCGGTTAAGCAGTAAGAGATGATGTGAGTCTTTAATCACACGGTAGGAGTGTCCATCAGGCATGATAAAAGTACTTTTTTGGGTTCGTCTGATCCTGTTTTTATGTATAGCGGGAACACGAACGAATGTTTTGAGTGTTCTCAGTGAATTGACTGCTTTGATATAATATTTAGAGGGAGGACGTTGTTTAATATGGGTAAGTCTTTCAGCATTTTGAGAGATAAAACCGATAGTGGTATCAGTCTGGGTAAGAAAGACTTTATTTTTCAGCATCATAGTTCCTGAAAGATTCCATTTGAAAGGCTCAGAGAGAAGGGGAAGCTGAGCCTGCCAAAGTTATGCCAGGTAATCCTGCAATGCTTTCGGATCGAGACATCCACCCTGCTCTTTAAGCTCTCTGATCGCCAGTGCTGTTGCTTTGGCAGCAGCTAATGTTGTAAAGTATGCCACATGGTTTGCAAGTACAGACTGTCTGATGGTTTTTGCATCTGCTTTGCTTGCTTTGTTGTCTGAAGTATTGATCGCCAGTGCAATCTCTTCATTCTTGATCATATCATTAATATTTGGACGGCCTTCAGAGATCTTGAGTACTTTGGTCGATACTACACCTGCTGCTTCAAGTGCGGCATGTGTGCCTGAAGTTGCTACAATTTCAAAACCGAGATCGGTAAACATTTTACCAATCTCACCGGCATGTGGTTTGTCTATCTCTGTCAGGGAGATGAACAGTTTTCCTTCCAGGGGAATATTGTTTTTGGAAGCGAACTGTGATTTGGCAAAACTCATACCGAAATTCTCTGAAATACCCATGACCTCTCCGGTAGATTTCATTTCCGGTCCAAGGATAAGGTCTGATCCTGGAAGTTTATTGAATGGGAATACTGCTTCTTTGACGGCAACATGCCCTTTAAGATTCGGTTCCATGATCTTTTTGTCAAAATTGACAACATTGAAAGTGTCATAGAATTTCAAAGCTTCTTTCAAATCACCCTGGACCATAACCCTTGTAGCAACTTTGGCAAGAGGGACACCGGTTGCTTTACTAACGAATGGTACGGTTCTGGAAGCTCTTGGATTTACTTCGATAAGATAGATCTCACCTCTGTGGATCGCATATTGAATATTGAGCAAGCCAATGACACCAAGTCCAAGGGCAATTTTTGCTGTCTGTTCCTTGACTTCTGAAATCAGTTCATCCGAAATGGAAACAGGCGGCAGTGAACAGGCTGAGTCACCGGAGTGAATACCTGCCTCTTCAATATGCTGCATGACCGAACCAATATAGACATCAGTACCGTCGCAGATAGCATCGACATCCAGCTCGATGGCATTGTCAAGGAATTTATCGATAAGTACAGGGGCATCATTGGAGACAGAGACTGCTTCATCCATATACTCTCTGAGTTCTTCATCGTTGTAAACGGTTCTCATACCGCGTCCGCCCAGAACGAAACTTGGACGTACCAGAACAGGGTATCCGATACGGTTGGCAATGGCCATAGCTTCATCTTTGGCAAAGGCAGTACCGTTTTCCGGCTGCTTGAGGCCTAATTCGTTGATAAAGTTGGAGAAGAGTTCTCTATCTTCGGCAAGGTCGATTACCCTGGCGGAAGTTCCGGAGATTTTTGCCCCGATCGCTGTCAGGTTTTTAGCCAGTTTCAGTGGTGTCTGTCCGCCAAAATGAACGATGACCCCATCCGGATTTTCAAGCTCAATAACATTTCTGACATGCTCAAAGTCGATCGGTTCAAAGTAGAGAATATCTGAAGTATCATAGTCTGTTGAAACTGTTTCCGGGTTACAGTTATACATAATGGACTTGATACCCATGTCTTCAAGTGCAAATGCCGCATGCACACAACAGTAGTCAAATTCGATCCCCTGGCCGATACGGTTCGGGCCACCACCAATGACCAAAACTTTTTTCTCGCTCCCTGAGCTTGTCGAAGGGGTTGAAGTTGGCAATTTAGTGATATTCGTGGTAGAGTAGAGGTATGGAGTAAGTGCCTTGAACTCTGCGGCACAGGTATCTACTTCATTATATTCCAGTTTAATACCCAGTTTTTCTCTGGCAGTGTAGATGTCATTTTCGGTTAGATTGAGCCCCTCTTTTTTATTAATGATCTCAGCAATCATGGCATCGGAGAAACCTTCAGATTTGACTTCTCTAAGGTGTGTGGCATCGGAGAGCAGGGCAATGTCTATCTCTTTTTCCATCTGGGCCAGTTCTTCAAGCTGGTAGAGGAACCATCTGTCTATTTTACACAAATCAAAGATTGCATCTACACTCATACCTCGTCTCAAGCCTTCAAATACATACAGCATACGTTCTGTATTGGGACGGCGGATCTCTCGTACAAGGGTTTCACCGTCACACTTGATCTCATTGAAACCGGTTAAACCTGTTTCCAGAGAACAGAGTGCTTTCTGGAATGACTCTTTGAAAGTTCTTCCCATACTCATCACTTCCCCAACAGATTTCATTGCCGTTGTCAGTGTTGAATCAGCCATTGGGAATTTTTCAAAAGTAAATCGTGGCAGTTTGGTAACGATATAATCGATGACCGGTTCAAAGGAAGCAGGTGTTCCTGTAATGTCATTGGTAATCTCATCAAGTGTAAAGCCGACTGCCAGAAGTGTAGCTACTTTAGCAATAGGGTATCCTGTTGCTTTGGATGCCAATGCGGAAGAACGGCTTACTCTCGGGTTCATTTCAATAACGATCATACGTCCGGTATCAGGATTGATGGAGAATTGTACATTGGATCCACCCGTATCGACACCAACCTCTCTAAGGATCTTGAAAGAGGCATCCCTCATACGCTGATACTCTTTATCTGTCAGTGTAAGTGCAGGGGCAATTGTGATGGAATCACCGGTATGAACCCCCATCGGGTCAAAGTTCTCAATGGAGCAGACAATGATGCAGTTATCCACTCTGTCACGGATCACTTCCATCTCATACTCTTTCCATCCAAGTAATGACTCTTCAATAAGAATCTCCGAGATTGGAGAAGCTTCAAGTCCTCCCCTGACAATCTCTTTGAATTCATCCATATTGTAAGCGACACCCGAACCGCCGCCTGCAAGTGTGTAGGAAGCACGGATGATGAGTGGGAAACCTATGTTTTTTGCTGCATCAAGCGCTTCATCCATATTGTAGGCATACTGGGAGATCGGCAGGTCCATACCAATCTTGATCATTGCTTCTTTAAATTCCTGCCTGTCTTCACCTTTTTTAATGGCAGCAGGATTGGCACCAAGGAATTCTACACCTTCGAGCATCCCTTTGTCGTGCATACTCATAGCAACATTCAGGGCTGTCTGGCCGCCCATGGTAGGCAGAATGGCATCTATATTTTCTTTTTGAATAATCTTGGAGATCACATCTTCGGTGATCGGTTCAATATAGGTGCGGTGGGCAAATTCCGGATCTGTCATAATCGTTGCCGGATTGGAGTTGATGAGTACTACTCTGTATCCGAGCTCTTTGAGTGTTTTTGCCGCCTGGGTTCCCGAGTAGTCAAATTCACAGGCTTGTCCGATGACAATAGGTCCTGAACCGATAAGTAATATTGTTTTGATATCTTCGCGCTTTGGCATGGAGAAAAGGCCTTTGTTTTTAGTTTAAGATTATACTACAGAAGGGCAAAAACTGCCCTTAAAAAAGGGGAGTTTTAAAAGAGGTCCAAACTTTGTGCGGCACGTTTTTTCTTGTGATGAATAATATGCTTTTTTTCAGGTTCCGGTTTGGGATCGGTATGTGGTTCAACAGGAACTTCCGGTTCGATAACCTCTGGCTGTGTCTGATCGATACGGGCGGGGATACTTGAGATGACCGGCACACTTAGGTTTCCTTCACTGAGTATGCTGTCTGATGTGGTGTTCCTGTCTGTGGATATGAGGGTACCGTTGACATCTGTGATATTGAGGTCTTTTGGCTGAATACACTCTTTTTCTTTAGGTACCTGGGTAAGGAATCTGTCGAAATTACGTGCCAGAGTTGCTTTGGGATCATTAATTAAAAAGAAAGTTTTTGGGTGAAATACATCACTGTAAGTCTTGATGTAGGCAACTTTGTAGGCACTTTGTGTTTCTACCTTCGATACGATGCCTACGGGAACATTGGCAAAGAAAATATTGTCAAGACCGCTGGTAACAACTTTATCACCTTTTTGGATCTTATGCCATTTGGGAATGAATTTGACGATCATTTCATTTTTACTTAATCCGATGGAGATACCCGGTGCGGAATTTCTACCGATAAATACAGAAAATCTGCATTTATCGTCTGACGTAAGGTAACCGTAAAGCTGATTATTTTTTACAACGGCAACACCGGCAGCAACTGTTCCCTGGATCAGGCCGTAAAGTTTGCCTTTGTGGATCTCTTTAGGTTTACTGAGTATGATTTGTGTAAAGCTGTTGAGTTTAACATAAGAGATGGTTTCTGCAATAGAGATATTGTGTGCAGGCAGCCTTTTAAGCTGGGGAAGGACATCATAAATATCTTTGACCTGTTTAATGTAATGTGTCTGTTCAAGCAGCCGTTTACGCAAAATACGGTTTTCACGGCTGAGTTTTTCAATAGATTCTTTTTGAAAAATATAGCTTTGGCTTTTATCTTCAATATTTTGTGTAAAATTTTTGTATTTCTGTTTTACCGGATTAATGATCCCCAGAAGTACATCCATGATGTGTTCATCATTTTTGGTCAATAATTCTGCCAGAACAGCCAGCAGAATAATAATAATGATGATTCTAGTCTTCATATGCCATTTGTTGCAAGAGGTCTATTTCATCAAGTGCTTTTCCCGTACCTTTTGCAACGGCAAGAAGCGGGTCTTCTGCAATGTAGACAGGAAGTTTGACAATATCGGATAAGTATTTGTCCAGTCCTCTGATGAGTGCACCTCCGCCGGTCAGTACGATACCGTTTTCAACAATATCACCTGCAAGCTCCGGAGGTGTCTGCTCAAGTACAGTTTTAAGTGCATTGGCAATCTCTTCAAGAGAATCTTTCATCGCTTCTCTCAAGTGTTCTGATGTAATTTCAATTGCAATGAGGCTTCCTTCAATCTGGTCTCTACCCCTTACTGTTGTGGTCATTTCCTCTTCCAGTTGAATGGCCGTACCGATATTGATCTTCAGCTCTTCGGCGATTCGTTCACCGATCAGCAGGTTGAAGTTCTTTTTGACATAGTCAACAATCGACTGGTCGAGGTGGTCTCCTGCAATGCGGATCGATTTACTCAGAACCAGGCCGCCAAGGGAGATAACACCGATCTCGGTAGTACCCCCGCCAATATCGACAACCAGGTTACCGTTGGGGTCTTTTACCGGAATACCTGCACCGATCGCAGCAGCCATCGGTTCTTCAATAAGGTAAACGTAACGTGCACCGGCATTTTCTGCCGAATCTTTCACGGCACGCCTCTCTACCTGTGTCAATCCGTACGGTACACAGATAATGATACGCGGGGAGAACCACCCTTTTCTTTTATGGGCTTTTTCAATGAAGTAGCGGATCATCATTTCAGTCACTTCAAAGTCTGCGATGACACCGTCTCTCATCGGACGGATCGCTTTAATGTTTCCGGGTGTTTTACCCACCATATCTTTCGCTTCCTGCCCCACTGCAAGGATACGCTGCTGTCCATGCTTGTCGAACTGAATGGCGACAACTGACGGCTCATTGATACTGATCCCCTGTCCTTTCACAAGCACAAGTGTGTTGGCTGTTCCCAGGTCGATCGCTAAATCGTTTGAAAACAGACCTAATACTTTTTTAAACATATACTATTATCCTTTCTTCTCTGCAACAGCTTAAGCTGTTTTCTTATCTTTGATATAGAGTGGCTTTGCACCATTTTCTACTACTTCTTCAGTAATGATCACTTCATATCCACTCAGCTCTGGCAACTCATACATGATGTCAAGAAGCACTTCCTCCAGTATGGAGCGCAATCCGCGTGCACCTGTTTTTCTATCGATCGCTTTTTGTGCGATCAGTGAAAGTGCCTCTTCTTCAAAAGTGAGCTTGACATCGTCGATCTCAAAGAGTTTCTGGTACTGCTTGACCAGTGAATTCTTTGGTTCGATCAAAATACGTACCATATCTTCTTTTGTTATTTTACCTAATGTGGCCAAAACATGCAAACGTCCGATCAGTTCCGGGATCAATCCATAGGAGACGAGATCGTCCGATTCGACCATATGAAGCAGATCCTCTTCTTCTGATTTGGAGCGTTTTTCCTGTCCAAATCCAAGTGTATTGCCTCCCAGTCTTCTCTTGAGGATATCATTTAATCCGTCAAAAGCACCGCCGCAGATAAAAAGAATGTTTGCAGTATCAATTTGAATGAAGTCCTGGTTAGGGTGTTTACGTCCACCCTTGGGCGGGATGTTGACTACAGACCCCTCGATGAGCTTGAGCAGTGCCTGTTGTACCCCTTCTCCGGAGACATCACGGGTGATGGAGCGGTTTTCTCCCATACGTGCAATTTTATCGATCTCATCG
>Ga0256827_10003179_pt1 | contig 10468 bp, 9 predicted proteins | sample CV84metaG_FD_185977 | JGI IMG/M metagenome (GOLD analysis project Ga0256827, IMG submission 185977) | Hydrothermal vent microbial communities from East Pacific Rise, Pacific Ocean - CV84 | ecosystem: Environmental > Aquatic > Marine > Hydrothermal vents | place: Pacific Ocean: East Pacific Rise...
ATGTTATACACATGCGTACTGGTTCATTTTTTCGCATAATTATACCCAAGTTTTGTTATTAACTCTTTGAAGTGACACCATAATTGTCAAGAGTTTTGGTAAAGACCCTATATTTGGGAAATTTTTGACTAAGTGCCTTATGGATTTTAGGTGCATCATCTGCATAACAGAGGGTAAAAAAGGTCGAACCTGAACCCGAAAGAGTACTCATTAATGCTCCATTACTTAGTGCTGTTTTCTGTACTTCAAAGAGTTCAGGCATCTGTTTCATTCTTCTAGTTTGATGAATTTTATCTTTTGAGGCAATTTTTAATAAATCCCACGATTCAGTCATAAACAATGAAGTCATAAATGATGAACGAGAGAGAGAATAGACCATCTCTTCTGTTCGATATAAATCTGGTAAAACTGTTCTAGATTTAGCTGTAGAGATAGTTTTATTAGGAATTACTAATACAGCTCTTAAATATTCAGGTACTTTTCTTTTTTTAGAATATACCTTCTTATCTTCAACACAAGCAACATTAAATCCACCCATCACAGCAGGGGTAATATTATCAGGATGTGGTTCATACTCTAATGCTAAATTTAATATTTTTCTTTTATTATAACGTTCACCCGCAGCTACATAAGCCGATATTAATGCTGCTGTAATAACAGCAGAAGAGCTTCCTAGACCTCTAGATATAGGAATTTTATTTCTAAATTCAAATCTAAAATTCTCTTTTGTTGCACTTCCCTCTTTGGCTCTAATTTTTTGATACTGTTTATTAAAAATATTCATAAAAAGTATATTTTTTCGGATATGAGCATTCTCTGCACCCTCTCCATGAGTAGATACAGAGAAAAATCGAGAAGGTTTAATAGTTATCTCATTACGAAGATTAATAGCTAAACCCAAAGTATCAAATCCTGGTCCAAGATTTGCGGATGTTGCTGGTACAGATACAAACAAAGTTCTTCCTTTGCTGATGTCAAAACAGTAGTGTTTATACGGCTGGTAAGATATACAAAGGTCTATTATCGTTTAAAATAGTCACATCACTCAACAGGGAAGGTAGTTCAAACCGTTGCTCCACAGCCTCATCAAATTTTTTTGTTATTATAGTGTTATTTTCCTTGATAAAGTAGAGTTTCCCCATCGCTTTTATAGGTTTGTTGGCATTTAAATCAAATGCGTTACACCCTTTAAAAGAGATACCCTTTAAAATCTCTAAAGAACGCAAGGTAATATATGTCAATTTTATTGCCATATAAGAGCCAGGACCATTAGTATAGAGAAGTTTACGGTAGTTATATTTTACTGATAACTCTGTTAAAATTTTTAATAAAACTTCAGAGGTTTTTTCATTAGAGGAGATACTTTCAATCAAAGTATCATCTCTATAAACCCCTATAAGAAGAGGAGAAGAGATTGAGATAATAAGAGTGGTATAAGTAGAACTAGGCAAAACTTTTTGCAAACTCCCGACTTTGAGCTCTATTTAAAGCTACCATCTCATAGTTAGCAGTGTCAGCAAGAAGAGCAACTGTTAACTCATGATTAAGCTTATGACTTCCAGCAAAAGAGCTGTATGCACCTAAAATATTATGTCCTGTAACCATCATATCACCCATAGCATCTAAAATTTTATGACGAGCAAACTCATTATCAAATCTTAATCCTTCTGGATTTAATACTTTTTCATCATCTAAACCAATAGCATTATTCAAACTTGCACCCAAAGCAAGATTTATACTCTGTAAATATTGAATATCTCTAGCAAAACCAAAAGTTCTAGCTCTAGCAATCTCTTCTAAAAAAGGTCTTGTTCCAAAAGAGTAGGCTTGTGACTGTTGACCAATAACAGGATGCTCAAAATCTATGGCAAAATCAAAAGTAACTTCACTACTTGGCTCTAATCTAACAAACTTATCTCCATCACGAACTTCTACCGTTTTCTTAATCCGAATAACCTCTTTTGCGACCTCTTGCTCTTTTATTCCTGCTTCATCTAACAAAAGACAAAAAGAGGCTGCTGAACCATCCATAATCGGCATCTCATTTCCATTAACAACAACACGCATATTATCAATACCATAAGCATAAACAGCTGATAAAAAATGTTCAATAGTAGAGATATAACCCTTGTCAGAACCAATAACCGTCGCCATTTGGGTATCAATTACTGAAGAGGGAGAGAGCGGAATAGAGAGAGCTAAATCTTCTCTATAGAAAACAATTCCTGCATTAACACCTAAGGGTTCAAGTCGAAGTTTTATTGGTTCACCTTTATGTAAGCCGATACCAACAACTTCAACTGCTTGACGAATGGTTCGTTGATTCATATTATATTCCTTGTTATTTAAGAACCATATTATAACATAATTGTGAATTTTTTGTATAAATGTGATTTTTTCTTTATTTTTAGAGTTTTTTAAGGTAAATTTAACGCTTATATCTGTTTGGTTCTTTATATTTAATTTTTTTTAATAGTTTTGAAATTGTATGTAAATCACAGAAAAAGTTTACTACTCTTTTCCCTAAATTTCAAGCTTTGCTCACAAAATAACAAAAAAAGTTACTAAAGCTATTCTTTTTAAAATCTATAAAAATTTTATCTCATAACTTTTCATCTCTATAGCTAATTTTTAACTAATCATGTTATATTGTCATCTAAATCAGACTAAATTAGTCCGAAATAATTTTCTTAAGGATAATATATGAAATATAATCAACTTAATAGTGAAGAGATAAGAGTTATAGAAAATAAAGGGACAGAGATGCCTTTTAGTGGGAAATATAATAGCTTTTATGAGGCTGGTGTTTATAAGTGTAAAAAATGTAATACCCCTCTTTTTAAATCAACAGATAAATTTGATTCTGGTTCAGGATGGCCAAGTTTTGACAATGCCATAGAGGGTGCAGTCAAAGAGGTTCCTGATGCAGATGGAAGAAGAGTAGAGATTGTATGTGCTAGTTGTGATGGTCACTTAGGGCATGTATTTAGAGGTGAGCAGATGACACCAAAAAGTACACGACACTGTGTAAATTCAGTTTCATTAGATTTTGAATCTCTTGATAAAGGTGATAAATATAAAAAAGCTTACTTTGCATCGGGATGTTTTTGGGGTGTAGAGTATTGGTTTGATAAACAAGATGGTGTAGTTAATGCAGATTCGGGTTATATGGGTGGACATCTAGATAATCCTACCTATCCTGAAATATGCAGAAAAGATACAGGTCACTTAGAGACAGTAGAGGTAACCTATGACCCAACTGTTGTCTCATTTGAAACACTAACTAAACTCTTTTTTGAAACCCATAATCCAGAGCAGATGAATGGTCAAGGTCCAGATATTGGTCCACAATACCTATCTGCTGTATTTACCAACAATATAGAAGAGGAAGATATAGTTCAAATTTTAATTAATCAACTTGAAGATAAAGGTATGAATATTGCCACAATGATAAAAGATGCCAATGAACATAAGTTCTATATTGCAGAATATGAACACCAAAACTACTATAAATTAAGAAATTCTCAACCTTATTGTCACGCTTTTACAAAAAGATTCTAAATTTATGCTAAGATAATGCCTAAAAACAAAAAGTAACCAACTTCGTTTCTATCAACTTGATAGAAATGATTTTTTAACAATAGATATAGGCATAAAAAGAGATGAACCTTCTAAAAAAAATATTTAAAAAAAGAGAGACCCCCTTCCTTACAACCCTTACCATAACTTCTGAAAATGGTTTGCACTTAAGACCCATTGCCAAATTTGTTAATGAGGTAAAAGAGTTTTCTGATACAGAAGTAACAATTCTTGCTCATAATCAAGAAGTTCTTGCAACACAAGTTCCAAAATTATTATCACTCTCTCTAGAAAAAGGAGAGAGTTTTACACTAAAATGTGTAGGGAAAGAGGCTCTAGAAGCCTCTGCATATTTAAGTGATTTCTTTACAACAATGATGAAAGAAGATCTTGTAGAAAAAGAGATTTTACAGACAAAAGAGAGTTACGAAGCACCAACTATTCAAGGTAAGACTATTGCACAAGGTATTGCTATTGCTCCATTAGCACCATATGAGACACGTAGAGTTTCACAAACAAAAGATACTGGATTATCTATTAAAGATGCTATTAGACGAACTAAAGAGGAACTTTATGACCTCTATCAAGCAAATAAAACCAATCATGAAGCACAGATATTTTTAGCACAAAAAGAGTTAATATCAGCAGATGTTTTTCGTTATGAATGCACAACTGTACGAAGATTTTTAGAGATTATAAAAGAGGAAGTAAGCCGACTAGAAAATACAAGATTTGCTTCACGTATTCCAGACTATCGAGATGTTGAACAACGAGTACTTAAACATTTAGGTATGACAAGTATTGTTGAAGTTCCAAGTAAACCCTATATACTTTTGGCTGATGATCTACTTCCTAGTGAAGTTATGAAGTTACAAAATACCCTAATAGAAGGAGTAATCTTACAAACAGGCACACCAACTTCTCATGCCTCAATTCTATTACGTTCATTTGCTATTCCTTCTATGATTATTAATACTCCATTAAGTGCAAATAAAAGAGCAATTCTTGATGCCAATAGTGGAAATCTTCTTCTTGAACCTACCAACAATGATTTACGAAAAGCGATGGATAAACAGAAAAAGTTTAAAAAAGAGCAAGAAGAGGGATATAGAAAACGCTTTGATACAACAACAACAAAAGATGGTAAAGTAATTAAGATTCTTGCAAATATAAGTGATTTAGAGTCAGCAAAAGAGGCAAAAGATGAAGGGGCAGATGGTATAGGACTTTTAAGAACAGAGTTCCTATTTAGAGAAGAGAAGCCAACACATAAAGAGCAAGTAAATGCATACCAAAAAATCTTTGAACTCTTTAATACCTTAACCATACGAACATTAGATATTGGTGGGGATAAATCTCTTCCATATATCAATATTCCACAAGAGAACAATCCATTTTTAGGAATAAGAGGAATACGATTCTCACTCCAAGAGCAGACTCTTTTTCAAGAACAACTTTTAGCAATTTATCAAGCTGTAGAGATGGTTATGCCCTCAGCAAAAATTATCAAAATCATGTTTCCAATGATATCTACAGTAGAAGAGTTTAACGAAGCCAAAAATATAGCTTTAAGAGTTGCAAAACATCATAATATTAACTTGAGTACCATTCAATTTGGAATGATGATTGAAGTCCCTTCTGTTATTTTTGCTCTTAAAGAGTTCAATCAAGTGGTAGATTTTTACTCAATAGGAACAAATGATTTAACACAATATCTTTTTGCAATAGAACGAACCCACCCAACTCTGCATGCAGATGCTACCTCTCCAATGTTAATGTCTGCGCTTAAAACCATTGCAAAAGATGTAAATAAACCTATTAGTATATGTGGAGAGTTAGCAGGATTAGAAGAGGTTACAAAAGAGCTTATAGAGATGGGTTATGAAACTCTCTCTGTCTCTGCAAAACTTATCCCATCACTAAAAGAGAGAATTCGACATGTTTAATTTTTTTCAAAAAATAGGTAAAGCTTTAATGACACCTATTGCTGTTTTACCAATTGCAGCGATACTTCTACGTTTAGGTTTTGGAGATATCTCTTTTATCAATAGTGATATAGCCATTATTATGAAAGTTGCAGGAGATGCAATTTTTGCAAACTTAGATATGCTCTTTGCTGTAGGAATTGCCTATGGATTGGCAAAAAACAATGATGGAGCAGCAGCCCTTTCTGGTGCAGTAGGAATTTTTATTGCCAAAGCTGTATATTTACAAATAGATAAAGATTTGAATATGGGTGTCTTTATTGGTATTATTATTGGAGTCTTGGCAGGATTTCTATATAACCGTTTTCACACAATTAAACTACCTGAATTCTTAGGATTTTTTGGAGGAAAACGCTTTGTACCTATTATTACAGCATTATCGGCTATTTTAATTGGTGTTTTAGCAGGTTACTTTTGGCACTATGCCCAAAGTGCCATTGATACTTTTTCAAACTCTATTATTAACCTCAATGAGATAGGAAGTTTTCTATATGGTACACTTAACCGTCTACTTATTCCTCTTGGACTACACCACATATTAAACTCTGTTTTTCTATTTCAAGTAGGTGACTATGAGTATATTAAAGATGGTGCAACTGTGGTAGCAAATGGAGACCTACACCGTTTCTTTGCAGGAGACCCAACAGCAGGTGTATATATGGCAGGGTTCTATGTGGTTATGATGTTTGGCTTACCAGCAATGGCATTAGCAATCTATACAACTACTCCAAAAGAGCAACGAAAAAAAGCAGGAGCAATTTTAGCAGGGGTTGCCTTTACCTCTTTTTTAACAGGAATAACAGAACCACTAGAGTTTCTTTTTCTATTTATCGCCCCCCTACTTTTTCTGCTTCATGCTATTCTTACAGGTCTAGCACTAGCAACTGCCCACTTTATGGATATACATCATGGTTATGGCTTTTCAGCAGGATTTATTGACTATGTAATTAACTACAAACTAGCAACAAATCCACTCCTTATTCTTCCACTAGGTTTGGTGTTTGGATTTATATATTTCACTCTCTCATATTACATTATAAAAATATTTAAATACAATATCTTTGAAGAGACAAAAGAGGAAAAAATAGCCCAAGAGGGAAGCGAAGCTCTAGCATTTATAGAAGCCCTTGGAGGAAAAGATAATATTATATCAACTGATGCATGTATTACACGCCTAAGAATGGAAGTTAAATCTTCATCTAATTTAGATGCAGAATTATTTAAAAAACTTGGAGCAAAAGGGGTAATTAAACCGAATAATACCACCATTCAAATAGTCTTAGGAACAAAAGCAGAAGGTATAGCAGAAAAAATTAAAGGAGAATTATAAATAATCGGAACTATATTAAACTAATTATAATAACAAACAATATTTATTAATTCTTTTTGTGGTATTATATTTAACCAAACAAATATTCTTAAAAAGGTTAAAAAAATGAATAAAAAATTATCACTAACTTTAGTTACATCTATACTTATCTCTACCTCAGCCCTAGCTGAGGGATTAAAACAAAATATTAATCTTGGTTTTGTAAACACATCAGGAAACACAGACACTCTTAATTTAAATGGAAAATATGATGCAAGCTTTATAACAAGCGGTTACAATAATGAAGAGCTAAAAGTTCTTTTTGATGCCTCTACATTTACTTCAGAGAGCAATGATGTCAAAAATAATGAAGAGTATAAAGCAAACTTAGGATTAGAGCAATTTATTGGAAGTGGTTGGCTAGGCTACACCTCTATTAATTGGTTAAAAAATAGATTTTTAAATTTTGACCACAAAGTCTCTATTGGAGCAGGTATGGGTAAAGAGCTTTATAGTAATGGTCAACACTCAATCAAAGCAAAACTTGGTGTAGCATATAACCTAGAGAGATACACCAATAATCAAGAAGACCATGACTTTACATCACTTAATGAGTATATAGAGTATAATAATAAACTAAACAAAGTCAGTAATCTTTTCTTAAAATTTGGAGCATTAGAGAACTTTGATGATTTTAGAAGAGACTATGAACTAATAGGAACAATAGGATTAAATCTTGATATTGCAGAAAATATTAATGTAGTTATTTCAGAAGAGATGCGTTATGATAATGTTCCTTCATCTATTAGCATGAAAAAGGATGACACTAAAAGCTTAGTAACTGTGGGTTATCACTTTTAGATTATATTCATATGTATCGTAAATTTTTATTTACGATACATCCAATATAAAAAGCCCAATCCCAACCCAATATTAATAAAACTCAACTCTCCATCAAACATCTTTTTTGTAATCCAAATAGCTTTATCTGCTAATTCAGCCGAATAGTATAAAGGAGCAGACTCAACCATCCAGCTATTTATCTCTTGTGAGTAGAGAACATTAACAACTTCAGGTACAAAAAAAAGAAGCACCACACCAAGAAAACCCCAAATTGTTTTTTTAGGTTTCATCTCTTGAAGTTTAGCTTGAAACTCAGGATTATGTTTTAGGTTATGTTTGATATTTTTCAATTTTTGTTTCATAATAGAATTATATCATATCACAACAACCCCTCATCAACAAAACTATAAAAACCATCCTTTGCCAATATCACATGGTCAAGCAGTTCAATCCCCACCAATTTAGAGACTTCATCAAGCCGTTGAGTAATAGCAAGATCTGCCCTACTAGCACTAAGTGTTCCACTGGGATGATTATGAGCAATAATAATCCCCGCTGCTCTATCAGCAATGGCATCAGCAAAAACCTCTCGTGGGTGTACCAAGCTTTGGTTTAGTGTTCCTATAAATACAGTCCGTTTATTTATAATATGAGAAGCTCCATCTAAAGTTATAACCAAAAAATACTCCTGCTGTTTGGTCGAAAAGTACTTTAACTCTTTATAAACATCCTCTGCCGAAGTTATCTTTTTATTAGAGACAGATGTATAGCGTTTCGCCAGTTCTATAGCAGAGATAATCTGTGAAGCTTTAGCAACACCCAAGCCATGAATAGAACGAAGTCTATCAAGCGATAGTCCCTCAAAATCATCATCAAATATAGCGATTATCTCTTTCGAGAGCTTTCGCACATCTTTTCCTTTAATCCCTGAACCAATTAGTACCGAAAGGAGTTCGTCATTTTTAAGAGCTTGAACACCTTTTTTTACCAACTTCTCTCGTGGTTTATCATCATTGTGTAGTTCTTTTATTGTTTTCATATTAAATATTAACACAAAAAAATAATTTTAAATATAAATATGTCAAATTGTCATACAATTCGTAGGGTTTTGTCGGGGTAAGGATACCCCGACCTACAAGCCGTATTTGATTTTTGGCTCTGCGACCATCTGACCATATCCAAACTCATTAACCACCTCATCCTCATAAAGATACCTCTGAAACCCAATAAACATTTCACGAATGCTCCTCACATCTCCCAACACCTCTTTTGCATCATGTATTGAGTTATATTTTAACTCCAACAGACTCTTTAGGCGAGTATCATCCAACTCTTGTACCCCTTTTTCAACATAAAGATTCAGAACAAAGTTCAAAAACTCCTGTTTAACGGGGTCATACTCTTTTAGTCGTATCTCGGCTTGTTTGGCTCGTTTTTGTCTTGGTACTATTTTGCTATGATAAGCGATGTATGACAACACATCAAATATATCAGAGTTTTGAGCCTTAATAAGCTTTTTTAACTCTTTTAGTTGTGCATGGGTATATCCGTTTTCACTCAACTCGTAAAGTAGCTGTTTTCGTGTGTTTGGTTTTGACCATATCTCTCGTAACTCTTCTTCATCTTTAAAAAAGTTTGGTATATCGCTAAAGAGCTTTTTTAGAAAGGCATCGGCAGATATTGGTTTTCCCTCTATATCATAAAAGAGCGTTTTAACAGTAGCATCCAAATTTAATATTTTACTCTTTGATAGTTTTATCCGTATCATCCCTTTTTTATCTTTTTCACAAACACAAGGGCGATTCATACAGATATTACAGCTCTCTTTTTCCTCTTTCTCATCTTGTGGCTCTTTGGTTTTTTTGGGTTCAGGGTCTAGTAGTTCTCCATCCCACTCTGGGTCGTTAAAGTGTTTATGAGCCTCCACAAAATCATAAATAGTAAAGTAATCTTTCTTATCAAACAGCCGTGTACCCCGTCCAACTATCTGTTTAAACTCTACCATCGACTTAACAGAGCGTAGCAGAACAATCTGTCTAATCTCGGGGGCATCAACGCCTGTGCTAAGTTTACGCGAAGTGGTCAAGATGGTGGGGATGCTCTTTTCATTGTCTTGAAAATATTTTAGCTGTTCATCTCCTCTCTTTCCATCATTGGCTGTGACTCTTTGGCAGTAGTTGGGGTTTTTACGCGTAACTTCTTGATTTATCAAATCACGAATCAAAAGAGCATGATTTTGTGTCTCACAAAAAACAAGCGTCTTCTGATTTTGGTTCATCATCTCCATAAAGAGCTTCACTTTATAACGCTCTATAGCTCTAATTTCAATAATTCTATTCTGCTCCTCTTTGCTATACTCTCTATCCTCTTCTACTTTGCCCTCTAAAACCTCATCATCCAAACTGTAAACATACTTATCTCCACTCAACTCTATTTCATGAACTTTAAATGGGGTCAAAAAACCATCATTAATCCCCTCTTTTAGGCTATACTCATAAACAGGTTTTCCAAAATAGTCATAAGTATCTACATTCTCATTCCGTTTTGGAGTGGCTGTAAGTCCCAACTGAAACGCAGGGCTAAAATAGTCAAGTATCGCTCTCCATGAGCTTTCATTATCTGCTCCCCCTCTGTGACACTCATCAATAATAATAAAATCAAAAAAATCTCTAGGGTATTCGCCAAAATATGGAGTATCATTATCCCCTGACATAAAGGTTTGAAAGATAGTAAAAAAGATATTTCCATTTTT
>Ga0256827_10003180_pt1 | contig 10468 bp, 10 predicted proteins | sample CV84metaG_FD_185977 | JGI IMG/M metagenome (GOLD analysis project Ga0256827, IMG submission 185977) | Hydrothermal vent microbial communities from East Pacific Rise, Pacific Ocean - CV84 | ecosystem: Environmental > Aquatic > Marine > Hydrothermal vents | place: Pacific Ocean: East Pacific Rise...
TGGCCCAAAAGCTGGCAGAAGTAAAACAATGTAGCATAGAAGAAATTGCTGAAATTAGCAGTGCTAATGCTATGGAATTATTTAATTTGACATCTAAATGATTATGGAGAACAACGCAAGTATACTCATTATTTATACCGGAGGAACCATTGGAATGTGCAAGGATCATCAGACCGGTGAACTTCGCCCGGTGGATCTTCACGACTTAAAAGAATATATTCCGAATCTGGAACTTTTCAATTTCAGCATCAATTCCTATTCCTTCGATCCCATTATTGATTCGGCAAATATGACACCCGATTTTTGGGTAAAACTTGCCGAGGTCATTCAAGAAAATTATGAGACCTATGACGGTTTCGTTATTCTTCATGGTTCCGATACTATGTCGTATACCGCATCGGCTTTGAGTTTTATGCTTGAAAATTTGAATAAACCCGTCATTATAACAGGCTCTCAGCTGCCGCTTGGAATGATTAGAACAGATGGCCGTGAAAATTTCATTACCAGCTTGGAAATTGCCGCTGCAAAGATTGATGACACCCCTATCGTTCCCGAAGTAGCTATCTATTTTGAAGATAAGCTCTATCGTGGCAATAGAACATATAAATTTAATGCCGAAAATTTCGATGCATTTAAATCTGTTAACTATCCGCATTTGGCCGAAGTTGGCGTAAAAATTCGCTATAACCATAGCAAAATTCGCAATCCTAATTTTAAGAACCTCAAGGTGATAAAGAAATTAGATTCTGCTGTCGCTATTATCCGCCTTTTTCCCGGCCTCAACAGAAACATTCTTCATTCTATGTTGAATGCCGAAGGTCTCAAAGCCGTTGTATTGGAAACCTATGGTGCCGGCAATGCCTCTACCGAAGATTGGTTTGTGCAAGAATTGGAAGAAGCCATTCAAAATGGTTTAATCATTGTCAATATCAGCCAATGTAGAGGCGGAGCAGTAGAGATGGGGAAATATGAAACCAGTTCCAGGTTAAAAGCCATAGGCTTGCTCAATGGACGTGATATGACTACAGAAGCCGCTATTACAAAACTAATGGTTGCCTTGGGTACCTATAAAACACGCAGCGAAGTAATAAAACGTATGGAAACCGTTTGGCGTGGTGAAATGAGTTAAAAATTAGCTTTTCCACTCTACCAGTGTACCTCGTTTCATATCAAGGAGTTCTTGAGGCACCGACAACTGAATTTCCTTTGCTAATTCATCAATCATTCTTGTTTTCTCAAATTTCCGAGTATATATTAAGCTCACTTCCCTTAGAGGTAAAATTTTATCGAAACTTCTTACTTGTAACTTCTTATTCTCTTCTAAATCTAAATACGTCAGCTCAGGAATAATGGTATAACCTCCTTCTTTATCAATAATTTTAATAAGAGTATCCAGATTTCCCCCATCAAATTCAAAAGGAAGAGAAGCGCTGATACTTTGCTTGATATCGCAAAGATTTACTATTTGATGTCGAAAGCAATGCCCATCATTCAGCAACCAAATATCATCAGTATTAATCTGTTGAATGTTCATTACCACTTCTTTCAAATAAGGATGATTCTTACTACTATAAACCATCATTTCTTCATAATATAATGGTCTCTCAAATATCCCCTTTTCATCTAGAGGCGTCACTAAAATACCAACATCGATAATCCCCTTCCGGAGACTCTCAACAATTTGGTCAGTCACTAACTCTTGTACTTTAATAAATATTTGAGGATGCTTACGCCTAAAAGTTCCGGTAAAGCGAGGCAACAAATACGGAGAAATGGTAGGAATAACACCAATACGAAGCTCACCGCTCAACTCTTCTTTCACCTCTCGTGCCATAAGCTCCAATTTTTTACTTTCTTCGAGTATTTTACGAGCTTGTGCAATTATTTTAACACCTGCTATCGTTGGCACAACAGGCTGCTTACTTCTATCAAAAATCATTAAATCTAAATCGATTTCCATCTTTTTAATCTGCATACTCAATGTGGGCTGAGTAACAAAAGACTTATCTGCTGCTGTAGCAAAATGCCTATAGGAATCAACAGCGATGATATATTCCAGCTGAATTAAACTAACCATTCAACAAATATAGATATTTTCTATGATATATTAAATATTATTGATTTGACAAATGTCGTTTTTGCCTATATCTTTGCCGAATAATAAAACAAAATAAATTATTAAAAAATAAGACAATGGAAGATAACAAAAGAAATGGGATGCCTTTATTAGGTGACAGTTTCCCGAAAATGACAGTTCAAACAACTCACGGAATAAAGCAATTACCAGAAGATTATAAAGGGCAATGGTTTGTTTTGTTTAGTCATCCGGCAGATTTCACACCGGTATGCACAACCGAATTTGTAGCATTTCAAGAACGCTATGATAAATTCAGAGCATTAAATACTGAATTAATTGGATTAAGTGTTGATCAAGTTTTTTCTCATATTAAATGGGAAGAGTGGATAAAAGAAAATATGGATGTTCAAATCGAATTTCCTATTATAGCAGATACCGGAGCTGTTGCCGAGACTTTAGGTCTTATTCACCCCGGGAAAGGTAGCAATACTGTAAGAGCTGTCTTTATTGTTGATACTGATGGAAAATTTCGGATTATATTCTACTATCCTCAAGAACTTGGGAGAAATATGGATGAGATACTAAGAGCTTTAGAGGGCATGCAAGTTTCCGATGCCAATAAAGTAGCTATGCCGGCACAGTGGCCAAATAACAATCGTTTTGGATCGAGAGTAATCGTTCCACCTGCTACTAATGTTGATGATGCTAAAGACAGAATAAAGAAAGCTGAGGCAGGCGAACATGAATGTTTAGACTGGTGGCTTTGTCATAAAGAGCTATAATATTCCAGCTCAGACCAATTAATAGCAACATCCCTAAAAAGGAAAAAGCCAATCATTTCTGATTGGCTTTTGCTGTGATAAAAAAAAGTTCAAAATATATATTAAACTACTCTTACATTTACTGCATTAAGTCCTTTTTTACCTTCTTTAAGCTCAAATTCTACTGCGTCACCCTCGCGGATTTCGTCGATTAAACCTGATACGTGTACGAAGTATTCATTATTTGTTTCTTCGTCGATAATAAATCCAAAACCTTTAGATCCATTAAAAAATTTTACTGTTCCTTTTTTCATTGTAATAATTATTTATAAAGCGCAAATGTAATGGTATTTTTCAATTAATAACAATTTTTTTTATTATTGTCATCTTTTTCAGGCCAATAAGTGCATTATTAATTAAAATAATAGCTAGATGCAAGGCATAGCAAGACATAAATAGAATTTTATTTTTTAATGAATTTCATCATTAAAAGTAAAATACTATGTTTCTTAAAGCATTATCTTGCTGTTTTTTACGTTATTTCCCCTAGTTTTCGCGTAAATGTGTTCTTTATTTGGCTAAACTGATGTAAAAAACATAGAAATCAGTATTTACAGCAATAAAGTATATTTGCAAAAAAAACATCGTGTTTAGTAGAAAATTCATCATCCGATCCATCGCCATTATAGGAATTTATGTAGCTGCTGCCAGTTATGTTTTTCAAAATGAAGAAAAATTCTTATTTCGGCATCAACCGCAAGAAACTTCCGATATTTTAAATTTCGATGTCCCGTTTCAAGAAATGCAGATTCCTATAAATAAAAAGATAAAGCTATCGGGCTTATACTTTAAGCATCAGAATCAGAAAGGACTCGTTCTTTTATTCCCTTCAGGAGACGAGGCTTCATTCTCGTTTATTCCAAATAATGATTATTTTTATCAAAGAGGTTATTCTGTACTGATACCTGATTATAGAGGAAGTGGCAAATCCACTTCAGTATATCAAAGCGAGGTGGATATTTATAGTGATGCCAAGCAATGGTATAAAATGGCTGTCAAGCTTTCCGATTCCAGCACATTGCTCGTTTATGGCAAAGCTTTTGGAAGCGGTCCGGCAGCCTATATTGGTGGTGAATATCCTCTTGACGTCCTTATACTTGAAAGTCCTTTTATGGAGTGGGATCAGCAAATGCTTAGAAAGTATTTTTGGTGGTTGCCCTATACCTATTTCACTCAATTTAAAATTCCTGTTTGGGAATTTGTAAGAAAATCGACGAATAAAACTATTTTGATTCATGCAACGAAGGATTCTGAAATAAAGTACGACAACAGCTTAAAATTATTAGAATATTTGAAACCAGGTGATGAGCTCATTACCTTAGATAAAGACACTAGAGAAATGAATACTGCTCTCTATCAACAAAAAATAAATAGCTTACTGAACAGCATAGAAAAACACAAATAACACTATGGCAAAGAAGAAAAAATTAGCTCTACATTGGAAAATTCTTATTGGAATGGTTTTAGGAATTGGCTACGGATTAATCGCCGTGAATGTTGAATGGATTCATTTTACTGAATTCTATATCAAGCCATTTGGAACAATTTTTATCAATCTACTGAAGCTTATAGCTATGCCACTTATCTTTTTTTCATTGATATCGGGCATAGGAAATTTAAAAGATATATCGAAACTAAGCAGAATGGGATTGAAAACTATTTCATTTTATATGTTTACTACTGTTGTAGCCATTACCATCGGATTGCTTCTTGTCAATGCCGTTGATCCGGGCTCTAGCTTTCCAAAATCTGATCAAGCGAAGTTCACTCAGATGTATAGTCAACAGGTAGAACAAAAACAAGAAGATGCTGAACATCTAAAGAATCACTCACCTTTACAATTCATAGTGGACATAATACCCGATAATATTGTGGGTGCTGCTGCCGACAATAGTAATATGTTGCAACTCATTTTCTTCTCAATATTTTTAGGAATTGCTATAGTGATGCTCCCAGAGGAAACTACAAAACCGGCAAGAGATCTTTTCAACAGCATGAATGCTATAATATTAAAAGTAATCGATATGATTATGGAGTTTGCCCCTATTGGTGTTTTTGCGCTTTTAGGTAGTATTATTGTTGATATGAACGGAAATCTCTCTCTCTTTAAAGCACTAGGACTTTATGGCTTAACAGTTATTATAGGCTTGTTGATACTTATTTTTGGCTTCTATCCATTGATGCTTAAAATTTTTACCAAACTTAAAGTTGGTGATTTCTTCAGGGGCATTGCTCCGGCACAAATGTTGGCTTTCTCTACCAGCTCATCAGCAGCCACCCTACCTGTTACTATGGAATGTTGCGAAGAAAATCTAAATGTTTCCAATGAAGTAAGTAGTTTTGTATTGCCCATAGGTGCTACTATTAATATGGATGGAACAAGCCTGTATCAAGCTGTGGCAGCAGTGTTTATAGCTTCAGCTTTTGGAATGGATTTAACATTTGGCCAGCAACTGACCATTGTATTAACAGCAACATTGGCTAGTATAGGCTCGGCAGCCGTCCCGGGAGCAGGAATTGTGATGCTGGTCATTGTTCTTACTGCCATAGGTGTTCCCTCAGAAGGTATTGCATTGATATTTGCTGTTGACAGACCTTTAGATATGCTTAGAACGACTGTTAATGTTACAGGAGACTCTAGTATAGCTGTAATGATTAACAGGTTCGAAAAAAATAGAAAATAAAAAAGCTCAGAAAACAGATTGAATTCTGAGCTTTTATTGATATGATATCGAAAATCTATCTCCCGTGTTTCCCTACAGTGACACTCCCTGTTAAAGGGAACTGATCACCATTAGCTACCGGCGCATAAAGTGTTGCGTCAAAAACATATTTATCAGCAGATTGTCTTGTTATAGTTCCTGCACCAGCAATTAAGGTCGCATAACCTTCGATAGGTGTGAGTGCCAACATTATCATTGTAGCATCCTCAGGAGCATTAAGGTCAAGAGTTACGGTCTCCCCAACAGCAGGGATATTTGGAATAACAAACTGGAATTGACCTCCCTTTTTATTATCAACCAAAAAAGTAACCCCTTCTGACATTTCAACTATATCACTTTTAAGTTTGTTATAAGTAGTTCCATTAAGATTGATATCAAAACTACCTTTGAAGTTTCCGGATGGATCCGGTGTAGTTGGGTCATCGCTGTCTTTTTTACAGCTTGTTCCTATAATACTAATCGAGATCAGCAATAGAAAGAATAATTTAGCTTTAGTCATTTTGTTAAGAATTTAAGTTTATAATTGATTTTAACGAATAAAGTAGCCTACACCACCCATATCCTCGAAAGTTACATTATTACTATAATCTGCACTTGAATCATCATCAACACTAATTCCATTGCTCTCGGAATGGGAAAAATGTGTATTGCTAATGGTAAGAGCAGCGCCGGCATTGTTCATAAAAACTTCTCCATCATAAGTAGGAGAACCACTACCCCCATAGCTGATAACACAATGATTCAACACGCAATCATGGCTGCCTTCATAATAATTTATGGCATCCCAATCGCCATTTTGCGGCACAGGATTGGCACTAGTAAACACAATAGGTGCATCGGCTGTTCCATTGGCCACAACACTGGCATATTGATCATTCCAATAGGCAATATCCAATTGTGCACCAGTATAAAACTCTATTCGATTGCCTGCTTCAATAATTAAATGGACTCCGGTTCCCAAGGCTCCAATACGTAGGGTTCCTTCAATCACATAGGGTGCTGTTTGATAGGTCCAAACATAATCGCCTTTTTTATCGAGATCCCCATCATTAGAAATAAGGATCTTCAATCCGTCTTCATAAGTATTAAAACCAGTAATTGTGTGCACATTATTGGCACGGATATCAATTGCATATAAATCGATATCAGCAAAATGATTGCCTCCAAACTGACTAAAATCGGCATCTTTCTTAAGAGAAATACCATTAGATATACTGTTTTTGAAAAGACAATTTGTCAAGCTTACAGTACTTTCTTCAATAGTAAGAATTCCTTGGTAGCTATCGCGACCGGCATATTGGAAAGAGCAAAAATCGAAAGAGCAATTATTGGCTCCATCGTATAAGTATATCCCACGCCAGTCACCTGATGAAGCATTGATATTAGCACTGGTAAAAAATATGGGGTCTTCATCTGTTCCATTTGCAATAATCGTTGCATAATCATTATTCCAATAGGCAACATCCCACATAGCATTTTCCATAAATTTAATGTGTACACCAGGCTCAATCGTCAAATTCACTCCTTGTCCTTCGGAACCAATTCTTAGTGTTCCTTCTTGATAATAGGGAACCCCTTGGTTGGTCCATAAATAATCGCCACTCTTGTTTAATTCCTCATCATCAGGAACGAGAATACCCAAATGCGTATCGTAAGTATTATTTCCTGATATGCTGCTAATATTAAGGGCACGGCAAGAAATAGGATAATCCTCAATATCACGAAGAATATTCCCATCGAAAGCAGAGAAGGAAGCATTGGTCTGCATAATAATACCAATATTTTCGCTATGCTGGAAGATACAATTTTTAAACGAAACTTCGGTTTCTTCTATATAAATCATACCAAGGTAGCTGCTACCTCCACCATATTCGAATACACAATGTTCGAATTCGCAATTATTGGCCCCTTTATAAAATCTAAACCCATCCCAATCACTATTATTGGGTGTACTATTAGCCGAAGTAAAAATGATAGGTAATTCTGGCGTACCAATAGCAAGCACTTTGGCATCTTCATTATCCCAATAAGAAAAATCGAAATAAGAGCCTTCGGTAAATTTAATTACACTACCCGGTTCAAAAGTTAATGTGGCATTGCCCACTCGAATAGAGCCATCGATAAGATACGTTTCACCTGATTTGAAAGTCATATCTTCGGAAATATTATCAGTGATGCCTCCACTTGGATCTTCAGGTTCATTTGTTTTTTCTTTTTCGCAGGACACAAAGGCAAAAGTTGTTGCCATTAAAAATAATAATAGAATTTTTTTCATTAATCTTGTTTTTGTTTTATTCAATAATGCAATAATAGCATCATTACATAGAACAAAGCTCATACTTTAGGATGAAAATAAGTGAAATATTATATGTTTTGGGCTTTTCGGGAAGCTTCTATGCGATTTCTCACATCAAGTTTAATAAAGATATTTCGGGTATGCGTTTTTATTGTCGATACCGATAAAAACAATTTTTCTGCAATTTCGTTGTTTTTCAATCCTTTTGAAATCAATAAGAGAACATCCATTTCACGTTCTGATAAGCCATACTGTTCCACATTTTTATAAAAAATATCTCTTTCGTTTATCTGTCCCGGCTCTTTGCTATCGATAGGTTTGCTTTCGATTTCTTCTATTCTTTGAATATATTCCTGAATATCGTTACGCATTTGATCGATAACAAGTAAATTATTCCGTCGCTTTAAACGATAGAGTAGAATTAAAACGATCACTACAACGAACAGAAACCCAATAAACATCCAAAGTATAGTATTATGCTTTACTTGCAATTCAGCCTGATAGCGATACTCTTTAATCTCATTTTCTTTGGTTTCGTTCTCATATATTGCTTCCAATGCCGCAATATTTCGTTTGGTTTCTTCCCCTTTGATGCTGTCGCGTAGCATTATAGCATTTTGGTAGTTATCAAAAGCCAATCGGTACTGTTTGTTTATCTGATAATAATTGGAAAGGGCTTGATAACCACTAATAATATTTTCGGGAGATTGAATCTCCTGAGCCAATTTCAATCCCTTACTAATGTTTTCATATGCAACATCCATCTCTCCAAGGTAACTGAAATTGCGGCCCATATTGATATAGGAATTACTTAAATATCTTTTGCCTCCATATTGCTCCAATTTAGGGATGGCTTTTTGAAAATAGATATTTGATTTGGGATAGTCCGATTTCAGTTGGTATAGCTGACCAATGCAATTATAAATAATAGAAGCATTGTCTTTATAGTCTAGCACTTTAGCAATATCCAAAGCCTTATAATAATAGAACAAAGCCGAATCATATTGCTTTTGAAACATAAAAGCTTCGCCAATATTACTTAAATCGTAGTTAATCCCTTTTCTATTATTATTCTTTGTTTCCAAAGCCAATGCTTCTCTAAAAAAAGGCATGGCTTTATCATATTGTCCGATATTGACAAACACATTGCCAATACCATTTAGTGCCACTGCTATGCTTTTATCATTTTGTATGAGCTTGGAGAGTTTTAATGCCTCGAGATAATAATCCATAGCCTCTCGTTCTTGATTCAGCCTGCGAAGAGAAACACCTAAACTATTCAAGCATTTTATAGTTTCCAAAGTATCGCTTGTTTTTCGGAAATACTCCAAGGCTAGTTTATGAAAATCAACAGATTCTTTATACTTCAATGCATAACGTGCATTCAAACCTTTGCTGTTATAGGCTAAAGCAATTCCTCTTCTGTAATGAAGCTCTTTTGCTTTATACAGAATGGTATCTAAAATATCATGCCGAATAGGGCGCTTATGAATCGATTTTTTATAGATTTTGAAAAGAACATCAATTTGAGTACTATCACTGAGTTCTGCTAAGGCTTTTTGATATAATGAATCTAAGTGGGTAGCATCGGAATGATGAAGGGCTTGTAAATAATACTCGGCATCTTTTGACGGATATATCTCTTCCTCATTGCAAGAAACTATGAATAAGCTCAACACAACAATTTGCAGCAGCAAAAAAAGATATTTATGGTTTTTAATCTTATGATTCATGATATGTACGCAAAATTAAAAATATTTGCAGACCATATTGTTTATTGGAACTAAATAAAAAAATATTTTAGCCTTTCAGATAAAGGATTCGTTAAAACAGGTTTAGCAACAATAATAAAATTCATGTATTTTTGGAGAATGGTTCCTCCAATAGTTGGTAATTAATGGAATACTTTTTTTGAAAAACACTAGATACATGGCAAAATATACTCCTCTACTTCGTCAAAGCTTTTATTATTCTCTTTTGATAATCTTATTGGTTTTATCATCACGAGAATCAACAGCACAGAACGTATTTACACCACCAAAGCAAAAAGTTGCTGACACCATTCCCGAAGAGAAATCTTATTATAGCATTCCGGAAATAGATTTTGAAATTGAAAAGATAAATCACTATTTAAAGAAAACAAAGGCCGAGATAAAAAAAACCGTCGTACTCCTCGATAAAGACACTAGCTTTATTGAATTAACTGATAGAATAAAAAAAGAGGCTGATGAGTTTAATAGTCATAATTTAAAAAGCCTATCGAAATTTTTCTTGGAAAACAGCTATAGAGTGTGGTCTAGCTATCTGGTTCGTTTAAAGGATTGGCAATCTGTTTCTGTAGATAAATTGCACTTAGCAGAGAAACGAAATGTTGACCTTGATAAGGCTGAAAAGAAATGGAGTAAGACATACACCATTACAAAAGAGCATATTGTTCCCGATATTTTGCTAAAAAAGATGAAGGAAATCCAAAAAGAAATCAGGGAAGTTCAAGACCTAAACTACAAAACAAGTTCTCGAATAATAACCTATGAAAACAAAATCTCTGATC
>Ga0256827_10003181_pt1 | contig 10466 bp, 10 predicted proteins | sample CV84metaG_FD_185977 | JGI IMG/M metagenome (GOLD analysis project Ga0256827, IMG submission 185977) | Hydrothermal vent microbial communities from East Pacific Rise, Pacific Ocean - CV84 | ecosystem: Environmental > Aquatic > Marine > Hydrothermal vents | place: Pacific Ocean: East Pacific Rise...
TCTTTTTTTAACTCTATTGATTTTTCATAATTTGCAAACACATCTGAGATAGAGTTATAAAACTGATCCCATGAGGTTGTTTTAAAGTTTTCTTTTATATAAAGTTTTTTTGCATCGTAGAGTTCTTTATCTTCATAATACAAAGATATTAAACTTTTGAGTTCATTTAAAGAGTTATAAACCACATAATCAGCTATATTTTTACCAACCTCATACATAGAACTATTTTTAGATGTTATAGTTATATTTCCATAACCCAATGATTCAGCTATGGGTAAACCATAACCCTCATATTTTGAAAGATATGTTACTAAAAAAGCATTTTCATAAAAACTTTTTAGTGCGTTGTCATCTACATTGCTAAGTAAAAATAGTTGCTTGTCTTTTAATTCGTGAGTATTAATTTTAGCTAATAATTGCTCATTTTTCCAACCAGGTTTACCTATGAAAACTAAATTTAAGTCCTCATATTTTTCAGCCAATATTTCAAATGCTTCTAAAACATCTGCTTGATTTTTTCTAGGTTCAACTGTTCCCACAAAAAGGATATATTTTTTTTCAAGAATAGACTTTAAAAATGGGTCTTGAACCTCTGTTTTTGTATGTAAAAAATCAGAACCTAACCCTGTTACTCTAGTTGATATATCTCTTGTTGTACTAAATTTATCTCTTGCATCTAAGAAATCTTTTTGAGATGAAAAAGAGTTAAACAGAACCAAATCACTGTTATCATATACCGATTGTAAAAATGGGATAAAGTTTGCTTTTGTAGTATCGTGAACTATCTCAGGGAAAAGTATAGGGATGATGTCATGTATAAAGTTAAAAATTAAAAAGCCATTTGACTTTAATGCTGGGTATATAAAACTTCTTCTATATATGATATTCCAAGTAGAATCCAAATCAAAAAAGGCACTAGGTGTTTGTGGTTTAAAGTTTAAAATATCTATCTTTTCACTTTTATTAAACTTATAATCTTTCATATTTTCTAAAAAAGCACCAATCTCAGCATTGTCCAATATAAATGCTTGTTTATCTTTTTCATCAAAAGTTATCATTTTAAACTCAACAGTTGTGCTTAAAGCTGCTCTTTTTACAAACTCTTTTACAACTCTTTGAATACCTGTATTTGCTCTTGCAGATTCTAGTTGAGTTATATCAACATATATAATCATATCTTATCACCTTGTTTTGCTTTTTCTTCTATCTCTTGTTTTATAGTCTCTAAAAAATCACTCTTATATACTGGTTTTTCAGTAATAGTTGGAGAGTATGAACTATCTCTAATAGCAACAAGTTTTACTTTTAGCAATGGGAAATATACAAAAATTTTGTTTGCATATCTTCTAAGAGTCATATTATAAGATAGTTTGAAAAATATACTTTTTAAAATGTTCTTCATTACATTTATACCTTTTTAAAATTTATAGTTGGTTCTAATCTACATAAACCTATAAATAGGTTTTCTTTTGTGCCATATATATTAAAATTGACTGCATTATCTAGCCAATGATAACAAAGTTCTGTATGCCAGTCAGAAGTATGTAAAGCAGCTCCTAATGTATATTTACCTGTACCTATATTTAGTTTCATAGAGTATGTACATAAGTAAGTTGTATTAGCTTTTAATGATAATTTTTTGTTTTGATAGAAGGTATTTGTTCCATATATATCTTGTGCATATTTATCTCTTATATGGATACCAACTGTTAAATCTTCTGTATCTATTTTAGAAAATATCTCTAAAGTTATATCTACCTCATCACCAGTTTCAAAATCTTCGAGTGGTTTTGAATCTTTATTTATAGTTATATTTTTTATCTCTATATCAAAAGTACCAAATGAATTAGGATTTTGTTCATTTATTTTTAATGTATCGTCAGCATCATTTAGTTTAGCTATAAGAAAATTATATTTATTTATAACATCTTCTGGACTACCTTGTTCTACTAGCTTTCCTTTGTTTAACATAACAAGCCTATCACAAAGTAGTTTTAAAGAGTTTAAGTCATGGGAAACATAGATGATAGACATATTTTGTTTTTTTCTTTGAGCTAATGCTTTTGTACATTTTGCACTAAAGTGAGCATCTCCAACAGATAATGCTTCATCTACTATAAGGATTTGTGGTTCAGAAAAAAGTGCTATGGAAAAAGCTAGTCGCATCTTCATACCTGAAGAGTATGTTTTTATAGGTTCATCTATGTAAGCCCCAAGTTCACTAAACTCTATAATCTCTTTAGCTTTTTCCCTACATTGAACTTCACTCATACCTATAAGAGTACCGTTTAAAAAGATATTTTCATAACCACTTATTTCATTGTTAAAACCTGTTCCTAATTCTAAAAGAGCAGTTACTCTACCTTTTTTTATAACTCTACCAGAGGTAGGAGCAGTTACACCTGCAATAATTTTTAATATGGTTGATTTTCCAGCACCATTTGTCCCTATGATGCCAAGTGTTTCACCCTCATACAGCTCAAAAGATATATCATCATTTGATACAAACTCTTTATGGTAAACTTTTTTAAAGAAAATCTCTTTTAATCTATCGAAATTTGATTTATAAACCTTATAGATTTTTGTAATATTTTTAACTTCTAGTATTTTTTTAGTATGCATAATTATACCTATACTAAATCATCTGGAGTATAAACAGAACCATCATTAAATTTAAGATGCTCAACACCTATAAAATTAACTATAAATGTATCTGCTTGTAGTGTATATAAATCACTATCTACAAAAAAAGAAGTTATATCATCTTTTCTTATGTTTAGATATATCGTATCATCTCCATCACCACCATCAACTTTATCAACTCCACCATGACCTATATATATCTTATCATCCCCAGCATAAGTTTTTATGATGTTATCTACCTCATTATCTGTTATCGTATCATCACCTGAACCTGTATAGATATTTTCTATAACAACACCTTGTGCTATACCTAGATTGTCTATACCTGTGTATAATTTTTTATCATTATATAAGTTTGTTATTTGCTCAGCTATCCAGTCGTTGTGTTCCTCTTTGTCATTTTCAAGTGCAATATCTTGATTTATCTTTATCACATCATCTAGTGAGTATTGGTCTGCACTATTTAAACTACCCGAATTTAGGTCAATAGTACTATCTCCAATAGTATCTTGCAAATCAATCGTATCTACACCACCAGCATCCCAAATAGTTTGGATTTTATAATCATCATATTTTATTTTATATACATTATCTTGTATATTTGTTTTATCGTTTATACCGTAAATTGATTGTAGAGCTGAGATATCATAAAGTGAATAAAACTGAGGCTCTAACTCAGTATAATCCATAAAAATCTTTCGAGATGAAAATGAAATTGTAGGTATATAACTGTTTATTGAAGTGTATGACATTATGGAATGATTAGTATCATCCAAAGATAATGGCAGTTTATATTCTCCCTCAAAAGGATGTTTTAGCCCAAGAGCATGACCTAGTTCATGTACTATGGTTGAGTACCCAAATTCACCTGCTTCTAAACCGTAATTAGCACTTTTTGTATTGAATCCTGAACTTAAAAATATATCACCATCATATACAAAGTGATCTCCTGGATAAAATGAAAAACCAGCAGTATTTGCATCCATATCAACTATATTTAGTTGTATCAATCCATCAGATGAAACTTCTTGAAAATCTATATCTATAAATTTTTCTAAGTTATTAAAAACATCTCTAGTTGCATTTTTTTGAGTACTGCTCAACTCTTGCCAACCATCAATAAGTACAGTGCTTATTTTATCATCTCTTTCATATTCATAATATTCAGTTGGAATAGTAGAATTAAAGCTATAAGTTATAGTATGTATCGAATCATCCCATTTTGTTCCTGAGTAAACTTCAGAAACACCAAAAGTATTGGAGTTACTTAGTGTAGAAAGATTTTCACTGTTTGAAATAGTTTGTGAAGATACAGTTACAATGGCTTTTTGTACTGTTTCTAAATCAGCTGATACACCATTCATAACTTCTTTTGCTAGTTTTACATCTTCCAAACCAGCATCTACAAAACTTAATCCAACAGTTGTTTTGTTATCCATTATAGATTTATCATCACCTAATGCACCATTTATAAGTGCTTGAAGCATTAAGCTTTGAGAGATATTACCACTTTCTAACTCACCTACCCAATAATTCAATCCATCACTTTCAGCTTCTCTACCAAACATATTTTGATATGCCAATTGAACAAGTTGTGTTGAAGTTTTATCTTTTGTATATATTTGTCGTGCTTCTTCTGAGTCAAAAAAACTTTTACTAACATCTTCTATGTTGGTAAAACCTGAATTATTTACCCAATAATCCAACCCACTAGCATCAGGAGCACGGTTAAAAGTAGCTATATAGATTTTTGCTACATCTTCTTTAGTAAAAGCCATTTAGATAATATCCTTTATGGTTGAAATCATTTTTTTGTATAGATAACCAGCTAACAAAAAAGTAATAGCAGTCAAAGAAAAAATAACAAATAATGAATGTAATGATGGAGCTTTAGAATAAAGAAAAATATTTTGATAAATCTCTAAAAAATAATAAACTGGATTAAAAACTAAAAGTAATGGATAATCTTTTTCCACCATCTCTTTCATATAAATAATAGGAGTCATCCAAAACCATAACTGTATAACAATAGGGACTATAACTTTTAAATCTCGTATAAAAGGTGTAAATAAAGAGATGATAACACCTAGTGAAAAAGCAAAGATAACTTGTAAAAAAAGTACTGGTAAAAGATACAAAAACACCCAAGTTACAGGATAGTTGATAATAAGTAAAAATATAATTGCTAACAAATAAGAAAATAAAAGTATAAAAAACTCAGTAATAACCATACTTAGTTGAAAACTATACATAGGAACATTTATCTTTTTAATAAAGTCCTTCTTTTCATCAAAAGAGATGCTCAATCTAGTAATGATGGTAGTAAATGCCGTCCATGCCAATATACCAGGGATAAGATATATACTATAAGCATAGCTACTATCAACTATACTTAACTTCATTTTCATAAAATTTGAAAATATAACTGTATATATAGCTATCATAACAATAGGATGTATTAAAAACCAAAGCTGACCAAGAGCAGTACCAACATACTTCTCTTTAAAGTCTCTTTTAGCAAATGAAAAAGCTAGTAGGATATTATGTTTCATAAAGATATTTTAGTGTAAAAGTACTTTATAATCATTTAAAGGGGTTACGAGGTTAGACTTACTACTAGATGGGAGTAAAATCCCATCTACAAATTATTAAAACTGAATCAATCCATCAATAGGACTAGATGCAGTAGCATAAGGTTTTTTAGCAATTCTACCTGCTAAGTAACTCATACGACCAGCTTTTACTGCGTGTTTCATAGCTTGAGCCATAACTATAGGGTTTTGAGCTTGAGCAATAGCAGTGTTTGTTAATACACCCTCAGCACCTAACTCCATCGCATACGCTGCATCACTTGCACAACCTATACCTGCATCTACTATAACTGGTAGATTTACTGCATCTTTTATAAATGCAACATTGTATGGGTTTTGGATACCTAGTCCACTACCTATTGGTGCAGCTAGAGGCATGATAGCATGAGCCCCTGCATCTTCAAGTCTTTTTGCCATTATCGGGTCATCTGAAGTATAAGCCATTATAGTAAAACCATCTTTTGCAAGAACTTTACAAGCTTCTATAGTTTCTAGTACATCAGGGTAAAGAGTTTTTGCAGTATCTCCAATAACTTCTAGTTTTATAAGGTCTATCCCTGTAGCTTCTCTTGTTAGTCTAAAAGTTGTTATTGCTTCTTCAGCAGTTATACAACCAGCAGAGTTTGGTAAAAATTTTACATTTGTTCCTGCGAAAGTATCTCTAAGATTTTCTTTGTCTGGGTCTGTAATGTTTAAACGGCGAACAGCAACTGTGATAAGTTCACTTCCAGATGCTAAAGTTGCTTCTTTTGTCATCTCAAAAGAGTCGTATTTCCCACTACCAACGATTAAGCGAGAACCTAGTTCATATTTTCCAATTTTTAAAATATTATCCATCATTTTTTTCCTAAATTATTTTAAGTATTTATATCATAACAAAACTTATAAAATGTAAATTATTTTGTTATATAGTTTTTTTTTGATATAATTCACAACTTTATAGATAAATAGGAATATATTAATGACAACTAGTTTTTTAGTTATTGTTCAAATAGTATTAGTTATTATACTTGTTATAGCGGTATTATTACAAAAAAGTTCAAGCATCGGTCTTGGTGCATACAGTGGTTCAAATGACTCTGTTTTTGGGGCAAAAGGTCCAAGCAGCTTTTTGGCAAAAGCAACTTTTACAGTTGGATTTTTATTCGTTGTAAATACAATTACTTTAGGTTATATGTTCTCTCAAGCTTCTCAAGCTTCAGTGGTAGATGATATGATTGAAAGTACAAATATTGTAGCACCAGCTGCTCCAACTGAGAGTACAAAAGTACCTACAGAAAAAACAAAATAAAGGGGATTATATGTTAGAAGAGATATTTAGTGGCTGTGAAAAAAAGATGCAATCAAGCGTTGAGCATATGCAAAGAGAGTTTAAAACACTTAGAACTGGTAAAGTTACTACAAATGTACTTGACCATGTGAAGATTGATTATTATGGAACTCCAACACCACTTGACCAAGTTGGTTCTGTAATAGCTACAGATGCTACAACAATTGTTGTAAATCCTTGGGAAAAGAACCTTTTAAAAGACATAGAAAGTGCTATTCAGTCTGCAAATATTGGTGTAAATCCTAACAGTGATGGTGAGCAGATCAAACTATTTTTCCCAGCTATGACAGTTGAGCAAAGACAAGAAGCTGTTAAGCAAATGAAAGGGATGGGTGAAGATGCTAAAGTTTCTATAAGAAACGATAGAAAACACTCAAACGACAAGATAAAAAAACTTGAAAAAGACAAAGAGATCACACAAGATGATTCTAAATCTGCTCAAGATAACATCCAAAAAACAACTGATAAATTCATCACAAATATTGACAGCATCTTAAAAGATAAAGAAGCTGAAATCTTAAAAGTATAATCAGATGGATGTTAAAAAAATATATATGGATGCAGATGCTCTTTTAGAGGGGCATTTTAAACTAAGTAGTGGAAATCACTCTCAGTTTTACCTACAATCTGCAAAAGTTTTAGAAGACCCAAAAACTGCTAAACTTTTAGCAGATGCACTAGCAAAACAGATAAAAGATAGTGGCTTAGAAGTTGACACTGTATGTGCTCCTGCTCTTGGTGGTCTTATAGCTGGTTTTGCTCTTGCTACTGCTCTTGATAAGCGAAGTATTTTTGCTGAAAGAGTTGATGGAGTTATGAGTATTCGCCGTGGTTTTGAGATAAAAAAAGGTGAAAAAGTTTTAATGTGTGAAGATATCATTACAACTGGTGGTTCTGCTATGGAAGCTGCTAAAGTTGTAAAAGAGTTAGGTGGAGAGATAGTGGGTGTTGCCGCGCTTGCTAATCGTGGTTTTTGTAAAAGAGAAAACAGCGATGTTGAAACTAAACCAAACTGTAAACTTCCACAAGATATACCATTTTTTGCACTTGCAGATTTTACATTTGAGATGTATGCACCAGATGCTTGTCCACTTTGTAAAGATGGTAGCGAAGCTATCAAACCAGGTTCAAGAGGGAATTAATTTTCTCCTCTTAAAACCTCATTTTACAAACCATAAGTCTATCAACTAAGATACGACCAACTTCTAGTTTTCCATCTACTATCTCATCTATACCGATACCTTTTAGCTTTTTCTTTTCATCTTGTGAGATAACTTTAGCTATAAGATGTATATCTTTCGTGTATTTTCTTACTGTTTTACAAATGGCTACTTTTTTATCTATATTATCAACTGTAACAATTACAGAAGCTGAACTTTCAGTATGAAGAGCTTCTATCATAGATAGTTTTGACATATCTCCTAAGTATGCTTCTTTGTTCTTGTTAAGTGCTTCTTGTATGTTTTTTGGGTTGTTATCTATGATAACATAAGGTGCATCAAAATCATCAAGATGTGATGCAACTGCTTTCCCCATATCGCTATAGCCACACACTATGATATGACCTTTTCGAGATTTAAATTTTTTTATGTTTAGGGTAGATAAAGTTTCATCTTTTATAAAGTAATTCACAAAACTATTTATGTGTGATATAAAAAATGGTGTAACCATCATAGAAAATATAACTATAAGTAGAAGTAAAGATTCTAATTCTTTATCTATAAGACCACCTGCACTAGCTACAGCAAAAATTACAAATGAAAACTCTCCAACTTGTGAGATGGAAAGAGCAGTTTTTAATGATGTAGAGTGACTAGAAGTAACTTTTAAAACCATATAGGTTATAAGAGTTTTTAGAAGTAGTACAAGTATAAAGATGCCAACTATAAGAGCTATATTATGAAAAAAGTAAAATATATCTATTTTCATACCAACAACTATAAAAAATGTACCTAAAAGTATATCTTTAAATGGTGCTATATCATATTCAACTTTATGGTGATATTTAGTTTCTGCTATAACCATCCCAGCAACAAATGCACCTAAAGAATATGTAAAACCAAAATAAGAAGCAAGAACAGAAGCACTGATAACTATAAATAAAACACTTCCCATAAAAAGTTCATCTTCACCAGATGAAGCTGAGAAATGTAAAAGCCAAGAAACAATAATCCTACCAACTACAAAAAGTATAGTTATAACTACTAATGCACTGATTAAAGTGTCTTGAAGTATCACTAAAACTGATTCATGACCTTCATTTGTTAAAAAACCTAAAAGTATCAAAAGAGGGATAACTGCAATATCTTGAAAGATTAATATTCCTGTAGCTTTTTGACCATAGGGAGCATGAATCTCTTTTGATGATTTTAAGTAACTCAAAACTACTGCTGTTGATGAAAGTGAAAAAGAGGTAGCTATAATGAGTGATGTTATAAAGTCTAACTGAAAGCCGTAAAAACTTATGGCTAATATCGCTATAGCAGTAAGAGTAGCCTGCATAAAACCATTGCCAAAAATTTCGTTTTTCATCTTATACATTTTGTCTAATGATATTTCAAGCCCTATAGTAAACATCAAAAAGACTATACCAAATTCTCCAATATGCTCTAAAGTGTGGGATTCTTTAAGGCTTTGCATATCTAAAGTATAGATTAGGATAGTACCTGTAAAAATATATCCTATGATTTGTGATACACCCAATCGTTTTAAAAAGATGTTTAAAATGGTTGATATACCGAGTGCAAATACAATATATAAAAGTGCTGTATCCATATAATTACTCCATAAATATTTTTAGTAATTATATACTAATTATATGTTTAATTATAAAAGATCAGCTATCCTTTGTGCAGACATATCATTTTGATGTGCTTGTGCTAACATAGATGCATCAAGTTTGATGCTATTTTGCTGAAACTTCATCATAACTTCACCTATATCTGCATCACTCATCTGACTTTTTGCAGCTGATTTTTGTACCATTTGGTTAGTTAGGTTATCAGCTGAACTTTGTATAGCATTTTGTGTTGAGCCTACATTGCTCATAGCACTACTTACTTGTTTCATGAAATCTTTAATACTATCTTGTGAAGTTATATCTAACTCAGAAGAGTTTATAGATTCTAAGTTTATAGATATTTCACTACTTCCAAGTGAAAATGTCATATCTTTTCCAAAAAGTTCCTGACCATTAAAAGATGCAGAACTTATAGCTGAATCCATACTTTTTACAGTTGCATTAAACTCAGCAGTTAAAGCACTTCTATCGCTAGAACTTAATCCAGCATTGTTAGATGCTACACTTAACTCTTGAAGTTTTGAACCCATCTCGCTAACTTGTGATAAAGCACCATCAGCTATTTGCATCATAGCAGATGCAGAATTTGCATTTTTTACACCCTGAGTATCTGTAAGTATATCTGACATCATAGCACTAGCTATCATAGCAATACCAGGGTCAATAGCTTTTTCCTCTTCACCACTCGATAATTTTTTTATGGAATTAGCTTGAGCCTCTTTGTTTTGGTTGATGTTGTTTAACATCGTTTGGTTATTAAATCCTACTTGCATAATATCCACCTTTATAACTCATTTAGTCTATTCTTGCATAAGTTTTATTAATTTTATGTTAATAAATTCAGCTAAAATAACATTATGAACTTTTTATTTGGCTCACCTTACTTTTTAGCACTATTGTTGTTGGTAATATGCTTTATATGGTGTAAAGATAAAATAAAAAAAACATATTTTCCACATCTAAAATGGATGCCACCACCTAGTAAGCTTACAAACTGGGAGATTTTACTAAAAATTGCCATATTTTCTTTGATGGTTTTTGCTCTCTCTAAACCTTTTTTATATGATTCTAAAAGTTACGAGAAGAAAAAAGGTAGAGATTT
>Ga0256827_10003182_pt1 | contig 10464 bp, 8 predicted proteins | sample CV84metaG_FD_185977 | JGI IMG/M metagenome (GOLD analysis project Ga0256827, IMG submission 185977) | Hydrothermal vent microbial communities from East Pacific Rise, Pacific Ocean - CV84 | ecosystem: Environmental > Aquatic > Marine > Hydrothermal vents | place: Pacific Ocean: East Pacific Rise...
CTTGTGTAATATTTTTTAGGTTTTCGCGTGGAATAAGCCATTTTTTGGGTCTATGTAACTTGAGATCAAATTTATTTCCTAATTTTATGCGACCAATTGTTTGATCGGGGTCTTCTATTATTCCTGTACAAATCCAGTGGGTGGCTAGTTTTTTTATAATTGGGGGAGCATTTTTTTTTACTGCTTTTTCGGCCAGCTTAGACGCAAGTTCCGAGGAACGTCCTTTCCAAGGGGTGGCCGAAATAAAGAACGGCCCAACTTTCTCTACCCACCAGGCATGGACAACAGAGGGTTTTTCATTCAATGATGCCAGTGGGAAAACCGCCATGGCTCCCTTTTTTTCTAAACAATCTTTTAAGTAAACTTCTGGATTTTCCGAAAGAAGGGTCTTCGAAAAGTGATGGCAAATCGCTTCGGGAACTTGGTGATCTAAAAATTTGGCAAGCAGAATCTCTTCAGCGATAGCTCGCTGCCATTGCTGAAGTTTTGACTCAGAAATCGTCTTTTCTAGTTTCAGTAGTTTGTCGAAAGTGGTGGTGTTATCAAAAGGGAACGAACCGAAGTGATTCGTGTGCTTTATAATCAGATCGGAGGGTTCTTTAACTTTCCATTGGTGGGCGCTTAAGAGAATGTGTGTCTCTGGCATCTATGTGTCCTCACGAAGCACCAGCTCCAAACGGGCGGCATTTTTCATCGATGAATGATGTTTTGGCAAAACGGCATCGCTTAGGTCAATCCAGGCTCCATCCCCTTCTAGGGTAACACGTACCTCTTTCAACAAGGTTCCATCCAGAAAGACAAAACCACCAGAGAGCTTGCGGGTGGTTTCAATCCACCACTGCCCATGGATATGGTATTCCCCATCACAATGATTCACTTCAAAATCCGTCTGTTTAATTGTGGTTTTTTCCACACGTTCATCCTGGAGGTCTGTCGATAAAATTACACATTTGCTGTATATGCTCTCACCATCATCCGCCGCCATCAGTTCTTCAATGTCTTCAAAGTAAGTTGATAGATATTTGATTTTAGGCATTGAATGCTGAGTTTTTTGGTCTTGAACCCCATTTAACCGTGTAATTTCTTCTTGTTGGTACTCGATGCGAGGATCGTCTGAACAGAGAACATGTGCACCAATACGATCTTTTAATGAATTAGGTAGTTTTTTGCCAGTAAGTTGTGTTCGAAATAGCGATAAAGCATCAGTTATTTCTTCAGGAGTTAAGGTGGAGTCGATCCAGCTGTTTCGTATAAGAAGATCTTTAACGCTTCGTGCATTCCACAGACAAAGGGTGCGAAGATGTATTTCTTCACGCTGGAATAAAAGTTCTCCAGGTAGTGCGGGAGTCGAATAAGAGCTAAACGGTGCAATTAACCATTCATTTTCGTCCCATTCTTTTAAGACTGCAAAATAAAGGAATTGGTTCAGATTACGTTGTGTATCTGATGCGAACAAGCGAATTTGTCCTGCCTGAATGTTTTCATCAAATGGGTGTTGTAGTTCGTTCGGCAACGGTTCCAGTTCCCAATCTTTTGAAAAAAATTCTAAATCAGATGTGCTGTTTTGTTTGAGTTCTCGTTCTAGTAACCATTGTGAAAGATAGTTTAGTTGAACAGGAGAAGGGGAATAGTGATGTATTTTAGGTAGTTTTTTTTGCATGTTTATACTCCTTATTCTTCCTTAAAGTTTGCGAGGTCTAGTTTTTCCGATTTTTCCCACAAAATAATTTCACGCTCGAGTTTGTCGGCAATAAACACTTTTAACATATATAGTGATTCAGGGGTTTCATTGGGAAAATGAGCTTTTAAATGTGTATCTACTATTTTTTCCACATTTTTTCGAGCTTCATAAAGTTGCGATTTTTTGCAATCGACCTGTTTTAATAATTGGGGGGTTGCCAAAGAAAGACCATTTATACCGGCCCATATAGCATATTGCTCTCGGTCTCCAAGTTCACAAAAGATGGCAGACCCCTCTTTTTCCGCTATTTCTCGGAAGTCGTTGTATTCTGAGTCGCTTAAAGAAGCAAGTAACGAGGTTGTTATAAAGTCAGAATTTTTCAGTGTATCAGCAATGGTTTTTTCTCCAGTTTCGCCAATAGTTTGGTCTAGCGTAAGGAGTTTTACAGAGTTATCTCGTTTTAGTGCTTTTCGATCTTCTGAAAAATACACGCAAACTACATTTCTAACTTGAATCTTAAATCCTTTTCGGAGGGTTTTATGATATGCATCTTTTGTCTGTTTAAACGCATAATCACAAATGTAATATTTATAGGTTTTTCCAGTGTTGTTGTGTCGTTTTGTTAACAAATAGTTTTGAATATATGCCCAACAGGTAAGACCTTTTTCGTCTTCATTTTTGCTTCCGGCTTGGTCTGGTAAGAGATCAAGAGGTAGATTATTTGTTTTCAACACCGAACGTGTCATCTGAACAAATACAGCTCGTGCATAAGCTCCCAGCCGTTCTTGAACATCAGGATTGCATTGATCTAAATCACATAATTTGTGCCATTGAATCCAGTCCGACAATTTATCTTGAACGCTCATGATAATCCTTTTTCTTTTAACCAAGCATGGAGTGCTTTTTGTTCATCATGATTCAGTTGTGGTTTTTTTTTGTTCGGATGAACTTTTTTTAAAACAAATTCTAATCCAATGAATATAGGTGATTTTATTCTTCCAAAATAACTAGTGTGATTTTCATCTTTGGAAAGACCGTGAACCATAATACTCTTCCCCCCTTTTTTACTTGTCCCGTGTAGAAAGGGAATTGCTTCGTAAGGAGAAACCAGCGGCGTTTGACGAATTGAAAGTCCTGGATGTGCCTTTCGTGTTGATTGAGAATCATATCTTGGTATTTTTTCTTTCCATAATTCTTCGTCAACCCACCACAAACTGCCAAACCCAAACCGATTCGGTAGAAACTTAAAAAGATCAAATATTCGTTGTGCATGAGCTTGATGTGAAATGCACAGTTGTTTTTCTTTTTCCATTGAACCTATCTCCTTTGAAGTATCAGCAGTATTGAGTGTTTCAAAAATGGAAAAAATAACAAGAATAATGCCTCACTATTTTTGAATAATTTCATTGGTTTTGTTAGGGTTACTTCTTCTTAAAGATGAGTTCGCAGAAACTACGATAGCTTTTAAATTGAGAGGGAAGATTTGTTTCTTGTGGGATTCCACCTTTTGTAGAGCGACATCCGCCATGAGCAATCGCATTTCGTGTATTCCGCAGCCGATAAAATAGATTCCGATCATGCTTTTCTTTTAATAGATTTGAGAAATTTTTTAGTAAATTTTTTGTTACCTCATAGTCTCCATATTGATCATTTTTATAATAATGAAAGACGAAAGCCTCTAAAGCTAGTTGAAGCGTAGTAATAGCTTGTCCCCAAAGTTGTTGCTCGGCTAAAAGATCGGCTAAAGCTAATAATCGTTTGTGAAAAAATACGGGGGTTGAAAGGCGTTGGTGTAATGTGCGCAGTTGTTGTGCGGCTAAATGTGTTGTTGGTTCACAAGGATCTGGAAGTACATCGAGTGCATTTTTTAATTGGTTTAATGCTTCATCAAATTTGGTGAAGAAATTGGCTTGAATCATGTTGCTGAGTCGTTCGACAGCTTTTGCTCCTTTCTTCCAATCTTTTTTTAAAAAGGTGCTTAATAATACACCATCAAAGCGTTCTTTAAAAAAGCGTAATGCTCGAGCAAAGCGAACAGCATCCCATACGGGTTTAAGGTAGCGAACCGGAGAGGTTCCGAGAGGTTTGAATTCGCCATAAATAATTTCTAAATTTAGCCCTTGAGGGAATAGGGTATCTAACGTTTGAATAGCCCCCATGAGTAAAACGGGCATAGAACGAAAGCCGTGGGTGATATCGATCAAAAGATCCGTATTGTTTGTTGTTTTTAAGACATCAATGTAACCAAAGAGTATTGATAAAACATTTTCTTCCGTAATTTTGGAATCATGAACATAACATTGAACAGGAATATTCCATAATTTTTGTAATACACTCTCGAGTTTTTGTAGTGTTTTTTGGCTTGTCGCCGTGTTATCAAACTCGGTTTCAAGTTCTTCATAGAGGGAGAATATGGTATCATCGTTTTCGGCAGCATTTTCAATTAAGCATCCCCATGAAGAGCCGTTTGTTCCAATTAAAATACATTCTCCAATATCCATTTCATTTCGTGAAACCAATGCTTCTGGGAAAATAGCAGTTGTAAACGTTTTACCGTCCTGAAATTGATATGTGGCTTTTTGATACGTATTTTTTTCGCCTTCCTTTCTTCGTCCAGCTCCAATAAATGAGATGAGTTTTTTCATTTTGTGACTCCTTTTCTAGATTTTTTGTTGTTGTCTCGATGTTTTTTGTTTGTACAAAACAAATCTTAATATTTTCTCGTCTATTATTAATTTTGATCTATTTGTTTCATCGCCCAGGTATCAAAACAAACATCTATATTGACAGCATTAATTGACAATAGAAGATGTTCGAGTGTTGTTGCTAGAGCACTATTGCTTTCAACCATTAAAATCCTCTTATCAAATCGATCACTAACGGTAAATGTGAGGGATAGTTGATCTTTTCGAAACTCTTCTAACTCAAACTTAATTTCTGGAAACAAGGAAAAATCCAAAGCCTGCATAATCTTTTTGGCTTCATTTAACCCTTGGGAATAAGGCGGTTTATTCTCTGTAAGAAATTCTTGCTCCCAAAATATATATTCTCCAAATTTACGCTTTTTGTGATACGAAAAAATAAACTCTGCTTTATTTGGAGTGTGTTCATCTCGCCGAATTTTAAGCGTTTTATCTCCCATTTCCCATTTTTCACCCCCATGCATTGGTATGCAATATGAGATATAAAAAGTTTTCATCTTAGCTATTCTAAACCCTTGTTCCAAAAGTGTTTCCACAAGGTTGTCCCGAGTCATAGACGTTTCAAAAAAGGCTTGAACCCGCGACTTTACATATATTTTTTGAGCGATCAAGATGGGGCTATCATTACCATGTTTTTTTGCATAACCCCGTATCACATCATCACCGTGCCTGAATGCTTGTGCTAAATTCGATGGGTCATCTAATAGAATCGGTTGATCCGATTGAATAAAACAGGGGTAATAATCTAAATTCGGTCCCAATGTTCGATCCCTAACCCTAGAACAATTTGCACAACCAATGCGACAGGTTAAACTCGTCACCTCGACTGAAAGGTCTGGGAAATCAGAGGATTTCATTTTCTGCACACGTAAATCATTTCCTGTTTTCTCATAATTTAGTTCTAATAGAGAATCTACAATGCTTTCTGCTGCAATGAAATAATCATAATTCTCCTTGTTTCCAGGAAGAACCATTAGCTCTAGAAACTTCACCGATGAGACATGTAAGACATCAGCAGCTTTTTGCAAATACTCTCTGATCCTAGTATTTTGATCGTTAAGCCCTGCCAAAAGCACACAATTGAGTTTCACCTGAACTCCTCGACGTGTTGCAGACCGGATATTGTCCTTCACGATATGGAAGGGACTATTTTTATGACCATCTCGTTGCTCTAATTTTTTACCAAATACAATTTGATCAAATATGGAATTATCCATGGAGTGTAACGAAAGATTTATTTTAAAAAGCCCCGTGTAATTTGTGAAGCAGTTGATACATTCAGCATCAAGCAGTAGACCGTTTGATACAACGGTAATACTAGGCGGAACATCCATTTCAGAAAGAATGTAAATCACCCGCAATAAATCTTTTTTCCGAAGTAATGGTTCTCCGCCAGTGAAAGTAACGTCATCATACCCTATCGATATGGCTTCTTTTATATATTCCACAATCTCTTCTGCAGAAGATTCTGTATAACTCTCTTTTGAATCAAGACCTTCGGAGTGACAAAAAAAACAGTTAAAATTACAGCGATTTGTCATGATAATTCGGATCTCTTTTTTTTGATAGATAATTTTGTCTAGCCTTATCTTTATTTTATCGTCGTATCTACCTTTTTCTGTTTTAACGATTTTAAATCCTTCTTTTATTGCAAGAGCCATCATTTCCTTTCGATGATTAAAGGAAGATAGTGTGATTCTGCAGATGTTTGAATCAAGTGCAATCCTCTCCAGTTGATGTAATATCTCGTGACCATATCCATGCCCTCGAAAGGCCTGAAGGACTCCCATTAGCCAAATATGAAGCGTATTTTCCCGATACTGAATAATAACAAAACCAACCGTCAATTCGGATGAGTTTACCTTGAGAAATTTAAGAGGTCCTTTCTTGAGTTTTTCATCGATTGCATCTTGTTTGAGTTGCTCGTTAAAAACTTGAATATGCAAATCTGCAACATCTTCAAATGTTGTCGGGTGCAGCGTTATCTTAGACATTAGAATATTCCTTAAAATACTGTTTGAACTCACTTATATATTTATCGATTGTGCCCCGATCTTCCTCAAAGGTGAAAGTAGGTAACGATAAGATAGACTGAGAATAGATCGTTGCTCCAGGAAACTGGAAATCAACTTTTTGAGGAGGGATATCTGGGAAATAATTTCCAGCATTACGAAATAGTTCATATGAAGGAAGAATGTCTGATCCTGGTATTTTTACATTGAACCCCTTTTCTTTCATATAATCTACTAGATGTGTTCGTTTTAAATTTAGTGCTTGAAAATTGCAACGGGGCTTAAATCCATACCAAGCTCCCATTGAGGTAACATAAGGACGTTTCGCCATCGGAAGCAAAGGAGTTTCCGCCTTAAGACCATTCTGGAAATACTCCAATGTATCCTGCCGAGATTCGATCCAAGACTCACAATTATTTTTTAAATAATATAGAGCCATCAGTGCAGCGAGCGGATGAATCCTGAGTTTTAACCCAAACCCCGTTCTAAGCAATCCTTGCATAGCTGGATTTTTCACATCAACTTTAGGTCGCTTTAAATTATGCCCAAGTAGCACGGCTCGTTCATAGATCTCTCGATCATCCGTAAGAAGAATTCCTCCTTCACCAGCGGACAACAATTTGTTTCCCTGCAAGCTCCAGCAGGCTACATCTCCAAAGGTTCCGGTATACTTCCCTTCGTACTCAGAGAAATGGGCATGAGAACAATCCTCTACATAAGCTAAATTGTGTTTTTTACAAAACGAGACAACCTTCTTTTTATCGACAGGATGACCCCACTGATCATTCGTAACAACAGCAACCGTTCGTGAACTCAATAAGGAGGGAAGCAATTCTGCATTAAGGTTACCCGTATCCGGTTCCACATCACAAAAACAAATTTTCACACCAAAATGCAGCAAAGGCGCAGCCGTGGCATGATAACTAAATGCAGTGCAAATAACCTCATCCCCTGGCCGGAGCTTTAATGCGAAAAAAGCTGAATACAGAGCCATTGTTCCAGATGAAGTTAATAACGCAAATTTCTTATTATGCCGACGCGCAAACTCATCTTCGAGTTCACCATAAACACCAGATCGATCTGCAATAGAAAGAGGCAAGCCACTGTCAATATATTCTTTTACGATCTCTCCAAGCTCAGGAGTTTTCGGCGGCCATTGAAAGCGCTTAAGTTCTCCATCACCATTTTTTTTCTCTCTATTCATATAAATTTACCAAACCAAGGAGAATGAACTCCCTCTGCACACAAATTGCAACAAAACAAACCCCGACCCCAACATAATCAGAATAAAATCGGCGATGGTGGATGGCGGGATCGTAGATCATTTTTTGTACCGGAATGATGGGTTTTGTGGATTTGGAGAATTCACAATAACAAGGATCTCATCGCCAACATCCTTCTCAAGCGGCACATCCACTGAATTAACCACTGCTCCCGTTGTATCCATGCCAACAGGAGAAACCTTCCATCCGCCTTTTTTTGTTTTTTCTTCCAGTAAAATAACACGAACCTCCTTTCCTGCTGTTAATCCACCAACTGATCTAGGTGCTTGTTTTGTGGGATGTCGGTTTGACTTATCTCGTTTGGGTCGGTGCGTCGCCTGCGGAGCATCCCAAGAGGCATTTTCTAAAGATTTCGCAATGCTATCCACAAGTTCTTTCAGCAATTTTTCGCTGGTCTCGAGGTTCCTAATTTTACCAGAGGGAAATGCCACAATTCGCACCTTTATTCCTTCATCCGCCTTTTCCAAATGATAATGAATGGGCGCAGCGAAACGAGGGGATCTTCTAGTATCTGTAAGCTCTTGTGGAGGCTGATGATTTTTAGCGTTTTGATGTCGCAAAGGATCTCTAAATGGCCCGTGGATCTTACGGGGCAAACCAAATACTGCTTTTTGATCGTTGTGTTTGTATTCCGTTGCAACCTCTTTAACCGCAAGCCCCAGACGATCCAAAACCGTCCAAGAATCTTTGCACCGCACATTGATCTCCTCCTGAAATGCAGAACTCCAAGAGTTTTCTACATTCGAGCACTCACTCAGAATGCCGAGTTGTTGCACCAATCTTTCCGCCACTGTCCGGCATTTCTGCAAACTCATTGCCTCCTTCCACTGTAATGATCCAAATCCATTTCTAGATTTTGAACCAACACCTCCGTATTGGCAGAGTAACGATAATGCGGCGCGAGCCTGTTTTAGGACCTCGTCAGCACTGAGGCTTATTCCATCCCAAAGTTCAATAGTTTTCGGATTGTTGCGTACCGAAAAAAGAACATTCCACTGTGCATTTGGCTCACAAAAATAGCGTTGGTCTGCACCTTTATTGTCATCCATTCCGTAAGCCATGTAAAAGAGTCCGCACTCTCTTCCGCTTTGATTCATCCGATGATTTTGTGCAAAATCGCGCTTGGGATTCCATCTATCCTTATAGTCGAATTTAAAAACTTTTGGTGGATTGTCAGAATGAACCCGCAAACGGATCCATCCAGACTGGGCGGTCGATCCCCAAAGGGCGTCTTCTAATTCCTGTAGTTTAGATTCATCCAGAAGATCCCGATATAGGGTTCGCCACCACCAGCGGAGCATTCCGCGCAGAGAGGGGGCTCGAAGAGTTGTGTCATCTTTGTTTGATTGGTTTGCTCCTCCAAAAAAACCAGGAGACACCAACTCGACAGGGATTCCCCTTTCCTGATGATCTGGATCGATAAACCAGCCATATCCAGCAATGGTTTTTGCTCCGATCCCGTGCTGAACCAGACCTTGTTTGAGCCATTTTTTTGCCTGAGCTAAATCTTCATTAGTAGCACGTGACAGCTTGCGTAGAGAAAAAGAAAAAATGGATCCTTTTTCGACGGCCAAAAAAGGACAGGGCGTTGGGTTTGTATAATCGTTGCCCCCATGTGGTGTCAAAATATCAGCTACCAACTTCCATGAAGATTCTTTTGAATAGGCACGCAAGAAAGAGATTATTCCCTGTTCACTGTCCGAGTCCTCGGTTTCATCCAGAGAGGATCCAAAAATTCGTGAAGCTATTTGATCAATCTTTTTTTTCTTTTCCGACGAGGCATTCTTCCATTCACACCAGGCTTGATGACGTGTAACGCCCTTGATTGCGCTTCCGGAAATATAGGGGCAATTAAATCGATAATGCAGAGCCAGCCCTGCATTTTCCAGCACACCCGTTGATATATCCAGCATCATTCGACCGCCAAGAGTCAGCTCGAAAGAATCATCGACCTGTAGAGGAGCAGGAGTCCGAGAATGCGCTGCCGCTAAATCCACAACCGCTTGAATTTGTTCCAGTTTTTTATTTTCCCCTAAAAAGAGAAACTTGTTGTGGCGCAGAGATGCCGATTCAAGATTCTCAAGTTTTATGCCTAATAAATCCTGAACCATATTTGTGTAGGTTTTTTGCATATCATCACCCCTTGGTTGCGAATCGACGGAAATAGGAAAGATAGGCCATTGCCTCGGCTGTTTGATCCTGCAATTCAATCGCAGAAGCATTTTTTACTAGGGATGTCATCCATTGATCAGCATCTTCAATACTGGTTGGCAATCGACGGATGTCGGGATGCGAAAGATGCTTCACGATAGAGTCCATAATATTTTTCATGCCTTCATGTACATAAACGAATCTTTTATTTTTTTCTTTCATTTCCAATGCGAAAGCCAGAGTTGCGAGCAATCCGCTTTCTCTAATTAATGTCGGCACCTTTTTGGCAACTTCACCGCCATCTTGTCCTGAAAAATTCATCTTATGAGTTGCTTTGAGAGCATTACTCGCACGAATTTGTTCTAGATTCTTCATTATTTCACCTCCACATCGCAAAATCCCAACCCAGTGGTGGCATCGCCACCCACTTGCAAGATAAAACCTTCTTCTTTCAATTTATCCACAAAAAATTGCTTTGCACTCGAATCTCTAGACGCATCGATAATCACAGAATAAAACAGCGTTTCACTGGGGACTTGCTCTTGATTAAAAAGCCCCGATCCATCAACGGTTCCAGTGTCTGGATTGATCCGAATTCGCGTAACGACTTCACAGCAGTTTTCTACAAAGTAGGA
>Ga0256827_10003183_pt1 | contig 10460 bp, 17 predicted proteins | sample CV84metaG_FD_185977 | JGI IMG/M metagenome (GOLD analysis project Ga0256827, IMG submission 185977) | Hydrothermal vent microbial communities from East Pacific Rise, Pacific Ocean - CV84 | ecosystem: Environmental > Aquatic > Marine > Hydrothermal vents | place: Pacific Ocean: East Pacific Rise...
TTGAATCAATATCAAGCATCGCAATGCAATGCATACCACAATCGCTCATTACTCAGTGAGAATGAATTATACTCTACGCTTTTTAGGAGGTCTACATCCATTATGAGGAAGTGGCGTAATATCCTTGAGTGAATAGACTCTAATACCTTCTATGGCACCGATCGCTTTGACTGCTGTGTCTCTGCCGGAACCAGGTCCCTGTACTTTGATGCCTACCTCTTTGATACCATGCTCTTTGGCTTTTGCCATTGCATCCTCTACAGCCTCTTGTGCTGCAAATGGTGTAGATTTCTTACTTCCCTTGAAGCCTAGTGCACCGGCACTGCTCCATGCAAGGACATTGCCCATCTCATCCGTTATTGTGATCACCGTATTGTTAAAAGTTGCAGCCACATAGACTACCCCTCTGGCAATATTCTTTTTTGATTTTTTCTTAGCCATCTGCTTCTACTCCCTTACGCCGCGCCGACAGTTTTACGCTTACCTTTTCTGGTACGCGCGTTTGTCTTAGTCTTTTGACCACGAACAGGAAGTCCTCTTCTGTGTCTCAAGCCTCTATAACTACCAAGATCCATCAATGATTTGATATCTAGCATCACTTTCTTTCTGAGATCACCTTCCACCATAAAGTGCTCTTGGATCTCATTACGGATGATCGCCGCTTCTGCATCGCTAAGCTCATGTACTCTCTTGTTGTAATCAACACCTGTTGCGTCAAGAATCTTTCTTGAGCTATGCAAACCTATGCCAAAAATGTAAGTAAGTGCATACTCCATTCTCTTTTTCTTAGGTAAATCAACACCTGCTATACGAGCCATGTTTATCCTTGTCTCTGTTTATGTTTTGGATTTTTACAAATCACTCTTACGACACCCTTGCGCTTGATCACCTGGCAATCATCACACATCTTTTTAACCGATGGTCTAACCTTCATGGTTACTCCTGTATATTTTTGCACTCAAGCATCACAGTGTGATGCTCATTTTTCGCGTGGTACGACGATGTATTGTCCTACCAATCCTTGAGTAATCAGTGCTACTTAATCAAAGATTCTTCACGCAGTTCTCCACTACCTTTTTGGGATAGGGAGGAGGATTATATCGAAATATTTATTAATTTTGTCTGACAAGGTATCAAGGCATCCGTCAACCCCAAATTTCAAGATCTAGCTCCTTCGCCATAAAAGCTGATCTTATGGTCAACCTTCTCAGAAACTTTCTGCTGAGCAACTTTGGACTGAGCCAGCCTATACATTTCCCTGTTCTTTGACAACAATTTGACATTTTGCCGTTATACTTCTCAAAACGAACTGGGAGTATACAATGGAATTTTTAGACCTATTTACACTAAAAGATGTTTTTCTGGCCGGGACAGGTTTGGTAATCGTAAGTATGATGCGCATATACTATGATTCCTATGTAGAAACAAAAAAAGTAAAATGTTTTGGGCACTCGCTTGATATCTACAACAGCTCCATTGAGACCAGTAGACTTGGGCTCCTTGTCCTTTCCGATACACATGAGGTCGTATTTGCCAATACAGAGGCAAAAAACATACTAGATGCAGATATCAGCATGCTTCACAACGGCTATCTGAATTTACTGTCTATTGAAAATGAAGAAGATGGAAAGAGTATAAGCTTGTCAGAGGCAATTCGTATGGAAACACATATGCCATACGCACAGCTGATAAATAAGTCCGAGAAGCTGCCTGTCGCAGTCAGCATAGACAAAGTCAATACCTCTCCTCAAGGGCAAGACTACCTGTACATAGTAAACATCTCTGATACGTCTCCCGTAAATCAACTGCAAGAAGAGGCCAGAAGGCTTTTGGAGTCAGCATAAACAGGTTTAAACTAACCAAGCTATAATTGACCCTATGAAAACCAATAATACACTTTTCACCATGTTCCTGGAGACCTACGAGACCCACAAAGAGAAAACTGCCTTCATCTACAAGATAGCGGATGAGCAGCTTGAAGTGAGTTACGAAAAATTCTTTGAGGACATACTTCTCCTCTCCCGGGCTTTTGACTCCAAAGGGGTCAAGCAGGGCTCCAAGGTAATGTTCCTTTGTGACAACCGATACGAGTGGATCGTAACAGATCTGGCACTGGTCTCTCTAGGTGCGATAAGTATTCCAAGAGGCAGTGATACCCCTACACAAGAGCTGGAGTTCATACTCACCCATGCAAAGGCAGATTTTCTCATCCTGGAGAGCGAAGTCCTGTATGGTGAGCACAAAGAGATGCTGGAAAATCTCAAGCTCAAAGGTATCTTTGTTATCGAGGCACAAAAACTACATACACTGTTTACTGCCATCTACTCCTATCAGGATCTGCTCAAGCACAGAAAGATCTACGACAACGAGATCAGTGAATTTTATGGCCGGAGAGAGAAGCTGGACAGCGAGGACACATTTACTATCATCTACACCTCTGGGACCACCGGCAAACCCAAAGGGGTGATTCTCACACACAAAAATATTATGCACAACCTCAAAGTCATTCCCAGTCTCATTAACCTCAGAAGCGATGATCTCTGGGTCTCTATACTGCCCTCATGGCATATCTTTGAGAGAGCCGTAGAGTATGCAGCTATCTCACAAGGATGCTGTACAGTCTACTCCAGTATCAAGACTTTTGCCAAAGATCTAGAAACCTATAAACCCACCCTTGTGGCAACGGTACCCAGACTCTGGGAATCTATGCACACAAAGATCAACAATACCCTACAGAAGCAAGATCCGAAAAAAGCAAAAATATTTAAAAAACTCGTAAATATTTCTGCAAAATACAACTATCACCTCAGGGTACTCAATGATGAGTTACCCAGATTTTCAGAAGAGAGCTTCATCGCCTCCAGAGCGAAACGCTTCGCTACGATACTCAAACTTATCCCACTCTACCCTCTCAACCTCTTTGCCAAGAAAAAACTCGAAGCCGTACAGAAAAAGTTTGGCGGAAGACTACGACTGGCGATTAGCGGAGGAGGTTCCCTACCAGAGTTCATTGATGAGTGGATCGACGCGATCGGTATCCGTATCGTCAATGCCTATGGCATGACCGAGTGTGCACCTGCCATCGCAGGGCGGGCACTCAACTGTAATACCTTTGGCACACTAGGACTGGCAGTTGAAGGTACTGATCTACGTATCGTCAATGATGCAGATGAAGACCTACCCCCAGGAGAAATAGGCGAGATATTGGTCAAAGGAGATCAGGTTACGCCAGGCTATTACCTCAACGAGGAAGAGAATGAAAAGGCCTTTACCGAAGAGGGCTATCTCAAAACAGGGGACCTGGGGAAATTTACTGTCAAAAAAGAGCTTGTCATCACAGGCAGGTCGAAAGAGATCATCGTGCTTGCCAACGGAGAAAACATAGATCCCAGCCGTATAGAATCTACGATTGCTATGTTACCTTTTGTCGCAGATGCCATGCTGGTAGGACAGGACAAAAAAGGATTGGGTGTCTTGATTGTACCCGACCTGGAGAATCTTAAAGGCTATGTCAAAGAGCACTTCCAGAAAGCCATAGAGAGTATTGAACACATCAGAGAGGACAAGAAGATCACTGCAAAGATCAAGAAAGATATGAATGAGTTACTGGATTACAAAAAGGGGTTCAAACCTTTTGAAAAACTACAGAACATCCATTTTTTAGAGGAAGAGTTCAAACTTGGTGAAGAGCTGACCAACACTTTCAAAAAAAAGCGCCATGTGATAGAGAAAAAATATAGAGAAGTGATTGATAAATTATTGAAGTAAGCTATGTCAAGCATTTAGCACTAAAGCCAAATGCTTGTAAACCGGTAGACTATTTGTATCTAAATGTGATACGCCCTTTATCAAGACTGTAAGGGGTAAGCTCCACTTTAACCTTGTCTCCGGGTAAAATTTTAATATAGTGCATCCTCATCTTGCCGGCGATATGGCAAAGAATGATATGCCCATTCTCCAGTTCTACTCTAAAAGTTGCATTGGGTAATGCCTCCACCACTTTGCCATCAATCTCGATTACATCATCTTTTGCCATCGTGTTCCTTTTTTTGAATTTTCTATAATATACCTATCTATTGTGAATAGACTGTGAAAGCTTATGCCTCTGTCAAGATTATTGCCCGACCATCTACCACTGCCACTTGATGTTCATAATGAGCAGTACGCAAACCGTCATCACTCACAACAGACCACTCATCCTCTAACAGTAGAGGTGTGCCGCTCACCTGACAGACCATCGGCTCAAGACAAAAGACCATACCGTTCTTTATCTTTGGCCCCTGCTTAGCTTTGCCTTCCAGATAATTGGGAATATTAGGCTCATCATGGGGTTTTGTGCCGATACCATGACCGCAATAGTCACGCAGTGGTACAAATCCTCTATCAGTGATAAAGTCCTCAAGAACCTTGGTCAGCTCCTTAAAACGCATGCCTTCCCGGATACTCTCTATCGCATGATAGAGCGCCTCTTTAGAGCAGGCGATCAGTGCCTCATCTTCAGCGGAGATCTCACCCACTGCCATCGTAATCGCAGCATCTCCATAGTAGCCATCCAGTTTGGTACCGATATCCAATCCCAGGATATCCCCTTCCTGCACAACCGTTTCATCCGGTACACCATGAATACAGACTTCATTCAGTGAAGTGCATACAGAGCCTGTAAACCCATAAAGTCCTAAAAAAGAGGGTTCAGCACCAAGATCTCTCAAAAATGCTTCGCCTATGCTGTCGATCTCTTTGAGGGTCATGCCGGGCTTGACAATGCTATGTAGATGTTGGAGTGTTTTGCCAACGATCGAGCCAGCTGCACGCAGCTTCTCGATTTCGCTGGACTTGCGTAGTGCAATCGCCATTAGAGACCTACGTTTCCTAGGACTTCATATTGGTTCATCGTTCGCTGCGCTTCTATCTTACGCATGGTATCTAGTGCCACCTGTACAATGATCAGCACCGCGGTACCCCCAAAGTAGAAAGAGGCACCCATGCCGTTAATCAGCATGAATGGTACGGTAGAGATGATCGCCAGATAGATCGCACCGGTAACGGTCAATCTACTGGCCACCTCATTCAAGAACTCTCTGGTATGCTCACCTGGGCGTACACCCGGGATAAAGCCACCCTGTCGCTTGAGGTTGTCAGCGATATCCTTGGCATTGAACTGTATCGACGCATAAAAGAATGCGAAGAAGATGATCATCAGAAAGGTTGCCACATTAAAGACAACACCACCTGGCGCCAAAAGATCTGCAATCGCAGTGACCGTACTGTTCGTACTTGCCTGTAGCATAGTCAGTGGGAACATCAATACAGCACTCGCAAAGATCGGTGGAATAACCCCAGAGATATTCACACGTACAGGGATATAGTTCATCACTCTCTTGTTTTGGTTCTGCATGATCGTTTTTCGTGAGTAACTAATAGGCACTCTACGCTCTCCGAGCTCTACATAAATAATGGCCAGTATCGTCACCAACATGATCACCGCAATGGCCAGGACAGAGAGGAAGTTCATCGTCCCTGCATTCACAGATGTGACCGTATTTCCTATGGCTCTGGGAATACCGGAAACAATACCTGCAAAGATGATCAAAGAGATACCGTTACCGATACCCTTTTGTGTGATCTGTTCACCGATCCACATCAACAACATCGTACCTGTCAACATAGAGAATGTCGCCAAGATTGTAAAGGTGGTCTGATCGATCATGATCGCACCCTGTCCGCCTGAGCCCATAGAACGAAGTCCGATAGAGACACCAATGGCCTGTATGACGGTAATGAAAATAGTGAAATATCGAATGATCTGCATATATTTCTGCATGCCATCACGCTCTTTTTTCATCTGTCCAAGTGCCGGGAAGGTTGCTGCAAGAAGCTCCATCACGATAGACGCAGTGATATAGGGCATAATACCAAGGGAGATAATACTGAATCGTTTTACGGCACCGCCGCTGAACATATTTGCCAGACCCAGACCGTTATTTGAATTTTGATCAAAAAAGCTCTTGATCACATCCAGGTCAACGCCTGGAACAGGGATATAGGCTAAAACTCTATAGGCAAAAAGGAACCCCAAAGTGATGAGGATTTTTTGAGTTAGCGCATTTCCCATAATTAGTTACCGCTTGTTGTAACTGCGTCGTCTTTGATCTTGGAAGCCAATCCTTTTGCACTGGCGCCAATCAATTTCACTCGCTTTACATTCTTGGCAAGCTTATGAACAGAAGCGATACTCTCAAGTGTAATCTCTCCTAGCTCGGCAACGGCCTTGATCTTCTCCACGTTGATCACATAAGGCTTGACAACTCTTGATGTGAATCCAACTTTTGGAACTCTTTTGATCAGTGGCATCTGTCCACCCTCAAAACCTCTTTTCTGGCTGTAACCTGATCTTGACTTCTGACCCTTGTTACCGCGTCCAGCTGTCTTACCTGTGCCTGAACCTTGACCGCGACCTACTCTTTTTCTATTGCGAGTAGAGCCTGGTGCCGGCTGTAAATTATGCAAACCCATAACTGCTCCTTAACCTTTGATTCTAGTAAGCGCTTCAACGGTACATCTTACTAGGTTGTTTGGATTGTTAGATCCAATTGATTTGGCAATAACATCTTTAATACCTGCCAATTCGATCACTGGTCTGGCTGCACCACCTGCGATAGTACCTGTACCCTCGCTTGCCGGCTTAAGAATGATACGGCTTGCATTGAACTTGTGCTCAATATCATGGGCGATAGTCGTCCCTTTGATATTGACTTTTACCAGTTGTTTGAAGGCATCATCTACTGCTTTTTTGATCGCATCAGGTACCTCTTTTGCTTTACCAAAACCATACCCTACTGTACCTTTCTTGTCACCGACAACCACAAGTGCAGTAAATCTAAATCTTCTACCACCCTTGACAACTTTGGTAACACGGCCAATATTTACGATTGCTTCTTCGAAGTCTTCTCTATTTATATTTTCCATTTAGCTTCCCTTAAAACTTGATGCCGGATTCTCTAAGCGCATCCGCAAATGACGCTACGATACCGTGATAGAGATAACCGTTTCTGTCAAAGACAACAGACTCTACGTTTGCTGCTTTAAGTTTCTCGGCCATATCAACGGCTATTTTCTTGACATCTTCTCTTGTTGCTTTTAGACCCAGTTTATTACCATCTGCATGCGCCATAGTAGTGCCTGCATCATCATTGACCGCTTGTGCATAGAAATGCTTGTTCGATCTAAAAACCGTAAGTCTTGGAAGCTCTGCTGTGCCATGAATCTTTGCTCTTACTCTTTTCTTTCGTTGAGCAGCGACTCTGTTCTTTCTTTTCTGAATACTTTTTAACATTTAGGCTCCTTAACTCGCTGTTTTACCGGCTTTTCTGATGATCGTCTCATCTGTGTACTTCACGCCCTTGCCTTTATACGGCTCTGGTGGTCTGAACGCTCTGATCTCAGCTGCAACTTGACCTACAACCTGCTTGTCTGTTCCATCGATGTGGATAAGGTTTTTCTCTACAGCAATAGTGATACCCTCTGGGATCTCAAAATTGATCGGGTGAGAGAAACCAAGCTGAAGTTCAAGGACTTTGCCTTTGACTGCTGCCCTGTAACCCACACCATTGATCTCCAAAGACTTCTTGAAGCCTTTGTCCAGACCTTCCATGATGTTTGCAAGCAATGCTCTATAGGTGCCCCAGTATGCTGAAGACTGCTTGTCCTCGCCTGCTCTTGAGAGAACAACTTCGTTCTCTTTGATCTCGATACCCACTCTACCGTGAGTATCAAGTCTTTTCTCGTTGTTGCCTTTTTTAGCTACGATCACCGCACCGTCTACAGATACCTCGATACCGCTAGGGATAGCGACAGGGTTTTTTCCAACTCTTGACATATCCTACCCCCTTACCAGATACTGCAGAGCACTTCGCCGCCTGTGCCCAGTTTGTATGCTTCATCATTTGGAAGCACACCTTTGCTGGTAGACACGATCAGTGTTCCGTAGTTATTTTTAAATGATCTGATCTCATCCTTACCCTTGTAGACTCTACGCCCGGGCTTGGAGATTTTTTTCATCTCATTGATTACTGTAAAGCCTTTCTCGTCATACTTCAGTATGACTTTGATCGTCTTTTTGTTGCCGTCTTCTTTTACGCTATAACTCTCAAGGTAACCCTTGTCTACAAGAATAGAAACAATTGCCTCAATCGTCTTTGAGTGGAGAAGAACCGTAGTGTCGAGTCTTCTTGTCGCAGCATTTCTTATTCGAGTAAGAGAGTCTGCAATTATATCTGTCATCATCTTTTACTCCTTATTACCAGCTTGCTTTTCGCATGCCGGGGATTTGACCCTCTGAGGCCATTTTTCTTAAACATATTCTGCACAAACCGAAATCTCTATAGACAGAGTGTGGTCTTCCGCAAATGTTACATCTGGTGTAAGCTCTCACAGCGAACTTAGGTTTTCTCTGCTGCTTGTTGATCATTGACTTTTTAGCCATTATTTTCTCCCTTTAGCAAATGGCATACCCAACTTCTCGAGAAGTGCAAATGCCTCTTTGTCGCTGTCACTGCTTGTGACGATCGTAATGTTCATACCATGTGTCTTGAGGATATTGTCAAAAACCACTTCAGGGAACATCAACTGCTCATCCAGACCGAAGTTATAGTTACCACGACCATCAAAGCCTTTTCTTGGTGTTCCTCTAAAGTCCTTTACTCTTGGCAATGCAATAGAGACAAGCTTATCAAAGAAGTTAAGCATATTTGCACCTCTGAGTGTCACCTTGATACCACTGGGAGCACCTTCTCTGGCTTTAAAGCCCGCAACAGACTTTTTTGCCATCACGATCACTGCTTTTTGACCGGCAATGAGCGAGATAGTATCTGCCATGTTCTGGATCAGCTTGTTGTCTCTACCCTCTTCACCGGCACCTACAGAGATAACAATCTTCTCTAGCTTTGGTGTCTCCATCACATTGGTGATCTCTAGCTCTTCACGAAGGGCAGGAACGATGTCATTATATTTCTGCTTCATTCTGCTCATGATATTAGCCCTCTACTTTTTTTACATTTGAGATATGGATAGGCATTTCAACATTCATGAAACCACCCTCTTTGTTCTCTTCGTTTGGCTTGACAGCTTTTTTGGCTATCTTGCACCCTGCAACGATGACGGCATCTTTCTTTGTCAGTACCTTGAGTACCTCTGCAGTTTTACCTTTGTCGTCACCAGCAATGACCATGACCTGATCACCTTTTTTTATCTTGAATTTCTTTGCCATTACCATACCTCCGGTGCAAGCGATACGATCTTCATAAAACCTGAATAGCGAATCTCTCTACTAACAGGGCCGAAAATACGTGTACCAATAGGCTCTTTTTTCTCATCCAGGATCACCGCTGCATTGTCATCAAATCTGATCAATGAGCCATTCTCTCTCTGGATCTCTTTTTTGGTGCGAACCACTACTGCCTTGACTACTTTACCCTTCTTGACTTTTCCGTCCGGAAGTGCTTTTTTGACAGAAGCAACGATCACATCTCCTACCGATGCATATCTTCTCTTGGAACCGCCCAAGACTTTGATACACATGATCTCTTTCGCGCCACTGTTGTCAGCGACGGTCAATCTTGTAAATCCTTGAATCATTACGCTTCTCCTCTCTTCGTGATCTCAAGAAGACGAAATGACTTGCTTTTAGAAAGCGGACGACATTCAACGGCAGAGACTGTGTCACCGACACTGATCTCATTCTTCTCATCATGAATAAGGTATTTTTTAAATCTTTTTACAGTCTTGTGATATCTTGGGTGAAGTACTTTTCTTTCAACCAAAACAGTTGCTGTTTTGTCACCAGCTTTTTTGATCACTGTTCCTGTTATTACTCTTTTTGGCATGCTTTACCCTTTACTTAGATCTGACAGCGGTCAACGCCGTCTGGATTCGTGCGATATCTTTTTTCGCATCTCTTAGCTCACTTGTATTGGTGAGCTGCATTGTCTTAAGCTTGGCTTTCAGTGTGAAAATCTCAAGCTTCTTCTCTTTGAGCATCTCAGTTAGTTCTGTGATGCTTTTGTCACTAATATCAGTATATTTCATTACTATCCTTTAGTGTGATGATTTTAGTTTTGAATGGAAGCTTATGTCTCGCAAGCGTCAATGCCGCTCTTGCCAAGCTCTCCTCTACACCAGCCATCTCAAAAATAACTCTGCCTGGCTTGATATTCATAACCCATTTATCTACAGCACCTTTACCTTTACCCATTCTGGTCTCAAGAGGCTTAGCTGTCAAAGGCTTATCCGGGAATACGCGGATCCATGTCTTACCGGTTCTGTTGACTTTTCTTGTCATCGTAACACGCGCTGCTTCGATCTGACGAGAGTCGATTCTTCCGCCTTCTGTTGCCTTCAGTGCGATGTCACCAAACTCGATCTTGTTGCCACGGAATGATTTGCCGCGGCTACGACCTTTTTGC
>Ga0256827_10003186_pt1 | contig 10451 bp, 10 predicted proteins | sample CV84metaG_FD_185977 | JGI IMG/M metagenome (GOLD analysis project Ga0256827, IMG submission 185977) | Hydrothermal vent microbial communities from East Pacific Rise, Pacific Ocean - CV84 | ecosystem: Environmental > Aquatic > Marine > Hydrothermal vents | place: Pacific Ocean: East Pacific Rise...
AGATATAAGCTTTTTGTTATCAAGTTTACTTAGTTTATAAAAATCTGATTGAATTTGGGTTAAAGTATCTTTATCCTCTTTTAGTTCAAGAATCTTTAATAGGCTAGATAGATATTCACCTTTGGCTTGTGCCATATTGATATCTATATTAGAGCGATTTGATTTAAGAAAACTAATCGCTTTTTGATATCTTCTTTTTCTTCTTCTATTTATATTCTCCTCTCTATATCTCTTCTCTGTACTACTTTGACTGGTTGCTTCTGTTGACATCTCAACAGAAATTTCAAAGGAGACTTGACTTGAAGCTTCTGATGAGACTTCAAATGTGGATAGCAGTACATCCTCTTGTGTATTGTGTCTTGAGTGATGAGTTGAATGATGATGATTTGTTCTATCTTTTGCTTTGACTCTTTTGGCTTTGATTGTACCTGCATTTAGGGAGATAAGTAGGATTGGTAGTAGTAGAATTATCTTTTTCATAAACGTAATACTCCTTAGTTTTTTAACATATTATAGTACAATTAGTAAAAATGTACAAAAAAGATAGTGATGAACAGAGATTTTAATGTGGAAAATGGTGGGCGTTTGGATAAGGTTTTGAGCCAATATCTAAACAAAAGTCGCAATCAAGTTGAACAACTTATTAAAGAGGGGTTGGTTCAAGTAAATGGAAAAGTGGTTAGAAAAACTAGCTTTAAAGTTATATCTGATGATAGAGTAGAATATAAGTTTAAAGAGGCTATTCCAAAAGAGAAAGTGGAAGTAGATTTTGATATAGAGGTGCTTTATGAGGATGATGTTATGATGGTTATCAACAAGCCCTCTGGCTTAGTGGTACATCCTGCACCTTCTGTCAAAGAGGCAACTTTGGTGGATTGGTTGATAGATAGGGGTATCTCTCTTTCTACTTTAGCAGGTGAAGAGAGACATGGTATTGTACATAGAATTGACAAGGATACTACAGGGGCTTTGGTAATTGCAAAGACAAATGAGGCTCACATTAAGCTAAGTGAACAGCTAAAAGACAAAAGTATGGGTCGCTACTACTTGGCATTGATTGATTATCCTCTAAAGGATAATGGGATTGTAGAGAAGCCAATAGGTCGAAATCGTAATAATCGTCTTAGGATGGATATCGTGCCTGAGGGTAAAGATGCAAAGTCTGCATTCTATAAACTTCAAGAGAGTAATAGAGGAGTAGAGCTAATAGTAGTCAAGCTTTTTACAGGAAGAACACATCAAATAAGAGTACATCTCAACAGTTTAGGACGGCATATATTAGGAGATGTTTTATATGGTTTTAAGAGCAAACGCGATACAATCAAAAGAGTTTATCTTCATGCCTATAAACTTTACTTAACACATCCTAGCTCAGATAAAAAGATGGAATTTATTGCACCACTTTTTTCAGATATGATATGTTATATAGATAAAAATTTCAACCAAGGAGAGATTAATGAAAAAATTAACCCTACTGCCATTGATGGCTACTTTAGGACTGTTGTTAACAGGATGTAATCCTAAGAGTATGATGAGCCATAGTTTAGACCCACAACTACCTAAGGTTTTAAATGTTAAGGCTATTGTTGATAATACATCAGTTGGTTTTGAGTGGCAACCACTTGATAGAAAGGGTATAGATGGTGTTAATATCTACCGTACTAAAGCAAATACCTATACCAATTCACAGCAGAAAGAGTTAGAGAAAATTTCAACTGTATCAAGTCGTTTTGCTTCTCACTTTGTAGATACAGGGCTAAAGCAGAATAGTAGATATACATATACTTTTACAACAATAAAAGGAGACCGTGAGTCATCATATGGAAAAGTTATTGATGTGACTACACTTCGTGCATTATCACCTGTAAGCTTTTTTCAAGGGGTACAGAAGACTACTAAAACTATTAAGCTTATATGGAGACCACATTCAGATAAACGCGTGGCAAAGTATTATATTCAAAGAAGTGTTAATAGAGAGAATTGGAAACGTATAGCAACTGTCTCAAATCGTCTAATGGTAGAGTATATTGATAACTATGTGACAAGTGGAAAAACACATCAGTATAGAGTTATTGCTGTAGGTTTTGATGGTAGTCATTCAAAGCCAAGTAACCCTGTTACAATTCTTGCTAAATAAGAGCTAAAATGCCACATATAACTATAGAGTCATTTGATACCTCAAAGGTACTTTTGGGTGATTATGGAGAGACTAAACTGCTCTTTGTATCACAAGATTTATTCTCCGAAGATGAGTTAGTAGGAGTAGAGAGAGATGGTGAGACTTTTCTTTTGCAGATAAAAAAAGCAGAAGAGTCTTGGCTCTTAAAATATGATAAGGTTACTAGACCTCTGGATGTTAATATTGTCAAACAGGCTATTGCTGATATTTCAGAGGCTCTTAATCTAAAGGTTATAAACTCTAATATCAGCATAAATAGGTCTAAAACACCTCTTGCAAATGAGTATGAGAAAGGGATTGAGGATTTTATAGATATTGAATTTACCTTTGAATCTATCTCTATTGAGATAGGATTTGGTTCAGGTAAACATCTACTGTATCAAGCACAAAAGAATCCAAAAAGACTCTTTATTGGTATTGAGATACATACACCCTCTGCTCAACAGCTACTGCGTCAAATAGAGATTCAAGGGTTAGAAAATATATGGGTAGTTAACTATGATGCACGACTACTTTTAGAGATGCTACCCTCAAATCTTATGCACCGAATATATGTTCACTTCCCTGTTCCATGGGATAAAAAGCCACAAAGACGAGTTATTTCAAAAAGTTTTTTAGAGGAGTCTATGCGTGTTTTAGAACAGGGTGGAAAGTTAGAGCTTAGAACAGATAGTGATAAATATTTTTGGTATGCTTTGGATACATTTTTGGGCGAAGATATTAGCAAAACTTCAGTTGAAATTCGTAAAAATGAAGCATTAGAGATTACAAGTAAGTATGAGGCACGTTGGTTACGTCAAGAGAAGGATATTTATGATGTATATGTAACCTCTGCAAATATATCAGAACCAAGAGTTTTAGATTTTGATTTCTCTTTTAACAATATAAAATATAAAGAGAGTTTATTGACACAGTTAGAACAGAAGCCTATTATCTTTGATGACCACTTTGTACATTTTGAAAGGGTATATAGAGTATCCCAAAGTTCTATTTTGTTAAAATTGGCATTTGGAAGTTTTGATAGACCCGAGCATAAATATATCTATATGGATGAGAATGGGGCATCCTATTTTAGTTCGAATCCTGTAAAAACACCTACCAATTATAAAACGCATCTTAAAATAGAGGATTTATTGAATGTCTAATATTGTTTTAGCAGAAAATTTAACATTATGGTATGAGCCAGATGATATTATTATTAACAGTGCCACTTTCTCTATCCGTAAGGGTGATTTCGTATTTATTACAGGTCCTAGTGGGTCTGGTAAATCAACTCTTCTTAAATCTTTTTATGGAAAGCTCCAACCAAATCATGGCACATTAAATATTGGTGGACTTGATATGATAAATATTAAAAAAAATAAGCTACAAGAGTTACGAAGCCATCTAGGTATTGTTTTTCAAGACTATAAATTGATTAACGAATGGACAGTTGAGGATAATGTAGTTTTACCTCTTTGGATAGCAGGTTATTCAAAGCAGGTTCAAGCAGAACAGGCAAAGAGACTCCTACATCATGTAAAGCTTTCAGGTAAAGAGTTAAAATATCCTATGGAACTATCTGGTGGAGAGCAACAGAGAGTAGGTGTAGCTAGAGCATTAGCAAAAAATCCATTTTTAATTTTGGCAGATGAGCCTACAGGAAACCTAGATGAGTATTCATCTAATGTTATTTGGGATTTATTAGAGAATGCTTGTCAGCAGTTAGATACCACTGTCGTTGTTGTAACACACCATATACCAACAGTTTTTAATATTCCATATAAACATCTATCTATAGACCAAAAAGGGACGGTTTATGAAGTTTGTTAAAAATCATCTCTCTATTATATTCCCAATGGTAGCCATACTTTTAGGGTTGGAGTTTTTTATTGTATTTGACCGTACCACAAAAAACTATGAGGATAGCTTAAAAGATAGTTATGCTATGCTAGTTGTATCAAAAGATGAGATGAGTATTGATGATTTTAAAGCTTGGGATAGTCATGTCTTTAAAGTTTCTGAGATAGAGAAGTCTAAAATTGTAAAGAGGGTCAATAGTGCTTTTGATAAGTCTGCTTCAAAAAATAAAAAATTACAAGATAAAATGCCAAACTTTTACTCTATAAAGTTAAATAGTTATCTCAATCAGATAGAGCTAGAGGAGGTCAAAAGAAATTTTTTAAAAAGCAGTAAAGTAACAAGAGTTGAGACCTTTGATACACTTCATCAATCAAACTATGGACTATTCTCTTTTATTAAATTTTCATTTAGTACTTTTATTGTTTTTATGACTATTATTGGCTCTTTTTTGATTATAAAACAGATGGAGGTTTGGAACTATATGCACTCTCAACGTATGAAAGTGATGAATATTTTTGGAGCTTCTCTATTTTTACGCTCTAAGGTTTTGATAAATATGGCATTAATAGATGCAATTCTTTCTGCTATATTGGCAAGTTTTATATTTTATTTTATTCAACGTAGTTGGATTAGAAACTCAAATATTACTATTATAAAAGATAATGTAGATAAACTATTTAGCTTTTCAGATGTTTTTATTCTTATAGCCTCTGCAATGATAATAGTATTGACAGCTGTAACTTTAGTTGTTATTAATGTTAAGGAGGAGTAGATGAAAAGAGTAGTTATGATGATTTTTCTCTCTTCATTACTTCTCTTCTCTTCAAGTATTGATTCAAAGATACAGCAGAAAAAAAGAGAGCTTAGTAGTAAAAAAATTGAGTATGATAAAATGGATAAAAAACTATCGACAATGGCAATTAAAATTATGGAAGCCAAAGATGAAAAAGTTATTCTCGAACAGAAAATTGGTGAGTTAGAAGTTAGTATTGAAGAGAATAAGAGTAATTATAAAGAGCTTCAGGAAAAACAGAAAATTATTACCCAAAAATTAGAAGAGCTTGAGGATGAAATATCAACAAAGCATGAGCAGTTTATATCTTTGGTTGCAGAAAAATTCTCAATGGCACTTGTGTTAGAGGAGATAAATCAACCAAGCTCCGAGTCTGTTATGCTACAAGAGACTTACGCAATATATGCTAAAGAGAATGAGGAGCAGATTCGATTGCTTAAAGAGGATATTAGAGAGCTAAAAATTAAAAAAGAGTATTTTCAAAATAAAAAAGATAATATACAAAGAATGATGAGTAATTATGAAGCAGAGCGTGAAGATTATAAGAGTAAAAAATATGAAAAAACGCTTCTTCTTAAAGCTTTGGCAAATGATAAAGCTATCTATCGAAAACGTTTCGATATGATACGAAAAACGCAAAGAGAGTTACAGCGTAAACTCTCTAATCTAAAAATTTTAAAACGAGATAAGGCAAGAGAGTTAAGAGAATCAAAACGATTAGCTAAAGCACAACGTATAGCAGAGTTACAAGCTGAAAGAGAAAGAGAGATAAATAGTCAAAGAGTGGCAACCTCTAATGATATGGAAGTAGTAGATGAGACTCCTGTAGTAGAGATAGCGCCTCCTCCACCAGTTATATATAAAGAAGAGCCTATACAAGTGGCAACACATAGTGGTAAAAAGACCATTTCACCCCTTGCTGGTTCACGTTTGATTAAAAAATTTGGTACATATATTGACCCTATCTATAAGTTTAAGATATTTAACAAATCTATTACTCTAAAATCATCACATAAAGGAGCAAAAGTCAAGAGTATCTTGAAAGGCAGAGTTGTTTTTGCTGAGGATAGTGGTGGTATGTTAGGACGTGTTGTTATTATAGAACATGATAATAATCTACATACAATTTATGCCAAATTAGCAAGATTAGCACCTGGTATTCATGTTGGAAAACAGGTATCAAAAGGTTCAGTACTTGGAAAAGTAAATAAAAGCCTTATGTTTGAGGTTACAAAAAATAATAAACATATGAACCCATTAAAATTAATTAAATTATAGGAGTATTAGTTGACCACCAAAATGAAAGTAGAAAAAGAAGTAAAAAATATTTTAGAATATATTAGAGAGTGTAGTCCTGGACAAGATGAATTTTATCAAGCGACACAAGAGGTTTTAATCTCTTTGTTACCACTTTTAGAGAGTGATAGTAGATATCTGAAATATAATATTTTAGAGCGTATTGTTGTCCCTGAGAGAACAATTATGTTTAGAGTTAGTTGGGTTGATGATTTAGGAGAGATAAAAACAAATCTAGGGTATAGAGTACAGTTCAATTCAGCAATTGGACCATATAAAGGTGGACTTCGTTTTCATCCATCTGTTAACTTGGGAATTGTCAAATTTCTTGGATTTGAACAGATATTTAAAAATGCACTAACAGGTCTGCCAATAGGTGGAGGAAAAGGTGGTTCTAACTTTGACCCAAAGGGGAAAAGTGATAATGAAATCATGAAATTTTGTCAAGCTTTTATGTCTGAACTATATAAACATATTGGTAAAAATAGAGATATTCCAGCAGGAGATATTGGAGTTGGTGCAAGAGAGATAGGTTATCTTTTTGGTCAATATAAACGGCTCAAAGGAGAGTTTGAAGGTATTCTTACAGGAAAAGGACTTAACTGGGGTGGTTCAAAAGTTAGAAAAGAGGCAACAGGATATGGTTCTGTATATTTTGCAGAGAATTTTCTATCTGCAATTGATAATGGTATTAAAGGTAAAGTGTGTACTGTCTCTGGTTCAGGAAATGTTGCTATATATACTATTGAAAAACTTTATGATATGGGTGCATTACCTGTTACTTGTTCAGATAGTAGAGGTACAATCTACCATAAGATAGGTATTAATTTGTCTACACTAAAAGAGGTTAAAGAGGTAAATCATGCCTCTTTAGAGGAGTATGCAAAACTACATAATGATTGTGATTATATACCTAGAGGTGAGTACCCTACAGATGCTCATGCTGTTTGGCAAGTAGAGTGTGATGTGGCCTTCCCATCTGCTACACAAAATGAGCTAACGTTAAATGATGCGAAAAAGCTTTTAGAGAATGGTTGTCTCTTGGTAAATGAGGGTGCAAATATGCCAACTACTCCTGATGCCGTAGAGTTTATACAAAATAGTAAGATGTTATTTTCTCCAGGAAAAGCAGCTAATGCAGGAGGTGTTGCTACCTCTCAATTGGAGATGAGCCAAAATGCAAGTATGGAGCAGTGGAGTTTTGAAGAGGTAGATATCAAGCTTCGTACGATTATGCAAAATATCTTTAATACAGCATACAATACCTCAAAAGAGTTTGGGCGTGAAGGAGATTTGGTAACAGGTGCAAATATAGCAGGATTTAGAAAAGTAGCCGACTCAATGATAGAGCAAGGAGCAATATAGGGTTGTTATGCAACAGCTCTATAGTTCTCTTTCTCCTCATCCTTTGGAGCAAAATTTTTAACAAATATACGTCTAAGTAGACCTTTGGGTCTGATTGCCATCTGCATAAATTGAGTATAGTTTAGTTTATGTTCATTTAGGTAACTATTAAGATAGAAAAGAGATGCTTCAACCCCTCGTCTCTTCTCTATATCCAAAAGAGTCTCATATAGCTCTGTAACTATTGAGATATCATCTTCAGCTATTGCTTCTCTAAAGGCAAAAAAACTAGATATATCTCCATTTCTATCTATTTGAGGTTCAAAATCGGTAACAGCCCAATAGTACTCTCCAGATTTTGTTAAATTTTTTACTATTGATTGTATTTTTGTTCCATTCTTTATTGCTTTACCAATTAAAAAAAAGATAACCTGTGGCATATCAGGATGGCGTAAAGCATCATGAGGAGTTCCTATAATCTCACTTTTTTCATACCCTACAACAGAGCTAAAATTATCATTAATATATACAATATCTCCTCTCATATCAGTTTTTGTTACCATCATATTATGAGAGCCAATTCTCATCTCTTCATCAATTGGAAGTGGTCTATATAGTTTCATTTTTAATCCTTTTATGGGGCTTGTTATATGGAATTGTAAGATTAGATTTGGTAGTAAATATGAAATATTGGAATAAAATAATAACTTTTTTTAACATAAAAATATATAATTAAATTACAATTTTAAGAATTATTTTTTAATGTATAAAATGTATGAAATGATGATATAATAAATTAGATTAAATGAGAATGGATAGAAGAGTTAAAATGATAAGACTAAAAAATATAACCAAGAAATATGAATTAAATAAAAATAATATAGTAACTGCGTTAGATAATATCTCATTGGATATAAAAGATGGTGAATTGGTTGTTCTTAAAGGGGTTAGTGGTAGTGGAAAAAGTACTATACTTTCACTTATAGCTTCTCTTTCAAAACCAACTACAGGGGATGTTGTAGTTAACAACAAGAGAGTATCTAAACTTCCTGATAACTTTGCTTCAGATTATCGCCAAGAGGATATTGGATTTATTTTTCAGAGGTATAATCTTATTCCGACACTCTCTGTAGAGGATAATATCCTACTTCCACTTGTCCCAACCAATCCAGATGAATTGGAGGCTAAAGAGAAGCTTGATATGGTAATGGAGCAGTTTAATATATCTGATAAAAAAGATACAATAGTTCGTAATCTTTCAGGTGGAGAGCAACAGAGAGTGGCGATTGCTAGGGCTTTGGTAAATAATCCTAAAATAGTTATTGCTGATGAGCCAACAGCAAACCTAGATGAGAGGCTATCTTTGGATTTTATAGAGATTCTAGGAGAGTTAAAGAGTAGTGGAAAGACTATTATAGTTGCAACTCATGACCCTCTATTTTTTGATTTAGATATGGTTGACAGAATAGTTGATATCCAAGGTGGGAAAATAGTATGATATTAGCTCCTGAAGTATTGGCTATATTGATATTAAATAGTATATTTTTACTTTTTTCATTAGTTGCATTTTTTCTCTCTTTTAAGATTTCTTTTGGTTGGGATATGAATGCTACAACCAAAGAGCAGTATAGCCTAGAGAAGCAGAGTTATCTTGGTGCTACTATTATCAAATATATATTTGCTATCAAGTTACCTCTTTTTCTCTTTTTCATCTTTACACTTGATAAAATTTCAACACTATTGACAGGTGCTATGTGTGCAGCAGGAGTTGTAGATGCTACTGATTATGGTGCATATCTTCTTATATTAAAACTTCTAAATCTATATCTTTTTGGTTTTTGGTTAACTATTCACTACTTGGATATCAAAAATCCTACTCTGCCTTATACTAAAGTAAAATTTGAGTTTTTTATGGTAGCTTTTATATTTTTATTAATAGAGATAGTTTTAGAGGGAGTTATGTTTTATTCCATAGATATAAACAAGATGGTAAGTTGTTGTGGAACTTTATACTCTAGCTCTTCAACATCTGCTATTGCTGGAATATTCTCCATAGATAAATCTCTTTTACTAACAGTTTTTTATGGAAACTTCATTTTAATAGTTACCTTTTATATAATGAAATATAGATATCTATTTGCTATTGTAAACTTAAGTTTTTTGATTGTTGCACTTATCTCATTGATACAGTTTTTTGGTACATATATATATCAGTTGCCCACTCATCATTGCCCATTCTGCTTTTTACAAAGAGATTACTATTATATAGGATATCTATTATATACTCTTCTATTTTTAGGAACATTTTATGGTATGAGGGTAGGTGTGATAGATATGTTAGGAGAAAAGGATAAAAGTGGTCTAAAGATATCCTTATGGTGCAATTTTTTATATGTTATTTTGGTTACGGGATATGTAATTATCTACTTTATTGAGAATGGGGTTTGGTTATGACATATAGTAATTTGCTATAATTATAGTAGATAAAGGAATTTATTAATGAATATAGAACGATTAAAAGTCTCAGAACTAAAAAAATACTGCACGAGTTTAAATATCAGCACTAAAGATAAGAAGAAGAGTGATTTGATTGAAGCTATTTATGCCTATGAAAGAGCAGAGATTGATAATGCAATTAAGAGTGGAGCTTCCTTTGAACTGTTAAAATCTAAGATTGAAAAACTAGCAGGTGAATATAGGTCTAATCTTCATGCTAAAATAACTGCACGAAAAGAGGAGATGAAAAAAGATGACAACTCTCACTATCTAATCTATCAAGTACTTGGAATATCACATAAAGAGGGGATGCTGATTGATGAATATCAGAATACTGGTCGTTTTTTATATAAGTATGCTGGTTCATTTTTAGAAGAGGCTTCATCTTTATGTCTGTTTTTTGCAAATAGTCGTGGTGGAAAAATCACGGTAGAAAATACAGAAGGAAAAAAGCCAAAAACTTTTGAGATAGATTTTTTAAATGGTAATGATGCTGTTGAA
>Ga0256827_10003187_pt1 | contig 10445 bp, 6 predicted proteins | sample CV84metaG_FD_185977 | JGI IMG/M metagenome (GOLD analysis project Ga0256827, IMG submission 185977) | Hydrothermal vent microbial communities from East Pacific Rise, Pacific Ocean - CV84 | ecosystem: Environmental > Aquatic > Marine > Hydrothermal vents | place: Pacific Ocean: East Pacific Rise...
CAAATAAAGAGAGTTTAGTTGCTTGTGGTGCTTTTATAGATGTAAGTAAAATTCAACCAATAGACTCTGAGCATTTTGGACTTTGGTATTTAATGCAAGATAGACCTGTTTCTAAAATGATTATTACAGCTAGCGGTGGTGCGTTTCGTGATTGGGATTTAGCAAAATTAAAAAACGCAACATTAGCAGATACTCAAAAACATCCAAACTGGTCAATGGGGCAGAAAATCACAATAGATAGCGCCACAATGGTCAACAAAATGTTTGAACTACTAGAAGCAAGATGGCTTTTTGGTGAGGGTGAGTACGATGCAATCATAGAAACAAAATCACTAATTCACGCACTAATAAACTTTAAAGATGGCTCAACTACTGCACATTTTGCAAATGCAAGTATGCAACTCCCAATTGCTTATGCGCTCAATACTCGTATGCAAGAAAATATACTTCCACATGTAGACCTACTAAAAATAGGAAGCTTAGAATTTAAACAAATAGATAAAAATCGTTATCCTATTTGGCAAATCAAAGAAAATTTACTTAAAAATCCTAAAAAAGGTGTAATTATAAATGCAGCTAATGAAGTGGCTATTGAAAAATTTATAAATAAAGATATTGGTTTTATGGATATTAGCAAAACTATTATTGAAGCGTATGAAAGATTTGATGAGGTTCCAAGCTGTGTTGATGATGTATTTGAGATAGATAAACAAGTTAGAAATTTTGTGAGAAGTTTATGATATTAAGCATAGAAAGTTCATGTGATGATAGTGCAATAGCAATCACAGAGATAAAAACAAAAAAACTGCTTTTTCATAAAAAAATTAGCCAAGAGTTAGAGCATTCTGTATATGGTGGAGTTGTTCCTGAACTTGCAGCTCGGTTACATGCTGAAGCACTTCCTAAGATTTTAGCAGAGTGTGAGCCTTATTTTAAAGATTTAAAAGCTGTTGGGGTAACTTCAACACCTGGTTTGGCTGTAACACTTGTTGAGGGTGTAACTATGGCTAAGGCTGTGTCTGTTGCACTAGATATTCCACTTATTGGGGTAAATCATCTTATTGGTCATATATATTCTTTATTTATAGAACAAGAGACGCAGTTTCCTTGTACTGTACTTTTGGTTTCTGGTGGACATACTCAAGTTATGGAAGTTGAGTCTTTGCAAAACATAGAAACAGTTGCAAAGTCTATGGATGATAGTTTTGGTGAGAGTTTTGACAAAGTTGCAAAAATGATGGGTCTTGGTTACCCTGGTGGTCCACTCATTCAAGAGTTGGCTAAAGATGGAGATAGATTAAAACATAACTTTACAGTACCACTTCATCAATCACCTCTTATTGCTTTTTCATATAGTGGTTTAAAAAATGCAGTTCGTTTAGCAGTACAAAAGAGTGAAGAAAAAGATTATAAAGATATTGCAGCATCGTTTGAGCATATAGCTACTGCGCATTTAACAATGAAGTTGAAAAAGTATTTTAAAACAAAAAAACCTAAAACTTTTGCCATAGTTGGTGGTGCATCTGCAAACTTTTACTTGCGCTCACAAATCCAAGAACTTTTAAAACCCCATAATGCGAAACTACTTCTTAGTGAGTTAAAATACTGCTCCGATAATGCGGCTATGATAGGGCGTGTAGCTGTTGAGATGTATGAAAAGAAAATGTTTACTAGCTTAGAAGAGTTAAACTCAAGTCCAAGAAGTGTACTTTAATAATTATTTAGTTAAGATTATTGACTTAATTAAAAGTTATATTTGGATTAGAAATGAAAAGCAACAGAAAATTTATTGCTGTAATGACTACTGGTCTATACATTATATGGACATTATTACTTGTTTCAATTTTATCAATCATCATCGAACGAACTTATACTTATGCAAAATATATAGCTAAACAAGAAGCTATAACAAGTGTAAATAAAGATATAGCTTACCGAAAATGGGTTGCTTCTCATGGTGGTGTTTATGTACCAGTAGATAAAAGAACACAGCCAAATAAATACCTAACAAATGTAAAAGATAGAGACTTTAAAGCTATAAATAAAGAATTTACTCTTATGAATCCAGCATATACACTTTCTCAAATGATGAAAGATTATTCAAAACTTTATGGTGTTAAAACCAAGATAACAAGCAATAAATTATTGAACCCTGCAAACAAAGCTGATATGTGGGAGACATTGGCACTAAATAAGATAGAGCAAACTCATAAAAATTATATACAACTAAATGATATAAATGATGAAGAATATTTACGCTTAATGAGTCCACTGGTAACTACAATATCTTGTCTAAAATGCCATGCATTTCAAGGATATCAAGTTGGAGATATTAGAGGTGGAGTAAGTGTTTCTATACCTATGAAACCTTTATATGATGATGCTTTTAGAAGTTCAATGCTTGTAATAAGTTTATTTTTTCTTATATGGCTTGCTGGAGTAGTATCCATAGCATTTTTTACAAATAAAATATATAAATACTTGGATGAAAAAGAGATTCTTTATGAAGAATATATATATGGTTTAGTAAGTGTAGTTGAGAAAAGAGATACTTACACTGCTGGACATTCTACTCGCGTGGCAGATTATGCTGAGCAAATTGCACAGGAGATGGGATACTCTGAATATGATTGTCACATACTTCATAGAGCAGGGATGTTGCACGATATTGGTAAGGTTGCTATTCCCGATTCTGTATTTCTAAAGCCAACAAAACTTTCAAATCGTGAGTACTCGCTAATTAAAGAACATGTTGATATAAGCTACGATATGCTTAAAAATATATCTATATTTGATGATATAAAAGAGATAGTAAGAGATCATCATGAACATTATGATGGTAGTGGATATCCACGAGGGCTAATAGGTGAAGATACCCCAATGTTAGCTCAAATTCTTACTCTTGCAGACTCTTTTGATGCAATGACAACAGATAGAATATATAAGGGCAGAAAAACTGTAAACGAAGCACTTCACGAATTGGTAAGTTTATCAGGCAAGCAGTTTAATCCAACTATAGTCAAAGCAGCATTAATATGTTTAAAAGATGTAATAATTGACTATACTAAACATCAAAATCCTACTACTCTTTTAGAAAAAGAGAGATTTAGTTATTTTTATAAAGATCTTTTAACTGATGTATATAATGAAACATATCTTCGTTCTGATATTCACAATATTGGTGAATGTAATTTCGCAATTAGAATATCTATATGTAATTTTCATAACTACAACAAAGAACATGGCTGGTCTAAAGGTGATGATTTACTAAAGAAAATAGCTACAAGTATTATGAATAGTTGTAAAAATAACAACAGAATATATAGATTTTATGGAGATAACTTTTTTGTTTTATTGGATGATAGGTATGAAATAGATAAATTAAAAAGTAATATTAATAAGGTAGTAGAAAATAATAATTTAGAATGCAAGATAAATATAGCAGAGCTAAAAAATATAGATATACAAAGTATTGAGAATTTAGAAGATGCAATTAAAAAACTTTTTTAAAGATACAAAATCTATTATAATCTCTATAATAGGGACTTTTGTATTGTTAGAGAGTTTAGCAGTAATTGCCGTTGGTTATGCGAAAAATACTGAAATAAATAACTACCTTAGCTTATCATCCCCTGATTTTAAATCTCATATTAATATTGCCAATTCATACTTGAGTGAAGTCTCTAAAATATTTTACGATTTAAAAATAAATAAACCAGAAATTACAGATATTATGTACTTAGCATCTAAGGAAAAAGATAAAGTTAGATTAGATTTATTGCGAAAAAAGCTTTTTAAAAAATTAGGTTTAACATATAAGTATATGCATAAATACAATGTTAGACAACTTCACTTTCAACTACCCAAAGAAATAAGCTTTTTAAGATTTCACAGACCAAATATGTTTGGTGATTCATTAGTTGGAATTAGAAAAACATTAGAATATGTAAATGAAAATAGAACTCCAATTAGTGCTTTTGAAGAGGGTAGAATCTTTAATGGTTTTCGTAATGTATACCCAATCTATAAAGGCAAAGAGTTTGTTGGTACAGTTGAAATATCTTTTTCATTTTCTGCTATGCAAGAGATTCTTTCAAGAATCGACTCTACTACATATCTATTTATGATAAATAAAAAGATAGTTGATAAAAAAGTTTTTGCCTCCGAAAAATCAAATTATGAATCAAGTAAATTTGAATCTTACTATTATGATAAGAACACTTTAAAAGATACTACTCAAATAAGTCTTAAAGAAGTAGATATAATCAATAAAGATATTTTAGAAAAAGTAAATAAAAGAATCAAAAATGATGAGTTATTTTCTATATATTATAATAATAAAGATGTGTATGATGGACATTCTATAGTTATATCTTTTGCGCCAGTATCTAACTTAGACAATAAAGTAGTAGCTTATATAGTTCATTATCTATTTGCTGATTTTATAGATATAATAAATAGAAATATGCAATTGTTATTTATAGCACTAAGCATGTTAGCCTTTATATTAACTGCGTTATTTGCTTTGGTTTTGTTTAATGAAAGAAAAAAACAAAAAGCAATACACGATCTTGTTGTTCATGATGCCTTGACTAAAATTTATAATCGACATGGTGTAAATGAGATACTAAATCAAAAGCTAGAAGAGTTTAAAAGAGATAAAAGAAATCTAAGTATTATTTTCTTTGATATTGACCTTTTTAAAAATGTCAATGATGTGTATGGGCATGATATTGGGGATTATGTACTAGAAAATATTACTAAGCTTGTTTCTGCCGAAATAAGATCTAGCGATATTTTTGCTAGATGGGGTGGCGAAGAGTTTATAATCTTTTTGCCAAATACTAAAATAGATAATGCAAAAGAGATAGCTGAAAAACTGCGTCAAATCATAGAAGAGCATTCATTTAGCAGTGTAGAAAAAGTTACCTGTAGCTTTGGTGTAACACAATTACTAGAAGGAGACACTAAGACTTCTTTTTTAAAGCGTGTTGATGAGTTACTTTATAAAGCTAAAAATAATGGTAGAAATTGCGTAGTTAGTGCTCTTAACTTAAATTAAACTTACCCAATAATGGGTTATTTCTAAATAAGACTAAATTTATCCTATTTAGATTATACTTCCGGCAACAAAACACAATAAGTGTTAAAAAATTAAAAAACAAGGAGCCAAAATGGCAACTACAAAATTTAAAGGTACAGAAGTAGAATTATTAGGAACTGAGATTAATGTTGGAGATAAAGCACCAGCAATCACTGTTGTAAACTCAGATGGCTTAGGCGATGTTACAGTTGGTGGAGCTCAAGGGCATAAACAACTTATTATTGTTGTTCCTTCACTAGATACTGGTGTATGTGCTACTGAAACTCGTAACTTCAATGCAAAAGCATCTTCACTAGATGGTGTTAAACCAACAATTGTTTCTCTTGACCTTCCATTTGCTGCTGGTCGTTTTTGTTCAACTGAAGGAATTGACGCTTTAACTGTTACTTCTGACTTCAGAAACAAAGATTTCGCTAACGCTTATGGTGTACTTCTTGGTGGATCAGTCCTAGCTGGTGTTACATGTAGAGCAATCTTCGCAGTAAACGAAGAAGGTATTGTAACTTACAAAGAAATCGTTCCAGAAATCACTGAAGAACCTAACTACGACGCTGCAATTGCTGCTGTTAGTTAAGAACTATTTAACTCCAAAAGATAATTTCAAAAACCACTTATTCTCCTAAGTGGTTTTCAGGCGTCACTCCCGCCTATTTAGATGAGACAATAGTCTCATTTTATTTCTCCTTAGTTTAGAGCAGATGTGCTCTAATCTTTATGCTTATCTCTTATTTCTAAAAATAAATCTAAATTATCTAAAAATAAATCTATCAATATAGGATCAAAATGTTTAGATTTCTCACTTTTTAATAAATCTAGTATTTTTTCAAGTTCCCATGATTTTTTATATACTCTATCACTTCCTAATGCATCAAAAACATCAGCAACAGCTGTTATTCTTCCATAAATATGAATATTATTACCACTTAAGCCATTTGGATATCCGCTACCATCAAATTTTTCATGATGTTGTATAGCAACAATAGAAGCAGTTTTTAAAATAGGTCTCTTCGAATGATTTAGCATATCATAACCAAGTTGAGAGTGTGTTTTCATTATTTTCCACTCATCTGCATTAAATTTTCCAGGTTTATTTAGAATATTGTCAGGTATTCCAACTTTACCTATATCATGCATAGGTGATGCCATTTTAAGAAGTTCTGCTTCGCTTTCTGACATACCATATAAAATGGCTAGTAGTTTAGAGTATTTTGCTACACGCTTAACATGATTACCTGTTTCTTTTGAGCGTGTTTCTCCAATTGCTCCCATTGTAAAAATAATCTCTTTTTGTGTTTGTGCAATTTCTTGATCTTTTAAGTGTTTTAACTCTATGTGGGAGCGAATCCTTGCGAGAAGTTCAATGTTGTTAAATGGTTTAGACACATAGTCTACCCCCCCCGTTTCAAACCCCTTAACTATGCTTTGTGAATCAGTCTTAGCTGTTATAAAGATAACTGGAATTTCTTTTAAGGTTGGATCTTCTTTCATTTTCTTACATGCTTCATATCCATCCATTATTGGCATCATTACATCAAGTAAAACTAAATCGTAATGACTATTTTTTAATGCTTCTAAAGCTTTTTGACCATTGTTTGCAAAGCCAAGTTGATAACCCTCTGCAGACAATATTTGTCCTAATAGTTGAATGTTTTTTGGAGTATCATCTACTACCAAGATAGAATTTTTATTCATTATGTTTTCCCTGTATAATTTTTTTAAGATTTATAAACAATATTTCAAGTTTTTGAATATCAAATATTTCTAAGGCTTCATCTAGTTCTTTGGACCAAGATACTAAAGAAGTTATATTATTTTGTTCTGCAAATTTATTTATATTGTGTGATAATACCTTCATATCATCAAGTTTTCCAGAGCGTTGCGTATCTTCTATATTTTGCAAAAACTCTTGTTTAACTATTTGTATCTCATCATTTTTAAGGTATAACTCATTTTTAATTATATTTTCATCTGCATCTTTTTTCTCTATGCTCTCATAAGATAAAAAATTAATAAAAACATCTTGTATCTCCTCTTTAGATATTGGTTTTGCTATAAAAGAATCAAAACCTTTTTGTATTATTTCAGCTTTTTCACTCTTCATAGCTGAGGCACTTACTGCAATAACTGGTATGTTATTTAATGATTTGTTTTTTCTAATCTCTTCTAGTGCTTCAAAGCCATTCATAACAGGCATATTTACATCCATTAAAACTAAATCGTATGTTTCATGATTTATCATATCTAGTGCTATTTTTCCATTTTCAGCAGTATTGCTACTTAACCCTAATAGACTCAGTGTTTCTTGTATTACTTCTCTGTTGCTTTTAATATCTTCAACAACTAAAATATGTGCTTCTTTAAAAAGTATATTTTTAATCTCCTTTGGAGTATTATCAAAATTACCTAATTTAATATTATTTAAAATTAAACTGAAAGTTGAACCTTTATCTATTTCTGATTTAACCTTTATTATACCATTCATTAATTTTGCAAGTTTTTTAGATATACTTAATCCAAGACCAGTTCCACCGTATTTTCTACTATCTTGTCCATCTTGCTGTTCAAAATTTTGGAATATTTTATGGATTTGATTTTTTGATATTCCAATGCCAGTATCACTAACATCTATTTTTAGTTCAACCTCATTGCTGTCTTTATGTAAGCTATATGATGCTTCTATTTTTATACCACCAACATGAGTAAATTTTATGGCATTACTTATTAGATTAAACAATATCTGTCTTAATCTTAATTCATCAAGATAAAAACCATCTTCAAACTTATTTTTACTTATTATTTCAAATGTTAAACCTTTATTTAGACATGCTTTATGAAATAAATCATCAAGTTCAAAAAGCACTTTTTTAATATCTATATATTCATTATTTAACTCTATTTTTTTGGCTTCTATTTTTGATAAATCCAATATGTCATTTATAAGACGAAGAAGATTCTTGGATGCTGTTTTTATTGAACTTAAAAAACTAATTTGTTTTTTATCTAAGTCAGTATTTGTTAAAAGATCGGTAAAACCGATAATAGCATTCATTGGTGTCCTTATTTCGTGGCTCATATTAGATAAAAATTCACTTTTACTTTTTGTAGCCAATTCAGCTTTTCTTTTTTGTTCTAATATGTCAAGTTCATAGTTTTTAATATTTGTTATATCAATAATAAGCCCATCAATAAATGTCTTATTATCTCGATTTTTAATAATAAAAGTGTTACTTAACCATTTTATTTTTCCATTTAGTAAGATTCTACCCTGCCATAGTACTTGTTTATTTGCTACAGAAGATTTAAGTAAGTTATTAAATTCTTCTAAATCTTCTTTTATTATTAGATTTAAAACAAGGTCAATATTGCTTTTAACTTCTTCAGGAGTAATCTCAAAAATATATCTAGAGCCCATACTAATGTAACTTGGCAAGATAGTAAAATCTTTTTTTAGTTCACATTCATATATAACACCATGCATATTATTACTTATTGATTCAAAACGATTATTTAATCCAGCTAGTTTTTTTGTTACTATTATATTTCGTTCGTTTTCACGACTTATTTTTATATATGCATAAATTATAATACTTAATAAAACTAAGGAAAAAATAGCAATAATCCATGCCATTGTATAATCTACATGTGTGATGGCATGGTTTTTTATCCATCTTTTAATAATTTTTTCTCTGTCTTTATCGTCCATTTGTGATATAGCTTTGTTTAAAATATTTATAAATGTTGACATACTTGGTGTTGAAACAAAAGCTAAGTTGATGTTAAAATTTGTGCTACCTACAATTTTAATATTATTTAGTTTGAGTTTACTTATTTGGTAATTAGCTACTGCATATGAGCATATAAAAGCATCAATTTTACCTTTTTCAACTGCTTTTAGACCACTTTTTACATCCTTTACATATATAAAATCAAAGGTTGGAAACATATCTTCTATCTGTTTGTTATACCCATAATTTTTAACTAAGGCAACTGATTGATTTTTTAGGTTTTTTATACCATCTATATATTGATGTTTATTATTCATAACTATTCCAATAGGATTGGACAGATATGCGTTTGATATAATGTATTTATCCCTTAATGGTGTTTCACTTGTTTCTGATAGTAAATCAACCTTTCCATTTTTTAGCATGTTTAGTGCATCACTCCAAGATTCTGGTTCAATCTTTAAAAATTTAACATTTAGTTTTTTTTCTAGTTTCTTTAAATATTCTGCGACTATACCTATATATTTTCCATCATTTGTAAAACTTTCAAAGGGAAGCCATCTTGGGTTTCCAGTATAGCGAATTATGGAATGAGCTCGTAAATAATTCAATTCATCTTCTGTAAAAGTAATATTTTTTTTATTTTCTAAATTATATATATTATAGATCCATTTTTTATGAATAGAAAATTTTTGAAGTTTATTTGTGTTATTGATAACTTTATTTATAATTTGTATTATTAGCTTGTTTTTTTGTTTAGATGTAAAAGATATTGCTTTTGGCTTTAGTCCATTGTCAATAATAGAAAGTTTATTAAAATATTTTTTTGATACTATGTATTTAGCTACTGATTCTGGAAGTACAGTAAAATCTGCTTTATAATTATTTATATCACGAAGTGCATCTATTATATCTTTGTCTTTTATATATTTAAGTGAGTTTTTATATATATCTTTTAAACTGTAGTGATATTGATATTTTTCTACAAATGCAAACCGTTTATCTTTTAGATACAGCATAGAAAAATCATGTAATTCATTTGATCTTAAAATTATTGAGTATTTACTATAAAAATAAGGGACACTATATATTAAATTTTGCTTCTTAAAACTTTCCCGTCTGGAAGATATTAACATAACAGTTTCATTTTTTAAGTACTTTAAAGCGTTTTTTGATGTAGTTTGTTTTACTGGTATAAATTTTATGCCAGTTATCTTAGATACTTTTGTGAGATATTCCCATGATATTCCAAATGCTTTTTCATTATTTATATATTCTATAGGTTTTAAATTTTCATATATACCTACATTTATACTTTTGTGATTATTTATCCATTTTTTTTCTTTTTCTGTAAAAATTATTTTCTGATTTGCATTTAAATATATAGATAAAAATAATATAAGCCAAAATTGTTTTTTCATAACCTCTCCACATAAATAATATGCTTGTAAAAAGTGCGTTTAAGGAATTTTAATCATTCACAATTTTATGAAAACCCTTTATTCTTATTGGTGTTTCATCTTCATTGAAAAAAATATCTCCAATATCTTCTATTGTTAATTTTTCGCCATTTTTAGTTGTAAGTGGGTAACGGATTTTAAAGTGAATATACTCTA
>Ga0256827_10003188_pt1 | contig 10444 bp, 10 predicted proteins | sample CV84metaG_FD_185977 | JGI IMG/M metagenome (GOLD analysis project Ga0256827, IMG submission 185977) | Hydrothermal vent microbial communities from East Pacific Rise, Pacific Ocean - CV84 | ecosystem: Environmental > Aquatic > Marine > Hydrothermal vents | place: Pacific Ocean: East Pacific Rise...
TGTCATTATCTACTCTTCCATGTCTGTAGCACACCATGCAGAGATGCTTGCAGAGAAGTTTGGTGAACCGTATGGAACGCTTATCCTTACTATCTCGGCAGTGATCGTTGAGATCGTCATTATTGTGATTATGATGATGCATGCTCAGAGTCCTGTACTTGCACGTGATACTATCTACTCAGCGATCATGCTTGATATCAATGGGCTTTTAGGGGTGGCAGCGATTATTGGGGGTATTAAGTATGGTGAACAGCCCTACAACGTGGACTCCTCTAACTCTTATCTTTCTATGTTGCTTGTAGCTATTGGGATAGCTATGGTGCTTCCACATTTTATTGATGTAGCACATCATGATATGTTCAACATGTTTAATGTAGTGATGTTCATTCTTCTTTATGTGGTCTTTACCCGTATTCAATTGACTTCACATAAGTACTTTTTTGAGCATGAGAGCAAAGAAGAACTTTGTGAAGAACATGGACATTGTGAAGAGCATGGAGAGATCAATGCTTGGTATCATGCTTCTATCTTAGTAGCTTCTATTGTCCTTATCGGGGTGCTTGCGGAGATACTTTCTGTCTTTATGGGAAATACCTTAGAGACCTTTGAAATGCCACTGGTCATTGGGGCTGTGGGTGTGGCTGTTATCTCTGCTGCTCCTGAGCTCATCACTGCGGTACGTGCGGCAGTAGATAATCGTATGCAAACGGTGATCAACATTGCTCTTGGTGCATCCTTGGCAACGATACTATTGACGATCCCTGCTGTGATCTTGGTCTCAAAATATTATGGACTAGAGCTGAACCTCTCACTTACCCCTATACAGGGAGTCATGCTTGGCTTAACACTGCTTTTGAGTATCGTCAACTTTAGTGATGGTGAGACGAATGTACTTGAAGGGTTCTTGCACTTTATCTTGTTTATTGTGTTTGCGTTTTTGTTGTTTGTATGAGCTAATATATGATAAATAAAAGATATGAAATTGTATTAGAAAGTATATTGGTAATATCTTTGATTTGTTTTACTCTTATGAATATATTTTTTCCAGATGATGAAATCTATAATAGCTATAAATATATTTTAAGAAATATTATTGTTGTTTTAGGGGTTATTTTTCTGTTTATTTTTATTAAAAAGAAATTGACAAAATCCTAATTTATATAAATAAGTTAATTAATTTCCCTACCACTTCATCATCAGTAAATATCTTTACATACTGTATATCATATTTTGAAAAATGCTCCACTAATTTTTCATCATTTTCCTTGAGTCTGGCAAGATACTTTTTCACACTTCTTTTCCCAAAATAGGTATCGAGTTTGGTTCCGTTTTGAGGGTTGCTGAGTACTACTTCTCCAAGTTTTTTAGGAGACTCCTCTTCCCTGTCTCGAATAATGATAGCGATCACCTCATGCTTTTGTGCAAGGAGTGAAAGATCCACTGTTTCAAGAAAGTCTCCTATGACAAAGAGCAGTGAAGGTGTATAGAGATGTTTAAAGAGGTCTTGAAATGAAGCAGTAAGATTTACTTTTGTACCAAGTACAGAGGTTTCAAAAAGCTTCTCGGAAAACTGTTCTATGTGGTAGAGTTGTTTGGTAGGAGGGGTGATTTCTGTTTTATTTTGGATGTAATTTATGCCGGTGAAGAGATCACCGTTCTGTTGGGCCGCATATCCTAAAATCGTGGCAACTTCAGTGAGCTTCCTCTGTTTGTTATTTCCTGAGCCAAAATAGAGGCTTCCGTCCATGAATGCAGCGACAACGACTGAGAGTTCACGGTTGGCATGTAACTCCTTAATATAGGGTTTCCCGAGCTTTGCCGTGATCGTCCAGTTGATCTTACGGATGTCATCCCCCATCTGATACTCTCTAAGCTCTGCAAAATCATATCCCTCGCCATGAAGTTTGGAAAGGTTCTGCCCAGAAAGTAAAGTATAGACCTGATGTCTTGCTTTGAGTTGGAGAACTTTTAGAGTGGTATTCATTTATTTGCCGTAGGTCGGGGTGTTCTCTCCCCGACGGTTGTTATGGATGTAGAGCCTCTATCATATGCAAATTGATTGTCGGGGAGGGGACACCCCGACCTACAAGAAATTGTGTTTTTCATGGAATAGGCAATGTCTCAACAATTTTGGAGATCACTTCATCAGAAGTCATGCCTTTTGCTCTGGCTTCATAAGAGAGTACGATCCTGTGACGAAGCACATCATGTATGACATAGCCTATGTCGGCAGGAGTGACAAAATCATTCCCCCGTAAAAAGGCTTTGGCTTTGGCTGCTTTATAGAGGTCTATGGAGGCTCTTGGACTGGCTCCGTACATCAGCATATTAGAGATGTGCTCTAAACCGAATTTTTCAGGATCTCTTGTGGCAGAGATGAGCTGTACGATGTAGTGTTCCAACTCTTTGTCAATATGTATCTTCCCCAATTTTTCCTGTAGTGCTTGGAGTGCTTCCAGACTAAGTACCTTTTTTACTTTAGCAAAACTTTTACTTGCGCCTTTACGCATGATCTCTAACTCTTCCTCTTCAGAGTTATGCTTCACTATGATCTTCATCATGAACCTGTCCAGCTGTGCTTCAGGCAGGGCATAGACCCCTTCCTGTTCTATGGGGTTCTGGGTTGCCATGACTAAAAAAGGAGGATCAAGCTGGAAACTCTCTTCAGCAATGGTCACTTGTCTCTCCTGCATCACTTCAAGCAGAGCGGATTGTACCTTGGCTGGGGCACGGTTGATCTCATCGGCAAGCAGCAGGTTGGTAAAGAGTGGCCCTTTTTTGATGCTGAAGCTGTGATCCTGTGGATTGTAGATCTGTGCTCCGATGATGTCTGAGGGTAGAAGATCAGGGGTGAATTGGATACGTTTGAAGTCCAGTCCCAGTGCTTTAGAGAAAGCGTTGATGGTGGTGGTCTTTGCCAGTCCGGGTACACCTTCTACCAGAATATGTCCGTCACACAATAGTCCTATAAGCAGTCCCTCTATGAGAGTCTCTTGCCCGATGACTGCTTTGTGTAACTCCTGTTTTAATGAGGTTATTTTTTCATTCATACGATTTTCTCCAAAATATCCTGTTTTATTTTCTTTAGGTTCATTTTACCATTTCCATATAAATGCTTCTCCAGTTTCTCTATATTCGAGGTAAATCGTCTACTGTTGGTTGACATAAGCAGTTGCAGTAGGGCTTTTGCATCATGGCAGGCTTCTATCTTCTCTTTAAGGGGATGTACTGTTTGGATCATGACTTTTTTTCTGCTTTGTATAGCAAGTGCCGTAAAATAACCTGCTGCAAATACAATAAGGTATATTAAAAAAGTAGTGATCCAGGAGAGATCATTTTTAAATCTGGCAGGGGTGTCTGTTTTGTCAACAAGTGCGTTGACATCTACCGGGGTGATATCAAAATGTTGTTTGGGGATCTCAAGCTTATAGATTTTTTTCTTATGCGGGTCAAAAGCACTTATCTGTATGGGTGGCAGATCGAAGGTCTTGTTCCCTGAAATGGCAAGTGCGTAAATCGCTTTGTATAGGATGCCTGTGTTATCTATTTTTTTCCGGATCAGAGGTTTTTCTGTAAAAACGGTAATATTCTCTGATTTGGGGATAAGGGTTTCTATCAGAGGAGGATATCCTTTACCTTCTATAGCAATGTTCATCGCTATGGGTTCATAAGCATCTGCCTTATGCTTTTTAATATGGTAAGAAAGATGAAAATCTCCTACAAATTGTGTTCCTTTTGGAAAGGATTTGACATGAAGCAAAAGGGGAGAAACTGTTACTTTGCTGTCTGTGGTTTCAAGTTTTTTAAAGTCGTCTCTGTCCCCTGAGAATGAGTAGGCAACTTTTGCATCATCTGTGACACGTTTGATGAGGTCAAAAGTGATATTGATATCCCCGCTTTTAAGTGGATGCAGAAGATAACGTGTATGAATGTGTGTATGGTGTAGCGTATTGTCTTGTGATGATGCTATCTGCTCTACTGCATAGTCACTGCTTGGATGGATGCGAAAACGAAAGAAGAGTACAATATCAGTATTGGTCTGATTGATATCTACATCTAGAAGTAAGGCTTCTTTTTTATAGGGATTTTGGTTGTTAATATGTATATTATAATTGAAATCCTCTGCCTGAAGAAACAGAAATAGAGTCAAAAAGAGATAAACTATTTTACCAAGGCTGTGTTTCACGTATGTATCCTTTATTGATAAGTTCATAAACTTTGGAGCTTAGAGGCTGGCTCTCTTGCTGTCTGTCAAGTATGCGTTTCTTCTTCTCTTTCTTGTTGCCCGCTTTGCTTTCTCCTCCTGCTCCTGATCCGGAACTTGTCTGGCTCTCTTCCTTGCTTTGCTCTTCCTTGCTTTGTGTATCATCATTGGTACTTGAAGCACTGCTTTGTGACTTTGGATGGGTTATGCCAAGCTGAGTCTCTTTGGACTTTTGCAAAAGAGCAATCAGTGCCAAGTTATGCAGGGCATCACTCTCCTCTCCCAATTGTAATGCCTTAGTATAATAGAGTTTTGCTTTATCATACTCCTTCAGCTTGGTATAGCTATTGGCAAGATTGTAATAGAGTTTCTGTTTGACTTTGGGCGAGGTAGAACGGATGGTACGGTAAAGCAGGATCGCTTTTTTATAGTCATGAAGTCTATAGTAAGTATTTGCCAATGCAAATTGGCTCTGCAGGGAGCTAGTCTCTAGTTGAAGCAGTAGCTCTTTTGTTTTGTTGAGATCCTTTTTGTAGTAGCTTTCATAGGCTTGATCAAGGTAATATCCATCCAGCATAGAGGCTTGTACTTGCATGCCAAGAAGTGAAAAAAGTATGATCAGATACTTGATGGCTCTGGTATGGAGCATCAAAAAAAGTAGTAGTGCCAGCAAAAGAGGGAACTGGTAAAACTCGTTGTAACGATACTGTTTTTTTGTGATCAGATTATTTTTTTGTGCCTGTTTTTCAAAAGCATTTTGTAGGTGTTTGGCGGTTGTTGTAGGGGTATTTGAAGCGTTCAAATAGGTGCCTCCTGTGTTGGAGACGAGTTTCTTAAGAAGTGGATTGATACGGGAGATGACAAGGTTTCCCTCTTTGTCTTTCAGCAGGGTACCGTTAGGCTTCTCTATGGTCGTTCCCTGAGTACTTCCTAATGCCAGTACGGTGAGTTTAATATTCTCCTCTTTAAGTTGTTCTGTAAGTGCTGTAAGGTCATGTTCTTCTCCTCCATCGGTGATAAGAAGTAAGTTCTTTTGTTCGTGTTGCATAGAAGCTATTTTCTTAAAGAGTTTTTTCAGGGAAGTCCCTTTGGTAAGGATATATTCCGGATTGAGACTTTTAAGTGCTATCTCGATGAGTGCATGATCTGTGGTAAGAGGTGACAGTAGCAGAGGATTGGTAGTAAAGGCAATGAGCATGATATTGTCTTTAGGATTGGATTTGAGAAAAGAAGAGAGTGTCTCTTTTGCAAAATCATAGCGGTTAGGCAGAATATCTTTGGCTTTCATGGAGTAGGAGACATCCAAAGCGATGATGATCTCTTTTGCTTCTATGGCTTGTTCCTGTAGTCCAAGTTTTACTACAGGTCGACAGAGTGTTATGACAATGAGTAAAAGAATAATGAGATGCACCTTTGGCATGATACTTTTGTTTTTCCGGATGAAAAAAAGAGTGATCACAGGGATAAAAAGCCATAAAAATATCGGATAAAGAAGTATCATGCTTCATTCCTCCCGGTATAGAATATCCAAAGAAAAAGCAGTATAAAGACCAAGCCTAAAGGAAAAAGGATAAGCAACTTTTGGTTGAGGTAATCTTCTCCGTGAATGAGGCTTGGTTCAAGGGTATTTATCTCTTTATAGATTTTTTCAAGATCTTCCGCTGTGCTTGCTGCATAACTCTTTCCTCCGCTCTCTTTTGCAATAGTCTCCAACAGTATCCTGTCATAGTTGTTTTTCTTGCCTACTCCTATGGTGTAGATCTTGATACCTAAAGCGATAGCTTTTTCTACTGATGCTTTAGGAGAAGTTTTTCCTGCATTATGATAACCGTCAGTCAGGAGGATGATTGCCTTTTTCTTAGCTTTTCCAAAAGAGAGTGTATGGATAGACTGCATCAAGGCATCCCCGATAGCGGTACTTTCTCCGGCAAGACCTACCGTTGTCATTTCAAGTAGAAAACTCAGGGCTTGCAGGTCGTAGGTAAGTGGAGATGCTGTGTAAGCAAAGGTACCGAAAACAACGATACCTATATTGTCGTCAAAACGGTTTTGAATGAATGCCTTGGAGAGTTCCAAAGTGGTCTCATATCTGTTTTTAAACCGGTCTTTTGGATCGAATCCGCTTTGTGCCATGGAACCGCTTGCATCGATCGCTAAAACAAGATCCCGGCCTTTCTTATACTGATTCGCAGCATTGTCATAGAGAAAAGGTTTGGCTAAGGCAATGACCATGAGGGTATATAAAAATATTTTGAGCCAGGGCTCCAGTGTGAGAAAAGGACTCTCTTTTGATATCCATGAGAGTTTGGGAAAATAATAGGGAGTATGATAAGGCTTACACCATAAAAAACAGGGTAAAAAGAACAATAGTAGCAAGAAATAGGGTGAGCCAAAGTTAAAGTACATCTAATGATTTTAGCATTTCTCTGATAAGTTTACGATATAATCACTAAAATTTCATTTTATATTTAGGGAAAAAGAATGAGACAAACAAGGAAGATATTACAGGTATGGTTGAGTATGGTAGCTTTTGCTTTCATTCTCTTTTCAAGCACTACAGTACTTAAAGCGACAGAGATGGCGTTTCAGGAGAGTGCTTCAGAAGTGATGTTGAATTCATTGCAAAATCAGCCAAAGCACGGCTTTTTAAGAAAGCTTTATGCACAGCTTCTCTTTATGCCGGTATGGATGCATGAAAAAGATCTTTCTGCTGCGGCAAAAGAACTTTTTGCTTACATTAAAAATGACGGAACACTCGATAAGAACGGAAAACTGTATCAAGATACCCTGCGTTTAGAGCAAAAAGCACAAGAGGTTTATGGAAATAATGGAACACTTGTACAGAAAGTAGACCTTGAATTCAAGATCTCACAGCTCTATGAAGGGTATACCAATTATGCCTATTTTGGAAGTATCAACTGGGGAGCATTCAATGCACGTATCTCTAATTTGATGGTGAATGATGTGAGTACAGAATGGGTACTTCATAGACCGTATGCCAACCCTATAGGGATGGTAGAAAATGCTGCACTTGGGGGAAGCTTGAAAAAGCAACTTCATGCAGCTACGCCTACTGCATATCGCTATAAAGCCCTGCAAAAAGAGTTACAACGATATATGGATATCAAAGCCAACGGGGGTTGGCCAACCGTCTTGCTTCAGAGTAAACTTAAACTGGGAGACAGTGATGAAGGTGTGCTTGCTTTAAGAGAGAGATTGCGTATTACCGGTGACTATATCCCTTGTGAAAACAGTGTAGAAGATGTGGTCTATGATGCATGCCTTCAATCGGCAGTGAAACGATTTCAATCACGTAATGGACTTGTCTCTGACGGTGTAGTAGGAGGAGGAACACAACGGGTACTGAATAAAAGTGTGGATGATCGTATCACTACGATCCGCTTGAATCTTGATCGTATCAAATGGTTGGCAAAGAGAAATGCTAAAAGACATATTGTGATCAATATTCCGGATTTTAAATTTTATTTTGAAGAGAATGGAAAATTAAGACAGACCATGAGAGTGGTAACCGGAAAACCAAATCATCCTACACCTATTTTCAGTGATACGGTAGAGTATATCGTTCTAAATCCTTATTGGAATGTACCCAAAAGTATCATTCAAAAAGAGTTTGTACCAAAGTTAATACGTAATCCTAATGCCATGAAAAGAAAAGGGATAGAGATACGTCAGGGATGGGGAAAAAATGCGAAAGTGATCAATCCGAAAAAGATCAATTGGAGAAATTATGTGGATGGTACACCGATGCCATTCCATTTTGCACAACTTCCGGGAAAGAAAAATGCTTTAGGAAAAGTCAAGTTTCTTTTCCCGAACAAGTTTGCGGTCTATATGCATGATACACCTTCAAAAAGTCTCTTTAAGAGAAGTAAAAGAGCATTTAGTCACGGCTGTATTCGTTTACAGAAGCCAAGAGAGTTGCTAAAAACATTCTCTACCTTTAACAGCAATATTGATTTTGATAAAGCACAGAGTATTTTGAAGGGTAAAGAAAAAACACATATCAACTTGAAAGAGAAAGTCCCTGTGGATGTGATCTATTTGACGGCATGGATAGACTATGACGGAAAGCTACAATTCAGGGATGATGTCTATCATTATGATGCGATGCAACTGAAATCATTTAGAAAGTGGTAACTTTATGGCATTTGACTATGCTATTGTACTCACAGGAGGTATTGCAACCGGTAAGAGTACCGTTGTCAAATGTTTCTTGGAGGCAGGTTTTACTGTCATTGATGCAGATAAAATAGCACATCAAATACTTGATGAACAGTCAGAAAAGATAGCAAAAATGTTTGGAGATACCTTGGTTAAAGAGGGAAAGGTAGAGAGAAAAGCATTGGGTGTCATTGTCTTTTCTGATACAGCTAAAAGAAAAAAGTTGGAAACATTGCTTCATCCGCTTATTTATGACAAGATAGAACAACAAGCTCAAAAATTAGATAGACTTAAGAGACCCTATATCATAGATATTCCACTCTTTTTTGAAACGGAGCGTTACCCTATAGAAAAGTCTATAGTAGTCTATGCAAGAGAAGAACAACAGCTGGAGAGACTTATGCAAAGAGATGGGTATAATACAGAAGAAGCACGCAAAAGGATAGCCTCTCAAATATCTATAGAAGAGAAACGTAAACGAGCAACCTATGTGATTGATAATACGTATGACTTGAAACAGTTAAAAGATGCGTGTGATCGTGTGAAAGAAGATATTTTAGGAGATTTTAGATGACAGTAACCAAATATTCAGCCAATGGAAATGATTTTGTGATGTTCTTGGCACAAGAAAAGGCTGATAGATCTCAACTGGCTAAAAAACTATGCCATAGACAAAATGGTGTGGGTGCAGATGGAATGGTGGTGCTTCTTCCTCATCCGGAGTATGATTTTGAGTGGGAGTTCTACAATGCTGACGGAAGTCATGCGGACATGTGTGGAAATGCCTCTAGAGCGGTGGCACACTTTGCACATGAAAAAGGTATCAGCAAAGATGGGACAGCAGAATTTTTAACCGGGGCAGGTGTGATCCGTGCAATGATCAACGGGCTTTATGTAGTAAGTGACATGACAACACCAAAGATCATTAGAGATGATATCCAAGAAGATGGTGAAACATGGTGGCTTATCGATTCCGGTGTACCGCATTTGGTTGCTGTGCGTGATGAGATAGACACATTTGATATTGAACAGGCACGTAGACTGCGTCATAAATACAATGCCAATGTCAATATCTGTAGCGTAGAAGGGGATACCATGTATGTCCGTACCTATGAACGCGGTGTGGAAGATGAAACATTGGCATGCGGTACAGGAATGGTGGCTTGTTTTATCCGTAACCATAAAGAGGGTAAGGTACCCGATCAGGTAAAAGTCCATCCAAAAAGTGGGGATGAACTTTATGTGAGTGTAGAAGACGGTGTGTATCGTTTTGGCGGAAAAGTGACCAAAACGTTTATTGCTGAGACTATTGAGTAGGAGAGTAGATGAGAAAGTTCATGATAGTGGTAGGGTTGAGTGTAATGCTTTGGTCAGGTGCGTTTGATCAGGCAGTCAAAGATTATAACAAGGGAAGCTATATTAAGGCATTGAATACGTTTTATGTTTTGGCAAAAAAAGGAGATGCCAAGGCACAATATAATGTAGGATTGATCTATGCTAACGGTAAAGGGGTGAAAGCAGATATCTCTCAAGCGATGCAATGGTATGAAAAGGCAGCAAAACAAGGGAATGATTTTGCTCAGTATAATCTTGCACAACTCTATTATGAAAAAGGGACAAAGGGTGAACCCCATGCCTATGAAAAGGCAAAGTACTGGTATGAAAAAGCGATCTCTAATGATATGAAAGAAGCCTACAACAATCTTGCTTCTCTCTACCTCAATGCACAAGGGGTTACAAAAGATAAACAAAAAGCATTTGAACTTTTTGAGAAAGCAGCAATACTTGGGGATAGTGCTGCACAGGTAAACGTAGCTGTGATGTATGCGTGGGGAGAGGGTTTAAAACATGACAAGATGAAAGCGTATGAAAATCTGAAAAAAGCATTAGAAGAGGGAAAAAGTGAAGCAAGTGAATATCTTGATAAACTATGTAAAGAGAGTGCTTGGGTGTGTAAAGACTAAAAGTGGTGTCCGTTACAGGACTTGAACCTGTGACTTCCACCATGTCATAGTGGCACTCTACCAACTGAGTTAAACGGACATAAATTATACGCTA
>Ga0256827_10003189_pt1 | contig 10444 bp, 8 predicted proteins | sample CV84metaG_FD_185977 | JGI IMG/M metagenome (GOLD analysis project Ga0256827, IMG submission 185977) | Hydrothermal vent microbial communities from East Pacific Rise, Pacific Ocean - CV84 | ecosystem: Environmental > Aquatic > Marine > Hydrothermal vents | place: Pacific Ocean: East Pacific Rise...
TAAAGAGTTGCTTACCGTACTTAAAGAAGCACAAGCAAGTATGCATAAGATATTAACAGAACTTACGGAATAATTAAATGAATATTTTGTCATAGTTGCCTATTCTCAAGTGACTATTGACAATGCATTCATTTCTGTTATTAATACTATTATAAAGATTGAATCATAATTAATGATAGATATAAAATCTATCATTTTTACTCAAATCAATATAAAAAACACCATTTAGATTAAAAATCATTCAAAGTTAACAGTTTATATAATACAATTAAGATGTATTTGAAAAACTTATTTAGTAGAATAGGTATATACTGATAATAACTATCAAGGAGGAAGTATGAAACTAGGTTTCTTAGTTGACCTTAACCTATGTATGGGTTGTAAAGGTTGTGAGATCGCTTGTAAAGTGGAAAATGAAGTGCCACTTAGTTCTTGGCGTCTGCGTGTAAAATATATTGATATTGGGACATTCCCTGATGCATCAAGATCTTTTACACCGTTACGTTGTAATCATTGTGAATCTGCACCGTGTGAGCGTATCTGTCCGGTATCTGCATTGCATTATCTTGAAAATGGTATTGTGAATGTGGACAGTGCAAGATGTATTGGATGTGCAGGTTGTATGATGGCATGTCCTTATGGAGCGATCTATATGGATCCTGAGACCAATACGGCTGATAAATGTACTTATTGTGCACACCGTATTGAGAGTGGTATGATGCCAGCATGTGTAGTTGCCTGTCCTGTTGAAGCGAACATCTTCGGTGATGTGGAAGATGATACAAGTCATATTTCACAATATATTATGGCACATCAGGGTGGTGTTCAGGTGCGTAAACCTGAAAAACATACTAATCCTAAACATTATTATGTCGGTGGTGGTTCATTTACACTTGATCCATTGGCACATAAGAGAATTGAAGGGTACAGTCTCTTTACTAATATTACAAAACTTGACGCGATTGGTGATAAGAACCATGGTGTATTAGACCGATTCTTAGCACCATTTACATCACATGGTAAGCACGACAACAAAAGTTTTATGAATTTCAGTAATGATACTGATGCACATGAATCACATGAAGAAAAGGGAGGACACTAAGATGGTAGAAAGTACAATTCATGCAACACAAGCTGTTGTAACATTGGATGTGGCACTTCCGGGTATTATCTGGGGTTGGATGATCACCTTGAACATGTGGGCAAAAAGTATTGGTACAGGTGTAATCTTAGTAGGTGCATTTTTACTTTACAGACATAAAAAAGAGGAGATGCCGAACCTTAGATGGATCATGCCTCTTATCTCGTTTATTGCACTGAATGTATTTTTACTCTTTACATTGGTAGATCTTCACCAACCGTACAGAATGATCAATATTTTCTTGCATCCACATTGGACTTCTGCGATCACAGTGGGAGCATGGATGGCATCACTCTTTACAGGGCTTATCACTGTAATGATGCTTATTGGTGCGTTTGATGCATTCCCTGATTTTAGAAAAAATTGTGGAGTTGCTAAAACAGTAAGAGGAATCTCTCCATTTTATGAGAAGATTTTCCCTTTTGTTGTTTTCCTTGCGATACCTGTAACCCTCTATACTGCGATTATTATGGCAGAGTCAAGTGCAAGAGAACTATGGCAGGCACCCGCTGAAGTGATGCAGATGATGTGGGCAGCACTCCTAGCAGGGTCTGCGGCATTGATCTTTGTATCAGGAAACTGGAGTAAAGAGACAAGAAAAGATTTGGCATTGGTATTAGCGATCGCTACATTCTTTTCCTTTATGATGTATATGGGTGAGTATTTTTTCTCATTCAAATCAGCTGAAGCAGAAGCAACGTTAGCCTATGTTCACGCGGGTGGTGAATATAATGTAGAATTCTGGCTTGGTATGGTTCTTGGATTTGTTATTCCGTTCTTTTTGGCTGTTAGTAACATGAAGAGTGAAAATAAAACGCTGTTAAAATTTGCAGCACTTTTAGCATTGATCGGACTATACATGGCAAAAGATGTATGGCTTAAGATCCCACAAATGCTACCGTTGAGTTAGGAGGAGATATCTATGACAAAATCAATGAAAAATGACAATAACTTTATAGAGAGTAGAAGAAGCTTCCTGAGAGGAAGTGCCTATTCAGTAGCCGGTGCTACATTGGCTACAGGTGTATTTAAAACGATTGTAGATACACCTGCTATGGCTGAAAGTAAATTTACACCAACACCAGATACACTTTCATTCTACCCGCCACTTGAAGAGTGGGACAGTTTTACAGAGCTGGATGGAAATGATTGGAAACGTGGTGGTGCAAGCCGTAATGGTATTCAAAGTGAATCCAATCCTGATGGTATTAAAGCAACAGAGTATATGCTTGTTCCAACGGGTTGTTCAAATTGTGAGGCACAATGTGGGTTGACTGCATGGGTTGACCTCTCTACCTATAAAAAAGGTGGACAGTTAGCGGTGCGTAAATATATGGGTAATCCACTTCATGCAGGGTCTCGCGGTAGAAACTGTGCAAAGGGGTATGCCACACAATCACAGATGTATGATCCAGACAGAATCCCTTTCCCTCTTATGAGAGCACCTGGTTCTAAAAGAGGTGAAGGTAAGTGGGTAAGAACCACTTGGGATGAAGCAATGGCGAAGATCGGTAAAAAAATGCATGATACGCTTAAAGTGGGCGATGAGATCTCTAAAAAATCGATCATGTACCATGTCGGTCGTCCAAATGAGAATGGATTTGGTCACCGTGTACCTCATTCTATGGGACTTGATGGATATGACTCGCATACTAACATCTGTTCTGCCGGTGCAAGACAGGGTACGATTCAATGGGCAAATGATGATAGAAACTCTCCGGATTGGGCAAATGCCAAATTAGTCTTTTTACAATCATCACATGCTGCTGATGCGGGACACTACTTCCAACAATCAGCAGGTTATATTGCAGATGCACGTAAAAAAGGTGCAAAAATGGTAGTTTTAGATCCTCGTATGTCTAACTCTGCAGGTATCGCTGATTTATGGATTCCTGTATGGCCAGGAACAGAAACAGCACTTTACTTGTACCTTGCGAATAGGATCTTAAATGAAAAAGGTCTTAATGGTGAAGATTTAGTGAATCACGAATTTGTGAAAAACTGGATCAACTGGGATCAACTTATGAAGGATAAAGAGCAATTAGCACTTATGGCTTCAAAAGGTTACATGAAAAATGTTCCTCAAGATGAAAGTTATGAAAGCTTTATTGAGATGATTAAAGAAATCTATGCTCCATATACCAGAGAGTTCGTGATCAAAGAGTGTAAAATGGAAGGTTATGGACATAAATTAGATGAACTCTATGATATGTTCATCGATGCCGGTGATAGAGTTGCTACTTATTTATGGAGAGCAGGACCAATTGCACATAGAGGTGGATGGATGATTACCCGTGCTGGTTTCTTACCACTTGCACTTCGTGGTGCTATGGCAGGTAATAAAGGTGGTGTTGGTATGCACCATTGGCATGTTATTTCTGTAAATGGTAAAGGAGATGCTGCCACACAACATGGTGCAAGACCTCCAAGAGTAGATGTATGGAATGAGATTGCTTGGCCACCTGAGTACCCACTTAGTTCTTATGAAATGTCACATATTATGCCTCACCTTCTTCTTGATGATGAGTGGAGAGCCAAATGGAATGCTAAAGGATTGAAAGTACCTGAAAAGTTAGCTGTTTGGATCCCGCGTATGTATAATCCAGTCTGGATCAATCCGGATGGTTTTAGATGGATAGAAGCACTTAAACGTGAAGATAAGATCGAGCTTTCATTCAACCTTTCTCCAACATGGTCTGAGACGAACTGGTATTGTGACTTCATTTTACCTGTAGGACTTGCAGGAGAAAGACATGATCAGTCATCTGAGCCGACAAAACCAGCAAGATGGTTAACATTTAAAAACCCTGCATTGAGAGTTGCACTTGAAAAAATGGGTTGGAAGCCAAAAGATCCAACCAGAGCTACACTTGAAGCACACATTAAAGCCGGTCTTGGTGAGATTTGGGAAGAGGTAGAATTCTGGGCGAATATCATGGTACACCATGTAGATCCTGACGGAAGCCTTGGTGTGAAAAAATTCTGGGCTTCCAAAGAAGACCCTAGCCGTGCAGTAACAATTCCAGAGTGGTATCAAGCTGCATTTGACAAACTTCCTAGACTAAGAGAAGTAGCAAAAAAACTTTATCCTGAATCTAAGTATCCAAACTATGAGATGATGAGAGACAGAGGTACTTGGCTAGAAGAAGACAATATCTTTAGACCACAAGAGAGACCACTTAAAAAAGTAGGTGATACATATCATGCACATGGACATGAGTACCATGAGTCCGAAGTTGAAATTGATGAATTTGGTACGATTAAAGTCGATGATCATGTATTTGGCGGTAAAAAGAAAATTGGTGTAGTTGTAGAAGAAGAAGCAAAACAAGGATTCCATACATTAAGTGGTAAACTTGAATTCTATTCTAAATGGTTTGCTGAGTGGAAATGGCCTGAGTATGCGATACCAATCTATCCGACAAATAAGGAAGATAGAAAGAAAATGATACATCTTGTTACACAAGTACACCATGACTATATTGACCCAGAAAAGAATGAATTTGCACTGAATACTGTATTTAGATTGCCATACAATATTCATACACGTTCTGTGAATTCTAAACATCTTATGGAGATCTCTCAGAACCATAATCCGGTTTGGATTGCAACACCTGATGCAAAAAGACTTGGTATTAAACGTGGTGATGCAATCAAGGTAACGATCACAGATACAGTTTCTGGTCTTGATTCGGGTTATTTCATTGCTATGGCAATACCGACTGAAGCTACAATGCCAGGAGTACTTGCATGTTCGCATCATGCAGGGAGATGGAAACTTAAAAATGCTGTTGATATCCCTGGATTCCAGCATAAATTAGGTGTAATGGGACTTGGAGCTCCTCTATATGATATGACTATGGATGGTAAAGTGGGTACACTTAAACCAACACAAGGTCTAGATGAAGGTATGCAAGCGCGTAGAGATACATGGCAGTTTAAAGAGTATAATAAAGATCTTGATAACATTTGGTGGGATGGTCTTTCAGGTTCTTGGCAAAATGCTGTTGCACCTTCACATCCGGATCCTATAGCAGGTAACCATGCTTGGCACCAAAAAGTTATCATAGAAAAAGCAGCTGCCAGTGATCAAATAGGTGATATCTATGTGAACTATGAGAATAATATGAAAGTCTATCAGGCATGGAGAGACAAATTGACCCGTCCTTTAGATGCAAATGATACGCTTAGACGTCCTGTACATACAAAGCGTCCAGCAGTACCATTATCACTAAAAGCTTACTCTGTAAAAATCACAGAGTAATAAGTTTGAAATATAAGGGTGGATGCTATATCCACCCTACCTATACAATTTCCCAGATAAATTTAGTTATTACGTTTTATTTATCTTGAAAGTGGTATAGTGCCAAATAATTTATATGAAAGATAATAACCTATGGAAAAAATGAAAGAAGAGATAGAAAAACGTATTGCACTTTATGCATTGATCTCACGATTGATGTTAATAGAAGTTGATGAAGTATTTCTGGAGCAGATAGAGAAAGATGAAATACTAATTTCTTTCTTCCCTAATTATAGAGATTGGGCTAAACGTAAAGAGCTTTCACAAAAAGAGCTTATTGAAGAATATTATAATGTAGACTTTACCAACCTCTTTTTGATGCACCTTGTACCTTATGAGAGTTTTTATACAAGAGATGATCAAATGATGGAGAGTGGTGGTGAAAACCCTGTTATCGCACTCTATAATGATCTTGATTTCCGTGTAGAGTTAGATAAGGCAAGAGTGGTAAGTGCAGACCATATCGGTATAGAACTTGAGTTTATGTATATGCTCTGTACAGCAATGAAAAAAGCATTGGATGCAGAAGACAAAGAGGGTGTCTGTGAACTGCTTGAAGTGCAACGGGCATTTTTAAAAGAGCATCTGCTTGAGTGGGCACCAATGTTCCTCATTAATGCTAAAAGAGAGTCCCGTACACCGCTTTACCATGATGGAAGTGAACTAACATTAGAATTTTTGCTTAGTGATTTTGAGTATGTCAATGAAAAACTAAATGCACACTGCGTGAGTGCCGAGTAGTCAATGAAGTTGTATTTTGATGTTGCTTTGTGTGTAAGGGCAACCAGTAAATTCTCAACGTGTACCAAGTGTGTGGATGCCAGCCCTGAAAGTATTCAGATCGTTGAGCATCTCCCTACCTTTGTCAAAGCAACCGGTGTTGAAGCAGCAGCTTGTGTAGGTGCCTGTCCTACCGAAGCATTTTCACTTTCAGATTTTTCAGTCACAGAGTTCTTTTTCAGGTTTTTAGAGTCCAAAGTAAGACTTATATCATCTAAGGTAAATGTCCCTTGTCTCTCAGTACTGAGTGTAGAACATTTGATCTCTTTAGCTTTAGCCAGTGAAGAATCTATTACCCTTGACCTTAACGGGTATGAAGAGGGAACACACCTTTTTGAAGTGATTGAATCACGTATAGAAGAGGCAAATTTTGTACTTTCAAGTTTTTCTGACAAAGCATTGTTAACCAACCATGAAACAACAGTAGATGAAGAAGTTTTGGAAGAGGAACGTGTGAGCAGTAGAAGAGATTTTTTAAGTTCAGCATCGCTTAAAGGTGCGATGAAGCATAAAAAAGCCTTTGATGATGCAGTCGAAGCAGAGGAGCTACAAGCTTATGAAATAGATGCATCTATGATCGAAAAGATCAAAGATAAGCATCTGCCGAACAAACGAAAGATACTTCTTACAACGCTGAAGCATGCAGGTATACCGGAGCATTTTGAAGTGCTTCCCCAAGAAGAAGTGAGTTTCGTTTCTCAAAAATTCGTAGATGAGAGTTGTACCAACTGTCAGATCTGTTACCGCATCTGCCCAACTGGAGCTTTGAGTTCCAATGGTAGATTCTCCCTCATTAACTTTGATGCCATGCTTTGTGTGAAATGTCATCTCTGTCATGATGCGTGTGAGCCTGACTCTATCCATCTACAACCCGGATTTGAAGTCAAAGAGTTCTTTAAAGCAAGCCAGAGAACCTTGGCAAAGTTTGATGTGAGACGTTGTAATGAGTGTGGGAATAACTTTACTTATACAGGAGGGGAACAGGCTTGTCCTCGTTGTATGGTTGAAGAAGAAGAGGCAATGTTTTTACATGACAATGCGAAACGAATGAAATCAGTGAGTAGTGAGCAACTAGCAGATAGCAGTGAAATAAAGAAGGATGAAAGATGAAACCTGAAGAGATCAAACCTGATACAGGGTTATGTACCATCCTTGGACACAATGCACAAACAGGGTACATGAGACGTTATTTCAATAAAATAATGAAACATAACAGTAAAAATGCTACGGCTATAGCCCTTAATATTACCGATGAACACTTTGATTTCACTATGACGAACGTAGGAGAATCAAAAGTAGATAAAATGATGATAGAACGTGAGTTTTCTGCCAAAGCAATACACTATTGTGAGAGTCTGAATGCGTGTGCAACAAAGGAAGAGCGTGTAGATTTTATAGAAGTAAAAGAGGGTAAGATTTATGGTTATTGTTTAGATAATGAAGCCAAAGCACTTTTTGGTCAACCGGAATTTTTAGATGACCAGATCCTTTTTGTAGCTAAAATGATGATACTTGCTTCGCGTTGGTTTGATACGAAAATAGATGTGGATGATATTCCGATATTAATAGGAGAGAAATAATGAACCCAAATGATATAACAGATTTACGAAAAGAGTTTGAAGCGTTTACACAATCAGAATGTATGGATGGGAGTTGTGAGACAGAAGAGGGTGCTGACTTAAAAGATTATCCTTCTTATACAGAGGCTCTGTATGCAAAGCTTGTGGCACCCAGTGTAAGCGGTATTTACATTTCCCGTTGGGACATTAAAGATATTGCTCTTGAAGCAGGTGACTCCATGGCGATCCACCCGCGTAAACGTATGTTCGAACTTTTAATGAAGTTTGCCACAAGCAAAGAGAATATGCAGTTGGTACTTGATGCATTAGAGAAGCATATGGAAGAGAAGATCGCCATCTACACAGAGCTCATGCAAAGCTTCCCTGCTTCTACTGAGATCTTCCAACCTAAGATCGATAAAGCTAGAAAAACGATGAAATTGTTTCCTCAGATCATTGGTGAGTATTTTGCGTAAAATATAGAGTTTCCCTTAACATACTTGCAGTATAATATTTTACATCTGTATGACAAAGGGAAATTATGTCCGAAATCACCAAAGAAAAAGTTTTAGACTATCATAAACAGGGAAAGATCGGTATTGATCTGACCAAGCCTTGTGACTCTCAGCATGAACTTTCAATGGCATATACTCCGGGAGTAGCCATCCCCTGTCTTGAAATCGCCAAAGATGAGAATCTCTCTTTTGAATATACCAACCGTGCTAACCTTGTAGCTGTCATTTCAGACGGGACAGCAGTACTTGGGCTTGGAGATATCGGTCCTTTGGCATCGAAACCTGTGATGGAAGGGAAATCGGTACTTTTTAAAAAGTTTGCCAATGTCGATGCTTTTGATATAGAACTGGATGTGCATTCTGTTGAAGAGATCGTAGCAACCTGCAAAGCCATTGCTCCTACCTTTGGGGGGATCAATCTTGAAGACATTTCTGCCCCTCGTTGTTTTGAAATAGAACGTATCCTTAAAGAGGAGTTAGATATCCCTGTATTTCATGATGACCAGCATGGTACAGCCATCATCACTACCGCAGGCTTAATGAATGTATTGGAGCTTACAGGTAAAAAAGTAGATGAGATCAAAATCGTTATTAACGGTGCAGGTGCAGCAGGTATCTCCTGTGCGAAAATGTATCAGGATCTGGGTGTAAGACACATCATCATGTGTGACTCTAAAGGGGTGATCAACAGCAACAGAACTGACCTTAACAAATATAAAATGCCTTTTGCCATAGAGACATCGGCAACAAGACTCTATGAAGCTATAGAAGGAGCAGATATGTTCCTTGGGCTCAGTGTCGCAGGGGCATTGACCAAAGAAATGGTCGCAAAAATGGCACCAAATCCGGTTATTTTTGCTTTGGCAAATCCTACGCCGGAGATCCTCCCTGAGGAGATCATGGAGGTAAGAGATGATGCCATCATCGCAACAGGTCGTTCTGACTACCCTAACCAGACCAACAATGTACTTGGTTTTCCTTTTATCTTTAGAGGGGCACTGGATGTACATGCAAAGAAAATTACAGAAGGTATGAAAATGGCAGCGGCCAAAGCACTGGCTGCCTTAGCGAAAGAGCCTGTACCCTATTATGTAAAAGCTGCCTATCATAATGACAGTATAGCGTATGGGAAAGAACACATTATCCCGCTACCGTTCAATAAAGAAGTACTGATATGGGTAGCATCTGCAGTGGCTAAAACAGCCATAGAAGAGGGTGTTGCACGGGTAGACAGCTATGATCATGAAGCCTATAAAGAGCATCTACGATGTATTATTTACGGATGTCCAGAGAACGAATAACATGAACTTGAAATCCTACCTGAACCTTTATGAACTATTACAAAGTGATACCACTACCAGAGAGCAAAGAAGAGCCTTTGGTTTATCAAATGTTCTTATACAAAACAAGCCTATGGAACAACTTTTAACTTGGTTGAATGAACATATAGGCAAGTTGAAAAAACCATTATTGAGTGAAACTCTCTCTTCGTATCTTTATGGGGTGACATTAACACTTGTCATTATTGCTTTTCTCTTAGGTTTTCTTTCCGGTATAGGATTACTGAGTTATAACGGTCATGAGCCTGTGAATGTGATCTACTTTATCGCTATGGTGGTCTTTTTTCCTCTTTTTACGATGACATTGACACTTTTTTCAATGATCCGAGCCAATAGTTCCCAAAGTCTATTGGTACATATCTCTCCTGCTTTTTGGATGGAGAAGATATTACACTTTCTACCGCATAAAACACAAGAGAATTTAAAAGATCTGAAGATCAACCCTTTACTTACGAACTGGATCATTATCAAACGGTCTCAAGTGGTTGCGTTGGCTTTTTCTTTTGGCTTACTCTTTGCTCTTTTGGGTATGGTTGCGACAAAAGACATTGCTTTTGCATGGAGTACGACACTGCATGTCACACCTGAAGAGTTTCATGGTTTTTTAAACACCTTGGCTTTTGCATGGAGAGAGTGGTTCCCTTGGGCTGTGCCGTCTGTGGAACTCATAGAACAGAGCCAGTACTTCAGACTGGGAGACACACTAAGCGAAGAGATGGTTGGCAATGCTTCAAAATTGGGTGAATGGTGGAAGTTCTTAGCGTTTGCAACACTCTTTTATGCGATACTCTTACGTTTTTTGATGT
>Ga0256827_10003190_pt1 | contig 10442 bp, 9 predicted proteins | sample CV84metaG_FD_185977 | JGI IMG/M metagenome (GOLD analysis project Ga0256827, IMG submission 185977) | Hydrothermal vent microbial communities from East Pacific Rise, Pacific Ocean - CV84 | ecosystem: Environmental > Aquatic > Marine > Hydrothermal vents | place: Pacific Ocean: East Pacific Rise...
TCATTGCATCTTTATCTTTCCCTGTCTGAGCTATTTTTTTAACTTTTGCAATTCTTGTTTCAATATTTTCTAAGTCTTTTAATTGCAATTCTGTGTCAATTATTTCTTTATCTCTTACAGGATCGATAGTGGTTTCGACATGAGTAATGTTTTCATCTTCGAAGCATCTTAAAACATGTAGAATAGCATCTGTTTCGCGAATATTTCCTAAAAATTTATTTCCAAGACCTTCGTTGTTGCTAGCACCTTTTACCAATCCTGCAATATCGACAATCTCAACAGTAGTAGGTTGTACACGTTCTGGATTAACAATTTTTTCTAACTGAATTAATCTATCGTCGGGAACTGTAATAATTCCGACATTAGGTTCAATAGTACAAAAAGGAAAGTTAGCAGCTTGTGCTTTCGCATTGGTTAAACTATTAAAAAGTGTTGATTTTCCAACATTTGGTAAACCAACAATACCACATTTTAGAGCCATATTCTTGTTTTAAATTTTAGCCTGCAAAGATAATTATTATTGTGATAAAGTTTTGGTATTAATGTTGAAAGTTTTGTGTTAAAATACTTTCTAATATAATTATTAGAATAAAAAAATATTGTATTTTTGAAAAAATGTATATTTTTAAAAGAAATAGTTTGACAACAATCATATTCTACTACTCAGTAGCAATATCTGTAGGCTTTTCTAAACGTTTTGGGGGATTGTAATTCCACACTTTATACATTCGTAAAACCCTCTCAAAATCTTGTAGAGGTAATAATTCAATTTTTTCTAAAATAAAAAACAAATAATAATGAGTAAACTATTAATGTTAGGCGACGAAGCCATAGCACAAGCGGGTATAGATGCTGGTATGTCAGGAATGTATGCTTATCCAGGTACTCCATCAACCGAAATTATGGAATACGTCATGAAATCTGACGTAGCTAAAGAAAATAATATTCATGCAGATTGGTCGACCAACGAAAAGACTTCGATGGAATCGGCTTTAGGAATGTCTTATGCAGGGAAACGTTCTATTTGTGCCATGAAGCACGTTGGATTAAATGTTGCTGCAGACTCTTTTATTAATTCTGCAATTACAGGTGTTAATGGTGGATTAATTGTAGTTTCAGCAGATGATCCATCAATGCATTCTTCTCAGAATGAGCAAGATAATAGATTTTATGGAAAATTTGCACAAATTCCAATTTTAGAGCCTGTTAATCAGCAGGAGGCTTATGATATGGTGCATTACGGTTTTGAGTTGTCAGAAAAATTTAAGGTGCCAGTATTAATGCGTATAACTACTCGTTTAGCTCATTCTAGAGCAGGTGTTATTACTCGAGATAGACAAGCTCAGAACGAGTTAATGTTACCAAAAGATCCTATGCAATTTATTTTGTTACCATCGGTGGCAAGAAAGAATTATAGAACCTTAATTTCAAATTTTGATAGCTTTGTAGAAGCATCGGAAAAAACCGAGTTTAATAAGTATTACGATGCTGATGATAAATCTTTAGGAATTATTACATGTGGTATTGCTTACAACTATTTAGTTGAAAATTACGAAGACCAAAATGTACCTTATCCTGTTTTAAGAATAGGACAGTATCCTTTGCCAAGAAAACAGATTGAGAAAATTATGTCAGAATGCGATGAGGTTCTTGTTGTAGAGGATGGTTATCCAATGATTGAAGAAATGCTTAAGGGGTATCTTAAGAAAGAAAAAGTAAGAGGACGTTTAGATGGCTCATTGCCAAGAGATGGAGAATTAAATCCAAATTTAGTAATGGCAGCTATTAAAAAAGAAAAATTTGAGATAGAGCCACTTCCTGCTACTGTAGCTAATAGAATGCCAGCAATGTGTAAAGGTTGTGGACATATCGATGCTTATATTGCTATGAACGAAGCTTTATTAGATTATGGAAAAGGTCGAGTATTTGCAGATATAGGATGTTATACCTTAGGTGCTTACGAACCATATCAGGCTATTAGTACATGTGTGGATATGGGAGCTTCTATAACTATGGCTAAAGGAGCTGCTGATGCAGGTTTAGTTCCTGCCGTTGCTGTTATTGGTGATTCAACATTTACCCACTCTGGAATTACAGGTTTGTTAGATGCTGTTATCGAAGATACTCCAATTACAGTGGTTATTTCCGATAATTATACTACAGGAATGACAGGTGGTCAAGATTCTCATGCTTTAGGTCGAATCGAGAAAATTTGTGAAGGTGTTGGTGTAAAACCTGAACATATCCGAGTTTTTCATCCAACTCCAGCTAATCACGACGAAATGGTAGCTTTACTTAAAGAAGAGTTAGCTTACGATGGTGTTTCTGTTATTATTCCACGTCGACAGTGTGTTCAGACTATGAAAGATAAGGAGCTTGTGATGAAAGTTAAAGAATTAGGATTGAATAAAAAGAACTAATAGTCCTCGACTATTTTATTATTAATTTTTGTTGAGATTTTTCTCAACTATTAAACTAAAAAAATATGAAATCAGATATAATTTTATCAGGTGTTGGAGGACAAGGTATTATTTCTATTGCTTCGGCAATTGGTGGTGCTGCTTTAGCAAATGATGTACATTTAAAACAAGCAGAAGTTCATGGAATGAGTCAAAGAGGAGGAGCTGTTCAGTCTACCTTACGATTGTCTTCTAAACCGATTGCTTCCGATTTAATTGCTTATGGTGCAGCAGATATGATTTTGTCTATCGAGCCTATGGAGTCGCTTAGATATTTACCATATTTAAAACCAGAAGGTTGGTTGGTAACTAATTCTGTTCCTTTTGTAAATATCGACGATTATCCAGATATGGACGAGGTGATTGCTGAGATTAAGAAAGTGAAAAATCATATTATTATCGATGCTGATGGTATTGCTGCTAAGGTGGCAACAAAGCGAGCTTCAAATATGGTTCTTTTTGGAGCTGCAACACATTTTATCGATTTGCCTTTAGAAAGCTTTAAAGATGGTATTCGCCAAATTTTTGCTAAAAAAGGCGATGCTATTATTAATAGTAATATTGATGCAATGATGGCTGGGCGTGAGGCTGCTGCAGAATTTTTGAAGTAAAATAATTAGCTTGAAATAAAAAGCCTTCTACATTTATGTAGAAGGCTTTTCTTTTTTAGAATTTGAATTTTATTGAATTAGAAATTCACGAATGACTTTTTCAGTATCGTTTATAGCTTGATCAATATTTTCGTTAATAATTATTTTGTCGAACAATTTAGATTGAGCCATTTCTTTTTCAGCTTTGGCTACTCGTTTTAAGATATTTTCTTCAGAGTCAGTAGCTCTGTTTCTAAGTCTTCGCTCGAGTTCTTCGACCGATGGAGGCATAATAAATAGAGCTAAGGCTTGTTCTCCAAATTGTTTCTTTAGGTTTAATCCACCAGCAATATCAATATCAAAAATCATGTGATTTCCTCTATTTTCAACCCGTTCGAGTTCCGATTTAAGTGTGCCATAATAATGGTTTTCGTAGACTTCTTCCCACTCTATAAAAGCGTCTTGTTTAATTTTGCTTTGAAATTCTTTAGTCGATAGAAAGTAATAATCTACAGCGTGTTTTTCACCTGTTCTAGGTGCACGATTACAAGCTGAAATAGAGAATTCTAATTTTAAACCTTTTTGCATTAAAGCATTAATAATGGTTGATTTTCCTGCTCCAGAAGGTGCCGATAGAATAATTAATTTCATAATTAAAGGATATTAAAAGCTTGTTCTTTAATTTTTTCCAGTTCGTCTTTCATTTCAACTACAATCTTTTGTAAGTCGGCATCGTTAGCTTTGGAACCTAAGGTGTTAATTTCTCTGCCCATTTCTTGAGAGATGAAATTTAATTTCTTTCCAACAGCATCATTCAATTGAAGGGTTTCTTTAAAGTAATCGCAATGTGCTTTTAGCCTAATTTTTTCTTCGGTAATATCGAATTTTTCTAGATAATAAATTAGTTCTTGTTCGAATCTATTTTGGTCTATTTTATCTTGTTCAATAGCTTCAATTAAATGCTTCTGAATTCGTTCTTTTACACGTTCTACTCGTTCTTTTTCAGGGATTACAACCTCTAAGAGTAAATTCTCAATTTTTTGAACTCTTTCTTCTAGGTCTTTTTGTAAAACGGCACCTTCGTCTAATCTATAATTAGATAAATTGCTTGTTGCACTGTAAATATGTTGCTCAATAGCCAACCATTCGTTTTTTGTAATTTCTTCTTTTTCAGGAACTAAAACTTCAGGCATTCTAAGAATTGATTGCAAAGCCATTTCGTCTATTTTTAAGGAGCTCCCTTCTAAGGCAGACTCTAATTGTAAAAGATAGTTCTGAATAGCCTCTTTGTTTAGTGAATTTCCTGTTTCTCCATTTAAATATTCCGAATTGAGATAAAAATCGACTTTCCCTCTAATTAGAGTTTCAGATAAAATCTTACGAATAGGATTTTCTTTTTCTTTTAAAAGTTGGGGAACTTTAATATTAAAATCGGCTTGTTTGCTGTTTAAGGTTCTTATTTCTATGTGGTAAGTTTTGTTGTCGTAGGTAAAAGTGCTTTTCCCAAAGCCTGTCATCGATTGTATCATCTTTTTTCTTTTCTAATTCAGTGTGTAAAGGTAAATAATTATAGTTAATATCTTTTAGTCTTCAAGAAACTAATATTTTACAGTTTTTAACGTTGCTTAACAGATATCTAAAGTTTAAGCTGTGTTTTTTTTACTACTTTAGCATTTAACTTTTTTATAATAAATGAAAATTAATAATATGAAAATTAGAATAGCTATTTTATTTCTATTTGTAAGCTCCTTAATAAATGCACAAACATTTGACGAACAGGCTTATAAGTTTACTCGAATGTTAGGTTTAATTGATAATTTTTATGTTGACACGGTTAATAAAGAGGATTTGGTTGAAGATGCTATTGTGGCTATGCTCAAGGAATTAGATCCACATTCTGTATATATTAGTCAAGATGAGGTTAAACGAATGAACGAACCTTTACAAGGTAGTTTCGATGGAATAGGAGTTCAGTTTAATATTTTGAATGATACTTTAATGGTAGTTTCTCCAATTGCAGGAGGGCCTTCTGAAAAATTAGGAATTAGAGCAGGCGATAGAATTGTAATTATAGATGGAGATACGGTTGCTGGAGTTGGGCTACAAAACAGTACTGTTATTAAGAAACTACGTGGAAAGAAAGGAACAAAAGTTGTCGTTGATATTGTTCGTCAAGGCGAAGATGAATTATTACAATTTGAAATTATTCGTGATAAAATTCCAATTTATAGTTTAGATGCAGCTTATATGGTTACTAAAAATACGGGTTATGTAAAATTAAATCGTTTTGCAGCAACTTCTATGGACGAGTTTCATAAGGCTGTAGATTCTTTAAAACAAAATGGATTCGAAAATTTAATTCTAGATCTTCGTGGAAATGGAGGTGGATATCTTAAAACGGCTATCGATTTAGCCGATGAATTTTTAGATGCAGGGCAAATGGTGGTTTACACCGAAGGTATACATCAAGCTCGTCAGTCGTATAGAGCAACAGATAAGGGAAGTTTTAGTAAAGGTCGCGTTATTGTTATGGTAGACGAAGGTTCGGCTTCAGCTAGTGAAATTGTAACAGGAGCTATTCAGGATTGGGATAGAGGAATTGTTGTTGGTCGTAGAAGTTTTGGGAAAGGTTTGGTACAACGTCCTTTTAATTTACCCGATGGCTCTATGGTTCGCTTAACTGTAGCACATTATTATACGCCAGCAGGTCGTTGTATTCAGAAATCATACGAAAAAGGTACAGAAGACTATGCCGAAGATTTATTGCATCGTTATAATAATGGTGAATTAACCAATGCAGATAGTATTCATTTCCCAGATTCTCAGAAGTATAAAACTTTGAATAAGAAAAGAACTGTTTATGGTGGAGGAGGAATTATGCCTGATGTATTTATTCCATTAGATACCACTCGATTTACAAAATATTACAGTAAAATGAGTCGTAAAGGAATTATTTATCAGTGGGTTGTAGCTTATATGGATAAAAATAGAGAGGAGATTAAAGCTAAATATCCAGAATTTAAAACTTTTAAGTCTGATTTTAAGGTTACTGACGAAATGTTTTCTGAAATAAAGAAAGCTACTGAGGCTAAGAAAATAGAGCCTAAAGATTCTGCTGAATATGAAGATACAAAAGCAGATATAGATTTGTTAGTAAGGGCTTTATTAGCTAGAGATATTTGGGATACATCGGAATTTTATGAAATAATAAACGAGACAGACAAAGGATTAAAAGAAGCTATTGAAATTATTTCTGATAAAAAGAAATACGAAAGTAAATTCAAAAAGAAGAAATAAGAATTATGAATGTCTTAATAATTGCTGCACACCCTAGAAAAGATAGTTTTTCTTTTGCAATGGCAGAAAAATATCAGTCAGTTGCAGAAAGTAGAGGAGATTCAGTAGAGCTTTTAGATTTGTATAGAGATGCGCATCAACAGCCTTTTTTTATTTTTGAAGATGCTAATCATTTACCATTGACTAAAGAAAAAACATATTATCAAGAAAAAATATCTTGGGCAGATGAGTTAGTTTTTGTATTTCCGTATTGGTGGGGGGCTTATCCCGCAATATTAAAGAATTTTTTAGATTGGAATTTATCTCGAGGTTTTGCTTTTGAGTATGTTAATTCAAGACCAAAAGGTTTGTTGATGGGGAAAACAGTAAAGATTTTCTCGAGTTCGGGTGCTCCTAGTTTTTATTATCGATTTACAGGAGCAAATAGTAGATTAAAAAAGATGTTTCAAAAACAAATTATTGAGTTTTGTGGAATGAAGATGACTAGCTTTAATCTTTTTGGAGGTGTTGATACTAGAGCAAAGAATACTAAAGAAATATTAGAAAAGATTCGGTAACCATAAACTTAATTTAAAATAATACTTTTAACTATAATATATGATTGTCATAACAGGAGCTGCAGGATTTATAGCCTCAAATTTATTAAGCAGATTAAATCAAGATAATTTCAAAGATATAGTCTTAGTTGACGATTTTTCGACGGAAGAGAAGAACAAAAATTTTGAAGGTAAAATATTTACAGAAAAAGTAGAAAGAAACAATTTTGAATTGTGGATTACAAAAAATCATAAACATATTCAGTTTATTTTTCATATTGGAGCTAAGTCGGCAACGACAGGTTTCCCTAAATCGACTTACGACGAGCTAAACTTAAACTATTCAAAAATGGTTTGGAATAAATGCGTAGAATTTGGTTTGCCTTTGGTTTATGCATCTTCTGCTGCGACCTATGGGATGGGAGAGTTGGGGTATAAAGATTCGCACGATATTGTAGAGCAATTAAAACCTTTAAACGATTATGGTGTATCTAAAAACGATTTCGATATTTGGGCTTTAAAACAAGAACGTCAGCCTTATTTTTGGGCAGGACTCAAATATTTTAATGTTTACGGACCTAACGAATATCATAAAGGAAGAATGGCCTCGGTAGTGTATCACGCTTTCAATCAGATAAACGAAACGGGAGCAATGAAGCTATTTAAATCGCATCATCCAAATTATAAAGATGGAGAGCAAGAACGTGATTTTGTTTATGTTAAAGATTTATCAGAAATAATGCTTTTTTTAATGCATCACCGTAAGGATTCAGGTCTATATAATGTAGGAACAGGTGAGGCTAGAACATTTTTAGATTTAGTTAAGAATACCTTTTCTGCAATGGGAGTAGAGGAGCAAATTTCTTTTATTCCAACTCCAGAAGATATTCGTGATAAATACCAGTATTTTACTGAGGCGGAAATGAATAAACTTCGCTCTATAGGTTACGGTAAACCTTTTACAAGTCTTGAAGAAGGTGTTAAGGATTATGTCCAAAATTATTTGAAAGTAAAGACATACAATTAATTATATTTTATACGTGTATAAATTTAAAAGAAGATAAATTCTTATTAAGAGAATAGCTTTTTCTTAGATGGTATAAATTACTTATTTTAATAGTTTGATTATAGTTTTTCTATTATAGTAATTATTAGAATTTTCATTGGTTTCTCCCATTCCTTTAGATGTAATTCTTTCAACAGAAATACCACGTTTAACTAATTCGTTTTTTAGAGCATCTGCTCTTTTTTGACTTAAAATTAGATTGTAAGATTCTGGACCAACAGGATCGGCATAGCCTTCAATAATTATTTTATCTGATAAGTGAGAATTACACATTAGGTAAATACTGTCAAGCTCGTTATTGAATTTAGAGGATATTTTATATTTATCAAATTTGAAATAAACCTCTTTTGCTTCTGTAATAACAGGAGTTGTTTTTTTGAGGTTAAGTTCAACAACTAAGTCTAATTGATTAGAAACAGTATCTTTAAAATAAGAATAAACAGTTGCAGTATCTGTATTGTTTGCTGTTATTATTAATTCTAAGCTATCGGTTGTAGTTTCGAAATTTATAATATTATCTGTAATCTTATAATTGTCAATATGGATATTATTGGTATCTAGAACAATATTCTGAGGGAAACTATCCGCTTGGTTTGCCAAAATAACTTCTGTTCTAACTTTTATTATTGTTTTTTCAGGAATAATGACAAATATATCCCCATCAGCTCCTTTTCTTACACCTCTTAGATTATCTCTATTAAATGGCGAGAATGCAATTTCTCCTAAATATTGTGTTAGGACAAATAAATCATTTCCTGGTGTATTTAAGGGGTAACCAACATTTTGAGCTTCGGAAAAATTATCATTTTCTATTTGTGACATAAAAATATCGAAACCTCCCATGTTTTTGTGTCCTTGAGAACTAAAATATAGTGTTTTGCCATCTCTTGTAATATTAGGAGTGTCTTCGTCGTATTTAGTATTAATTTTATCACCAAGATTAATAGCTTTTCCCCATTTGCCGTCTTCTGTTAGGGTAGATTTATAAATATCGAAACCACCATATCCACCATCTCTATCACTAGAAAAATATAGAGTTTTGTTGTCGGATGAAATACTAGCATAGGTTTCCCATGAGGAAGAACTAATAGTTTTATCTAATTTTTCGACTTTAGACCATTTTCCATCAACAAAATTACTTTTATAAATGTTTCCATTATCTCTTTTGTCTTCTACTAAAAATAATACATCTCCTTTAGCAGATATAGAAGTAGGTAGAGTTTGATTACCTACATTTAAATCTTTCATTATGTTTATGGGTTCTTTCCATTTCCCATTTTCTTTCTTTGTATAAAATATTTCATCTGTTCTATATTCACAAGGTGAAGCAAGTTTTAAAATATCAGGGGGTAAAATATTATCTTTTCCAAAAGCAAAAACAATCATATCTTCATCTTCAGATATTACAGGGCAGCTTTCGTATTCGTCTTGCTTTTCAAAATAATAGTTGTTGGAATACCTTTTAATTTCAATTGGATTAGCAACAATATTAGGTGCATTTTTGCAATTTTGAATTTCTCTTTCTAAATATTCTTTGTTTTTTTTATCGTTGGGTTGTAGTTCTAAATATTTATTATAAGCTATTATGGCTTCTTCAAATTGATAATCTAATCTTAAAGCATCGCCATAATACATCCATGCCATAGAAGGGGCTTGTGTTTCTTTATAATTATCCTTATAAGAATTACTTGTGTTTTCGATAGCTTTTTCTAAATGCAATAATGCATTTTTAATATTATTTTCGTTGTTTATTTGTAGATAACATAAACCTATTTTATAATGTATATTTGCATTGTTTGGTTGAGACTCTAATAATTTAGAATAATCAACAACAGCTTCGTCGAATAATTCAAAAAGATATGAATATTCAGCATTTCTATAAATTTCTTTGTAAACTTTATTATTATCAGAATTATTAGATAATAAAGGATTACTGATTAATAATATTAGAAAAAATACTAAAAAAGTTTTCTTCATAAAAATAGTTATTTATAGTTTGTTTTTTATTTCACCTGTATATTATTGATTTTTAATAAAAAATATCAGGTAAGTTTAATTTAAATATTAATGGATTTTTATTACATACTATTGTGTGATCGTATGATTGGTACTTGTTATTATTTTATTGATCTTTTTTACCAATAAGCTTGTTGTTGGAGAGTTAATAGATATTATGGGATTAATATTTTTCTGAGAGAATAATATTCCAAAATCTGCTATTTGTATATTTGAAATAGTAGAATTGTTTTGTAATATATTAGTAATTAATGTGTTTTGAATATATGGTAGCATAGACAAATAGCACATAATTACAAATAGAGTGAGTGTTTTCATAATTGCTTTGGGCGTTTTGTAACACGAAGGTATGTTTTTTTTTCAAAATTATCAAGATTTATTCTATTTAATAGTACTTTATTACTTTAATAGGCTACTGAGAATTATAAAATAAGTAACTAGATTGATAACACGTAATTATTGTAAGTTCTATACAAGG
>Ga0256827_10003191_pt1 | contig 10438 bp, 10 predicted proteins | sample CV84metaG_FD_185977 | JGI IMG/M metagenome (GOLD analysis project Ga0256827, IMG submission 185977) | Hydrothermal vent microbial communities from East Pacific Rise, Pacific Ocean - CV84 | ecosystem: Environmental > Aquatic > Marine > Hydrothermal vents | place: Pacific Ocean: East Pacific Rise...
ACAGTCATGAAATCTCTGTTGCTGAAATCATCATCGCAGCCGAAGGAAAAACACCTGCTGTGTTTGATTGCACCCAATACAGTTCAACTTGCCCTAATGGGGCTATTGGAATGTGTGCAATTTCGCCTTTTTTAGTTACTTTTCAATCTAAAATAGATACATTTCTACATGAACTTACACTAGAGGATATTTTTACTACATGAACATCTACCATCTTTCCCACATCGACCTTGACGGCTACGGCTGTCAATATCTAACTCAACACTGCTTCTCAACTCAAAAAGAGACTAAAATAGAATCCTACAATGCCAATTATGGACCCGAAGTAAAAGCACGACTCGAAGAGATTATTACAGCTATTAAACGTGAAAATTTTATAGGTAAAGAGGATAATGAACACATTATTTTAGTAACCGATTTAAATTTAACACCAAAAGAGGCAAAATGGTTGGAAAAAGAGGCAATGGACGTAGGTGCAAAAATTCAACTACTTGACCACCATGGTTCAGGCGAAAAAACAGCCCAACAATACATATGGTATAAATTAGACACCACAAAATGTGCCACACTCATTACTTATAATTGGTTACAAACACACCATAACTTTGATAAAGAAAACAACTATGCTCAAATCGTCAAAGCGATTAATGCCATTGACATTTGGGTCAGTGATGATGAACTGTTTGAATTTGGAAAAGTAGGTCTAGGAATGATTTCGGGTGCAAGAGAAATCAACCGTACCCTATTCCCTGCTGAAGATAGAGCCTTAAAACTTTCACTTATTGATGGAATGAAAAACCATCTAGGAAAAGAAAATGCTCATATTGAGTTAGACAACAACCTACACCAGCTCAAGAAAAAGTTTTTCAAACAAGAAGAAGATAATACAAAAGACAATTTAGTAGCCCTCTACGTTACAAAACTGCTTACAAGCGATAAAAAACGCCTCATCATCGAATATCGTGGAGCAAAAGGTCTTTTAGGCTATAACTTAGGAAATACCTCTATTTTGGGAAATACTTTCTTAGTAGAAAACCCCGACTTTGATTTCTACATGGACATAAACTACCGAGGAAACTTCTCGTTACGTTCAAACAATAAACTTGATGTTTCAAAAATGGCTGCTGAAATTGGAAATGGTGGAGGACACCCCAATGCAAGTGGAGGTAAAATAAAAGAGTACAAAGACTCCTTCGTTTATAGTGATATAAAGGCTTTCGTTCAAGAGTATATTGATGAGAAGACCAAGTAAACGAGTTTCTCTATGAAGAAGAGAACGGAATATTCCTTCTATTCCCGTATCTCAATCACGGTTCCCAATGCTATCATATTCCAAATAGTATTCATACCTTCGTTGCTTACAGCAATACATCCTTCTGTCCAGTCATTGGACAAGGTGTAATCATTTCCATGTCCATCCCAATTCCAATTTGGTTGAGCATGAATGGTTATACCCCCTCCAGCAGAAAAACCTAATTTTTTAGAACGTTCTCTATCTTCTTGACTTGGGTAATCTAAAAGAAGCTCTTTATAGTAGACTTTATCTGAACGTTTATCAATTATAGAGTAGGTTCCTTCAGGTGTTTTATAGTCACCTTGTTTCAACTTTGTGCCGATATTATTTTTACCTAATGAGATTCGATGACGACTTAAGATTTTGTTATTTTTATCAAACAAGACCATTACTCGTTTTGATTTTACAACCACTATTTTCGTGGCTATTCCTTGGGTAATCAATTCATCATTTGCTCTCCAGTCATACGTACCTAATTTAGGTTCTTCTTTAACAGGTGGTGGCTTGATAATAGTTGTTTGATTGTTCTCTTTTATTGGTGGTTTTATGGCTTTTGTTTTTTTACCACAGCCTACAAAAATGAACACACCAATGGTGTACAGTAAAATATAATTTTTCATATTTATCCCCTCTATTGAATTAAAATGAATAGTAGTATATAAAGTATAATATCTACTTAATAATAGGAATAACTACGGGAGAATTATGCAAATAAAATTTATTTTTATCTGCATAGTGAAAATGAGTTAATTAGAACGGTTATTTTCTGAGTTGCTTGATGTTTTGCTAGGCTCTTTTGTCTCTTCAACTAATAATAATGCATCGTATTTAGTTTGAAGCTCTTTTAATTTAGCCGTTAACGCTGTATCAGCTACGGGTGCTTTTTTAGTAGCAAAAAGCCCTCCTGTGTTGACCTGCATCAATGTTACAAAGGCAAATCCACCAATCATAAAAATAAAAATTACTCTACCAATGGTTTTTCGTAATGCCATAAATAGTAGTTTAAAGAGTATCAATCCTAATGATGCATAGACTAAATAGATGGTCAATAATTTATGTGATTCCTCAGTTGCAGAGCCTAACAAGTAAAATACAATTACAAATAAGGATAATAGAATTAGTGTAAAAAGTGAAAAAATAGAGATAGATGGACGCTTTGTCACAAGATTATACAGCTCTAATAATAGAAGAATAACGGGTATTGCAATAATAAAGTGAACCATATAATCACTTAAAAAAGTTGGTATTTCAAAGGGTATTTGTATTTTTGGTATAGAAATTTCTGGTAATGTCATGGGACTTCCTTTTTTTATATTAATAATTATAGCTAATATAGACTAAACTTTTTTAGTTAAAATTTTATAAATAATAAATCCAAAAAAAAGTGTAATAAAAATAGAAAAATAGATTGGTATGCTTTTTGTAATAACAAAGGTTACAATTAAAATAGAATAAAGTGTTGGAACTTCATTGTATGCTCTAAAAAATTGACCATTTTTACTGCAACTATCTTGCTCTAATATCTTTCTGTAATACTCCAATGAAAAAGAGTAAATAACCATTAAAATAAGAAGAAAGAGTTTGGCTAACATCCAATTTTGATTTAATAGTGAAGGATTAATATAGATTAAAGCCCCTCCTGAGAGAAGAGTTGCCCACATTGCAGGAAAACCAATTGCCTTATAAATCATGTACTCTTGTCGTTTTACAACGTCAGTAAAGTCTTTTTTATCCTTATGCTCTTGATGATAAACAAACAGTCGTGGCATGTAAAAAAGCATCGCCATCCATGAGAGAACAGACATAATATGAAAAGCTAAAATTTCTAAATAGTACTCGCCCATTTTTTACTCCTTTTTCTTAATAGTAGCATCATATCCCTTTTCTATCTCAAAATCAATAATTTCATAGTGACCTTTATAAAATTTTCGTTTATAGACTCGAATATCGTAAATTTTTCCTAAAATAAAAGTGTCTTTTAGACCGTAGATAAAAATCACTTGTCCAGAATGCACCTCTTGAATAAGAGCTTTATTTTTCTCTCTCCAAATAATTTTTACCTCTTTTAAGAGCATTGGAAACGAAGGATTTTTAGCATGTAACGATTTAATCGTACCGTTAACAATAGTTTTTTTTAATTTTTTAAAAGGCGTTGTTGAAAAAGAGGCAACAATAGGCAGATGGTCCGAATAGCCTCTGCCTTGATGACGTTTATGTTTGTACTCCCAACGAAAAACATAACCTTTTTTATGAAAAAGATACGCTTTTTTAAAAACAAAAAAGGAATTAGCAATATACTCAATGCCTTTACCATTAAATAGAGTAGAAGGTAGAAGCATGGCATCCAACCCTTGCTTATTACCATAAAAATTATGGCTCCAACGCTTATAATTGTCCAACTCTAACCATAGATTATAATGTTCAAAAGCATTCTCTCTAAAAGAGGAAGGTCGAATAAAGTTTCCATCGCTATTAATGGTCTTTAACACATGATTAATACCCGTTCTTCCAAAGGTATCGTTATGCTGTTTTTCCATATGTTTATACTCATTGTAGTCCGAATTAAAATCTCCTAATAAAATATATTCACTCCCCTTAGGCAAGCTCTTTAATCGTTTTTTTAATGCCCTAGCCGAGAGGATACGCTTGCTCTCTTTTGAGGCTTTTGATTTCCAATGATTTATATAGATAAACAGAGGCTTATTCTCGATAATGTATTTCACTTCTAAGATATTTCTATAACCCAAGGCTCGATTTACGATTATCTCTTTTTTAGCTTTTATAGGGAATTTAGAGAGGAGAGCTACTTGAATCGCCGAATATTTTTTATGACTTATTGCTAAATATTTATAAAAACAACCTACTTTACGCAGTGATGTTTGAAGTTGATGAAGAACATTCTCGTTCTCTACCTCTTGAAGCCCTATAATATCAGCATTAATCTCACAAATAACCTCTGAAATATTGAGCAATTTTTTAGAAAATTTTTGTTGATTCCATCCATGTTTGTAGGGAATATACTCTTTATACTCATGACCACTGTATTGCATATCAAAAAGATTTTCAACATTATAGGAAGCAATTTTAAAATCAAAAGAAAAAAGAGAAAGGGGAAGGAAAAAGAGTATTTTTAACATAAAAATAGAGATGAGTATAAGGTCGGATAAAACCGACCAAAAAGATTATCTAAACATTTTACCAAGCATGTTCATAGCACCTTCAGCACCACCTACCTGCTCTAACATATTATCAATAATAGAACCCTCTCCAGAAGTTGCTTTATCAATAATATTTGGAAGCATATCAGCCAAAGCACCAGTAGCACTCTCTTCGCTTAATCCTAACGATGAAGCAAATTCAGAAACTTTGTCTCCACCTAATAAATCGGTAATAGACTCCATAGAAATTGCTTCATTTTCACCATTGCCTAACCATGAACCAACGATAGAACCTAAGCCATTTTCAGACAAACCAGACATGATTGAACTTAAATCAATTCCACCATCAACACCACCACCAAGAAGATTCCCTAAAGCACCTGTTAGGGCATCTGAATCCAGTCCTGTTGTCGCATCATCACTGTTCCCTTGAATCATACCTGCACCCATTTTTAATAATTCTGTTAAATCCATTTGTTTATCCTTGTGTTTAAATATGGGAAAAGTATAACAAAAAAACTACTTATATAAGCTTGATACCTTCGTTAAAGAGTTCAACTTTCTTTTGAGCAATCAATGATGTAAGGGTTCGTTTAAAGCTTTTTTTACTTAATCCAAATACCTTCATAATCTCTTCAGCATCACTCTTCGAGTTCAAAGGAATAAAGTTTGACTTCTCGGTTAAAAGCTCTAAAAACTTCTGTTCAAACACGTCTGTACTTGCTTTTTTCCCGATAGGTTGCAAAGAGAGGTCTAGCTTACCATCTTTACGAATCTTTTTAATGTAGGCTTCTTTACGCTCCCCTACTTTTAGGGTCTCAAAAATCTCATTTTCAAATAACATTCCCTCATAAAGGTTTTCTATAATTACTTTATAACCAAGAGGAGTCTTTGAAAGTACCAAAACATCTACTTTTTGATTTTCGGTTAAAGATTTTGTATCTTTTGAGAGCCATTTACCTATTTTATGGGTTCCATAGAGTCGTCCTGTCTCAGCATCTAAACAGACACGTAAAATGTATTTAGAACCAATGTGAAAATAACACTTCTGTTGCGAAAGAGGAACAAATAAATCTTTTGGTAAACCCCAATTTACAAACGCACCGTACTCTTTGTAATCAACAACGGTAAAGTAACCAAATTCGCCAAGTTTTGCATAAGGGTGTTTTGTGGTAGCAACAGGTCTGTCTTCTGAATCGGTATAGATAAATACTTCTATCTCTGCACCAATAGGCATCTCTGCTTCCATCACGTAAATGTTAGGAAGCAATACTTCTTCAAAGTTTTCAGCTCTTAAATAAAGTCCATAATCTGTATCTCGCTCAACACGCAATGTGTTGAGTTCTCCAATAGCTATGGTTAGATTCAATTAACACTCTTTAAATGTTCAGCAAACTTGTCAGCTTTTACAAAACCAGAAAGCATTTTAGAAGGAAGAGCTGTATTATTTTTATCAAAAAAGATAATACTTGGTGTTCCAAAAGCACTGTATTTTTTCATTAATGCTTTCTCCTCATCCGTATTGTCTGTTACATCAACTGTAATAAGGGTAAATCGTTTTAACTCTTCGATTACAGCTGGGTCAGGGAAGGTAAAGGTTTCTAATTCATCACAAGAAGCACATGATTTTTTACGAAAATCAACGATGACCAATTTATCCGATGCTTCAACTTCTTTTTGAAGTTTATCAATGGTGTACCCATTTTTAGCAATGTGTTTCTCTGAATCTTGAAGCGTTGAGTTGACTGCTTTTCCTGAGGTAAAGGTATCAAAAGGATGCAAGATTGATCGTGAACCACTGATTAAACCAATAAAGAGAGAAGCTCCATAAATAAGAGAAACAAATGCTAGAAGCTGAATCATTTTTTTAATGCCATGACGTGAAGATGAATTATCAAATACACCCATGTAAAGAGCTGTCCCCATAAAGAGAGCAGACCATAAGAACATGGTAACTCCAGGATAAACAACTTTACCCAACATAAAGATTGCAAGAGCCAACATGACCACACCAAATGTTTGAGATACTGTGGTCATCCAACCACCAGGTCTTGGCATAAATTTACCTGCTCCTGCTCCTACCAATAAGAGAGGAAGTCCCATACCCATACTCATTGCAAAGAGAGCAACTCCTCCAAGAAGAGCATCACCTGTTTGAGAAATAAAGATAACAGCTCCTGCCAAAGGTGGTGCAACACAAGGTCCAATAATAAAGGCTGATAAGAAGCCCATAATAACTGTTCCTATAATTCCAGACCCCTGTGCATTGTCACTTACCGAGTTGATTTTAGTTTGCCACTTAGCAGGCAGTTGCATCTCGTAATATCCAAAAAGTGAAATCGCCAAAGCAAAAAACATTACAGCAAAACCTGTAAGTACCCATGGATTTAGTAGAGCCGATTGAATATCAGCACCCAACAGTCCTGAAATTACTCCGACTATGGTGTAAGTAACTGCCATTGATAAGACATACACTAAAGAGATAAAGAAACCTTTAGAGGCACTTGGTTTTTCTCCACTGGTTTGCTGAGAGACAATAATGGAGGATAAAATTGGAATCATCGGGAAGATACATGGTGTCAACGCCAAAAGTAAACCAAGAAGCAAGAAAAGGAAAATAACAAAAAAGGCACTTTCACTTTTAATGATTTCCATAATCGCATTTGGATTAGCAGAAGCCATAGCATCTGATATTTTATCAAAGAAACCAATCTTTGCATTAGGGTCTCCTGCTAGAACAAACTCTCGTGCTTGTGGATTGTAACAAATTCCTGCATCTGAACAGCCAGAAAATTGAACCGATAGCGTAAATTTCCCAACAACTTTAGAAGCAATTAACGAAACAGGAATCTCTACAGAAACCTCTTTTTCATAAACTTTATCTCCATCAAGATCATCTGCCACAGGATTTTTTACAGAAAGTTCAATCTTTTCAGGCTTAACAATAAAGAATTTTAGAGTATCTGCTGTGATGTGAATTTTATCTGCCAATATTATTTTTGCTTTAATAATATCTCCATTTTGGATGGCTGAAACTTTAAAGGCTTCTGTGGCAGGAATAAAACTATTCTTTTTATGAGAAAAGGCCGAGGTTGCTGACCCAAAATCAGCATTTAAAAATATGGTAACAAGTAAAAGTAATTTCAGTAACTTCATTCTTCTTTTATCCCTTTTTAATGTAAAAATAATTATATTGCAATAATTATAGTCTACTTCACGTGTATTATGCGTGTAGTACTATATCGAATAAAAGCATAAAATCGTTAATAGTTTAGAAAGAAAATTTACTATTAACAAGCAATACAGCACAAAATATTAAATATTATTGATTACTATTAATAATTATAGTTAATCTCTATAAAAAAGGAAACTGAATATGTCAAATTATTTAGAATTTGAAAACTCTCCCTACTTAAAACGTTATAAAAATAGCCCCGTTAATTGGCACTATTGGGAAGAAGCAACGTTTCAAAAGGCAAAACGTGAACATAAATCTATTTTTCTCTCTATTGGTCACTCTTATTCTCAGTGGTGTTCGCGTATGGAAGAGGAATCTTTCTCAAAAGAGCCTATTGCAGAGCTTTTAAATGAACGTTTTATTGCTATAAAAGTAGACAGTCAAGAGCATCCAGAACTTAGTAAATATTACCAAAAAGTTCATAAACTGATGAATCGTTCTACGGCAGGGTTTCCATTGTCGGTCTTTATGACAGAAAATTTAGAACCTTTTTATGTTGCTTCGTACATCGCCCCCGAAGCACAAAAAGAACTATTAGGGTTTGAAGCCCTTCTGCGTGTGGTCTCGAACAAATACATTACGGACAATGAAACACTGGTAAAAAAAGGTCGTGAAGTTTTAGAGAACATTAATCCAAAAGTTCAAAAAATAGAAGCAACAAAACTGCATATCAATGTTCTAAAAACCATTGAGTTGCATACTAAAGAGCTTTTAGACAACGAGCATGGTGGCTTTGACACATCTCCTAAATTTCCAAATGTCTCCAGTTTGGAACTGCTTTTAGACAGCTATGAACTCACAAAAAAACAACCCTTTTTAGATGCCGTTATTCTCTCGTTGGACTCCATGTCTCAAGGTGGACTTTACGATGCCAAAAATGGTGGATTTTACAGCTACAGCCAAGAGAAAAATTGGAAAAATCCCTACCCAGTAAAAACCACTTACGACAATGCTCTTCTTGCTAAACTCTATCTTCGTGCCTATCAATTAACAGCAAAAGAAGCCTATAAAAAAATTGCCTTTGCTACGATAGATTTTATGCTCTCAAATATGTCTGAATCCAAACTTTTTTTTAGCAAAAGTTATAAAGAGACCGAGACTGAGACCGATAAAACCATTATTACTTCATGGAATAGCATGATGATTTCTGCACTCTTTATCGCCTCTACCTTTGATGAAAAATATAAAAAAAGTGCTATAGAATCGTTAGATTCTCTACTCTCTGCACTCTTCATCCACTCTACGCTCTATCACTCTACACAACTGGATAGCACGCCAAGAATCAAGGCTTTTTTAGAGGATTATGCCTATTTAGGAGAAACATTCATTACGGCCTATCAAAGTACCCTAGATGAGTCCTATCTAATACAAGCAACACACTTTGCCAATCTACTCATAGAACAGTTTTACAACTATGGAAAATGGGATTTTTCAAACGGTTCCTTCACAATAGAAGAGGAGATATTTGATTCTAGCTACCCTTCTTCCCTCTCGGTTGCGAGTTCACTCATGATGAGCATCTCTTCCTTGGTTGATTCAAACTATAAAAAATTTGTCTTTAAAACCTTAGAACTCAACTCCTATAATCTTATGAGACAACCTCTCTCTTCTCCTGCATTAACACAACTTCTTCTTCGCTATTTAAAAGATGATATAATCATCAAGTCCAATGAGACATTATTACAAAAATCACTCAATAAAAGGAATTCTATGGCTTACCCCTTTGTCCTGTTCAAGACCACTTTAGATGAAAATATTCTACTCTGTAATTCACATTCATCTTTTGCCACAGAGACACATTTTGACAATATTAAAACACTTGATGAGTATCTTCAATGAGATACACTACCCTAATAAAGATGTTTCTTTTCCCTATTTTACTCTCTTTTATAGGGTGTTTAGGGGATAAAGTTCCCAAAGAAGAACCAAAGAAAGAGGTTCCTAAAAAAGAGGTCTATCCCATAGAGCTTGATGAAAAGCAAAAAAAGGTCTATAAGGCATTACAACGCTATCTAAATCAGCTAAAAGCTCTCAATGCCAACAACATTATCTCCATGACTTATCCTAAATTTTTTACTGTTTTTAGCAAACGCATCTATAGAAGCCAAATCCTTACCATGACCAACTCTTCGAACATTGAAATACGGAATTTTTCTGCAAAAATCACTAAAATAGATAAAGTCAACACCTTTTCAGAAGGCGAATTTGCAAAAGTAGGCTATAACTCAACAGTCAAAGTTCACTTAAAAAACAACCGTTTATACGATACGGAACTGAGTCTCAATACCCTCTACAGTATTTTGGTTCGAAAATATGGACGAGAAAACATTCATGTAGATATAAAAACACGCGTAGTAACCATTAAAAAACAAGAAAAAATGCTTGCTATCAAAGAGAATAATGATGATTGGACATTTATAGGAGATAATCCAACCTATAGAGAACGTTACTATCCAAGTTTCCTGCCTTATGATATTTTAGATAAAATATAAAAAACCTAATAAGAAAGAGGATTAAAAACCTCTTCTTCTACTTTTTATCAAAATACCCCTCTTTGGGTTCAGCCACCATCAAAGGCTCTTCATATTCACTATTAACCACCCCAATACCGTCCATAAATGTTGCCACATAGCCCATAATTTTATTGCCCACACGAGGAATAACCTTTTTACGCTCTAAAAGTTTAGGTTTCACTTTTAGGGTCTTAACAATCTGCTCTTTTAGTGGCTTTTTCTCATCATAAATATA
>Ga0256827_10003192_pt1 | contig 10434 bp, 11 predicted proteins | sample CV84metaG_FD_185977 | JGI IMG/M metagenome (GOLD analysis project Ga0256827, IMG submission 185977) | Hydrothermal vent microbial communities from East Pacific Rise, Pacific Ocean - CV84 | ecosystem: Environmental > Aquatic > Marine > Hydrothermal vents | place: Pacific Ocean: East Pacific Rise...
AAAGGGAGATACACTCTTTGGACATTTTGCGTATCTCTCTTTTTTAAAAAATGAGACTACATTTTCAAACTATGCCACAGAGAAGAAGCCCAAAATTATATTTTCTGATATTTTGCCTGATAATCATCTCTATAAACCAACACTTCCTTTGGATGCTTTTGGAGTAGAGGAGAGCCAAAAAAAAGAGTTTAGAAAAAAGGGTTGGATAGGTTATGAAAATCTTAAAAAAGGTGCGTTAAAAGAGGCTGTAGAGTTAACATTTATGAAAAAAGAGTTTAAGGTACGCAATACTTTAAACAGAGTAACTTTTACTACAGATGATAGTGGTGTTTTTGCTCCTTATGGTTTGGAAGAGATTACATTTACCTATCAGCCTGTTATCTATGTACTGTTTGATAGTTCTTTCAGAGATAAAGAGATTGAAGATAGGCTCAATGAGATGGGTAAAAATGGTTTTGGTAAAAAGGGGAGCATTGGAAAAGGGTATTTCAAAGCAAAAATTGATAAGAGTTTTAATGGATTTGAAAAGCTAAAAACAAAAAATTGTTATATGATGACACTCTCGCCAACACTTTTACACAAATCTAAAGAGATGATAGCCGATGAAGAGGTTTACTATAACACTTTTAACCGTTTTGGAAAACATCATAGCTCTTCAACCCCTTTTAAAAAGCCTCTACTTATGGCAGACAGTGGAGCAGTGGTTAAACTGAAATCTTATGAACAGTATATTGGTAGTGGAATAGATAATGGTATTGGTCGCCAATCATTGGTTCAAGGTTTCTCTATTTTAGTACCTTTTGCATTTAAAGGAGTTAACAGTGGCAAAAAAGAAAAATAAGGTTAACAGCAATTTAATTAACTCTTTTGGTAAAATACAGCAGAAAAAGAGTCAAAAAGCCAATGAATCAAAGAAGAAAAGAGAGCAAGAGAAGAGAGAAGCTAAAGCCCTAAAAGAGAAACAAGAACAAGAGGAAAAAGAGAGAGAAGAAGCCCAAAAGTTGGCTAAAATTGAAGCTAAAAAAAGAGAGTTAGAAGCCAATGAGTTAAAAACTTTTAGGCTAAAACTTACAGCTCTCTCTCCTATTCATATTGGAAGTGGAGAGGAGTATGAACCCACAAACTATGTGATTAAGGATGATAGGCTTTACGCTTTTAATGAGCATGTTGTTATTGAAAAACTTTATGAATGGGATAAAAAACTTCCGACTGATGATAAACTCTCAGATATGTATGCTTTAGTGGCTTTTTTTAGAGAAGAAGCTGATTTTATTATTGATAATAAACTTTACATAAATAGTGTCTCGGTATCTAAAGATATATCAAAACTCTATAGCAAAGATTTTGGAATAAGCAATAACGATGATGAATCTATGAATCAGATGCTTATATTAAAACATATCTCAACTTTTAACCCTTATAGTGGTAATTTTGAACCCTATATTGCAGGAAGTTCAATTAAGGGAGCGTTGCAGAGTGTATTAGAGCTATCGGTAGAAGAGAGTCAAAAGTTAAAAGTTTCTGATGCGATAGGAAAAGAGGTTAAAAATCATATTGCTTGGAGTGTTAGAAAAAATAAGGAGACAAATAAAAATACGGTATCTCAAAAATTAGAGATAATCTTAAAAGGCTCAACTTTTGAAATACTTTTAACTAAAGTGAATAGTTTAACAATAGAAACGATAAAAGAAAAATTACATACTTTTTATCAAAATGCAGATATTGGACTTTTCTTAAATTATAAAAAAGATTTGAAATCAAATGAAGGCTTATTACGAGTAGGTCGTTATTGTGGTCAAGAGTTTATTGTTAAAGATTTATTGAAAAAGCCAAAAACTAAATCTATTTTTAGAATGAAAGAGAAAGATAAAAAGGTTAATGAAGAGCCTTTTGGTTGGCTTAAGTGGGAAGTGATAGAGGATGATGCTAATAAAAAAGATAAAACTGTAGAGAAAAAATATTTAACTTTAGAAGAAGAGATAACAGAACTTCTTGCCAATAATCCGAACAAGAATGATACTGATGATATTGTTATTTTTAATGCTATCAAGAGTGGAAAATTTGATAAATTTAAAGCCCAAGCGTTAGATGTGTTAAAAGATAAGATGAAAGAGTCTGGTAAATGGGTGGAGCATTCTAAAAAATCTAAAAAAGATAAAAAGTATAAACGGACTTTTGAGGTTTTAGGGATGATGAAAGAATCCTGAATCCTGTAGGTTCGATTTTGTCGAACGAGAATTAAAGCCCATAAAATAATCCGTTCGATGAAATTGAACCTACAAATATAAATAATATATTAAAATTAAAAATTACTTTTAACTAGACACTTTCTGACCAATAATCCCCCTATACTTCTACTATCAAACCGAAAGGATAGTAGAAATGAATTATCAAAATCTTATCTCTTTAGAACTGTTGCAGACCGAGAAAATAAGCTCTATGGCTGAGAGAGCTTTTTTGGCTGATGAGGTTTTTTCTCTTCTTCAAGATGCTTATGAACATGTTAAGGGTGGGTTGCATTTTGCTTCTGCTGATGAGCTTTTGGCTAAGAGTTCGGTTTGGAAGGTTATCTATTTTGATGCTTCTATTGTTGGGGTTGTTATCTATAAAGCTAAACGGGGCTTAAAAATGGTTGCTTTGGCTATTGCCGACAATATTGATAGCTCTTTGCATTTTCATACTAAAACCATGCTCTCTTATCTTTTTAAAATCACTTTTAACAATACGTGGATGGAGGTTAGTGAGGGGGCAGAACGGTTTATTGTTAAGCATGGTGGGGAGCGTTATTTTGTCTCTAATGCTTTGGCTTCTAAATTGACAGGCAAAGAGATATTGGGATTGTGTGATGATGGCTACCACTATAAGCGAAAGATTAATGGGGTGGTTAAAACCAAAGTTATTGTAGGTAATCCAAAATTTTAAAGTTTTGTTTAACTAGACAGTTTTTGACTAAAATTCTTTATATAATACTTTTATTAAATCAATCTTGAAAGGAGAGTTTATGATATCTATTCCTCTATGTGTGTATCTTATCGGTGTGGTTGCTGTGGCAATAACAGCAAAGGAAGTTTTGTCTGACGACAAGAAGTAGGTTTTTCGCCCTTCCTTTTAGCATTCTTTTTAGAGATTTAAAATTGAGATAAGGAGTTTATATGTTTTTGTTGCAAAATAGTTGGTATTTAAAAAATAATGGGTTACATCATTTTTTTTGTACTTGTGGAAATTATAATGTTTTGGATGTTGTAAAAGTAGAAAACCCATATCTTGATATGATTGAATTTAAAAGAGAAGAGATTGATTTTACTAAAATCTCTGAATTGACATATCATCCTGATAATCAATGTGATTTTTGTGGAAATGAACGATATTTGGATATGAAGTCTTTGCTATTTGAGAGTAAAACAAGATATTGGAGTAATGTAAAGTGGGATTATGAGAAAAAGATAGATACAAACTCTTGGAGTATTGTCTCTTTTTTAAATATACCGAAATTTGATGAGAATATACAAAAAATAGTCATTGAAAAATTAGAACTTTCTCGTTTTGTTATTGAAAAGAATGGAAATAGTTCTTATGTTGAATATGTTGAAAAGGTAAAATATTTTTTAAAAAAAATATTGGTAATAGATGAAGAATATTTTATTGTAGAGAAAATTTTAAAAAATAAAATGAGTCAAAATATAGCCAATTTTATGCTCAAAAATCCATCTGAATCTTTGGCCTGGCTAGAAGGAGAGGAAAAATTAGAGAATATTTTGTTTTTTTTAAAAAATCCTAAACTTCGTTTTAAAGATATTATTTATTGGCAGAATAAGGAGTATTTTTTAGATTTTTTGAGTGAATATCAATATTTAGAGCCATCTTTGGCATATATTCTTAACCATCGTAAAGAGAAGAGTGTTAGAAAGGCTCAATTTAAATCTTATAAAAAAATGATGTCTGAAGGTGGATATAGCCCAATGGCAGATTATATCTTTTCTCGAACCATAGAGGATGTCAATCATTTGTTAAGAGCTTTAAATATGGATACTGATATCAAAAAGAAGTTATTTCTTGGTTGTAATATAGTAAATACTTATTTGTTTATTGATTTCCTCAAAAAATATTATGAGGAGAAGCATATTGTAAAATTTTGGTTAAGTATTACTAAAGATGATTTAAACCATTTTTTATTGCGAGATACCACCGATATGTTTAATACTAAGGAGTTAAGAGAAGAGTTGATTAAAAGGTTTAGAAAAACAGCCCTTAATATTCGTTCTATCCATCATGAATTGACCAACTGTAGTAGAGAATTAAAAATAGAAAATCAGGAAAAAGCTATTTTAGAGTATTCTGATTTTATATTTGATTCACAGGTTACAAGAGAGAATATTACTTATATGCTTCCTATGAGTAGTAAGATTTTACACTCATGGGGAATTTCTTTAGGTAACTGTATTTACTCTTATTTTCATAAAGTTTCAATGGGTAAAACTATTATTTTTGGTCTTTTTATTGATGAAAAATTAACTTATGCTATTGAGATAGTGAATCACAAAATAGTTCAAGCCTCTTCTTCTTATAATAGACCAATCCCTAAACTAGATAGAGAGAAAATAGATAAGTGGTTTAAAGAGGTATATTTAAAGAATTATATAATAGCTGTTGATAAAATAAAAAAATAAAACTTATTAAATAATATAGCTTATATTTAAGATAATAGAGTATACTCTTTTATCTCTATGTTAAGAGATGAGAAATAAGATAAAAAGAGATTAAAGATTGTTTAATTGGACATTTTTTGGCTAAAAAATATTTTATAATACGAATATTAAAACTAAAGAAGGAAAAAAATGAAAAAGCTATTTTTACTATTTTCACATACCTTAACCTCAGCCCAAGAGGTTGATGCAAAAGAGAGTTTAAAGATTGAGAAGTTTATAAAGTTATCAGATGATTTACAGCAGTTATGGTCAAATATTCCACCACATCTTACGGATACAAGTGATTACTTAAGACCATTAAAAGAGTATATTAAAACAGAGGCAGACAATGGAGATATTTTTTTGATACAAGGAGATTTTGGAGGATGTTATGAGATGGTAAATTTTGTAAAATCTTTGGGTTTGACAGCAGTTCACTCAACCACCAAGCGTGATGTGGTAGAGAAGACTGTAGATAGTAAGATAGAGAAGTTTTCACGTTTTAAACATGTGATTTTTAGAGTTTATTAAGGAGAAAAAGAATGATGATGAATAGAGCAGTAGTTACATTACTAGGAATGATAAGTTATAGTAAGCCAGATTATATTAGTGTTGATGGTAAAGTTAAGCAAATTTTTGTTGATATTTCAGAAGAAGATAGAGCAAAATATTTTTTTTCAGAAAGTTTAAATAAGTTTTCTAAAAAATTAACCAAAGAGCGTTATATTAATACTTTACCACTGCTTATTGATGGATTTAGTGATAGAAAGATTATTCCTATTGCTACTCAAAAAGCAAAAAATATTCAAGAAAAAACATTAGATTTTCTAAAAATAGAAAATTCTCCTTTAGAAAATACTATTATTATTGATGAGTCTAATTATGAACAGGTTTTTCAACAAATATCAGAACTTTTACAGTGTGATGAGTATGATAGTTTTATTATTGATTTGACTCATGGTTTTAGACATCTGCCTATTTTAATGATTGTTAATCTTATTATTGCCTCTATTAAAGATGTGGATAAGATAGAACATATCTTTTTTGCTAAAGAGATAGTTCCATTTAAAGAGTATGAAATTATAGATTTGCTTGACTATATTGGTTTGGCAAAGCTCTCTTTTGTTTTGGAAAACTTTAATACTAATTATACGGTTGGTAATAAATTGAGTTTTAGAAATGAAAAATATCAGGATTTGGTGGACAGTTTGCGTATTATCTCTGGTCATATTCTTGCAAATTCTATTAAAACCTTGATTGAAGGAGAAGAGAGCCTTATTCAATCTACAATTAAAAAGTTGAAAAACTTACAAGAGGAGGATAAAAATATAGCTACTTTTTCTATTTCAATTGATAATATTGTAAAACATTTAGAAAAAATTCAATTTTTAAAGAGGGAAAAAGACTATATTAAACTTTTTAGATTTGCACAAATTATGCAAAAAAGAGAGTATCTTTTAAACTCAATTACTCTTTTAAATGAGTCTATTGGGATGTTTTGTGTAGAAAAAATTAGAGCTTTGAGTCCTGAAATTTTAAACAAAATTGATGACTTTAAAAGAACAGAAGAGTATGCTTTTTATCAACTTTCTCATCAATCAAAAAATCTAATTAAATTAGGAAATGGTTTTACGGGGAGTTATCTTTCAGAGTATTTACCCAAAATAGAAATTCTCAAAGAGTTAAGAGAAGAAAATCATCAAAAATTAATAGAGATTATTAAAAAAGTTGAAAATTTACGAAATAACTTGGCTCATGGAAATAGCTCGGAAAAAATTGAGAATGTTAAATTTGAAATTGGTAAAGTATTAAAGGAGTATCAATCTATTGCTCAAATAGCAAATGAGATTGATATTGAAGAGAAGATTCGTGAATTAAAAAAAATAGCTAGTGTTACAAAAGAGAAAAAAGAAAAAGTTATAGCCAAAGGTATTGATGTTCCACAAGAGAAAATTGATAGTTTGAAGAATTTATTTGATAATAGAAGAGGATAATTATGAGTAATGATAAATCAAAACCAAGGGCTACATTAAAATCTTTACGAAATAGCTATAGAGAAGAAATTATTGACTATTTAAAAGTACATGGTGCAACAAAAAGTAATACACCAGATTTATATATGGCTATTGATAAAAAAAGTTATCGTGGATTAGAAGATGCTTTTATATATTTAGAGGAAGTTGAAGGTATTTTAGTTCAAGAGAAAAGAGGAAGAGCTAAAGTTTGGAGATTAAAAGATAAAAGTTTATTGATGGAGAATTTATCTCAAAAAGATTTAAATAACTTTACTTATGCTTTAGAGTTGAATAAGGATGAATTTGATGCATCTACCATTGAAACCATTGAAAAAATTTTTAAATCTAATCAAGCATTTATGTTTGGTTATCTAGCCCCTTATGAAGAGCTTGATAATCCTAAAATTAATGAATTCTATGACACATTACTTGAGTCGATTAAAGAACATTTTTATCTTGTATTGAAATTTAAACATGATAAGATTGAAAGATATAATAATGTTAAACCAATTCAGATAGTATTTATTGACAACAATTGGTATATAGCATTTGAATATCAAAATGATAAAACTAAACAATTTGTATTTCGACGGTTGGCTTTTATTGAACATATTAAACTTTTACATGAAAGTAAATATTCACAAAAAAATAGATTTCAAAAAAAAGATACAAAACTATATTTAGATTTTCTTAAAAAAGTTCAAAATGCGATGACCCTCTATGGAGTAGAGAAAAAAACAGCCATCATAAAAGCAACCCATAGCATCGCCAAATATTTTGAAAAAGATATGAAAAAGTTTTTGCCTTCACAACTATTTAAATCCAAAGAGGAGGATGGTTCAATTATTTTTACTTTGGAGTATACGCAAGAGTTAGAGATTTTGCCTTTTATTCAAAAATGGTTGCCTGACTTGGTTATTGTCGAGCCACAGGAGCTAAAAGAAGCTTATAGACAAAAATTAGAACAAACTATTAAAAATCATCTTGGCTAGACACTTTTTGTCTGCTTAAAAGTCTATAATATCCTTATCAAACCAAAAGGATTTTTTGTGAATAAAGGTATTTTAGACATTAAAAGCACTCTTCCCTCTCTTGATACTGTGTATTCCCCTTTAGACTTTGTGGGGAATACGGTTGGTCGTTATTTTGATTATAAAAAAGAGACTGCCATGATTAATCATGAGACTCAAAAAATCAAATCACAGACCAAAATTATCTTGAAACAGATAGATGCTGAACTTCAAATTTCACTGGACAGTAATGATAAAAACTTCAAACAAGAGATGTTTCGTTTGGGGGTTATAGCCAAAGAGTTAAATGAAAGCTCAAAGAGTAAAAATGAAATGTTTAATCATCTTTCTGAACTTACTCAAAAGCTTGGAAATCCAAATATTCCTATGCATATACAAGAGCAGATACCTCAATTAATTGCGATGGTTCATCAACAATTAATTGATGAGAGAGATGTTAGTATGCAAAAACTAAATTTTATGAGTGAATTTAACCCAAATCAAAAATTAATCAAAGGAGATTAGATGTTACCATGGATAGCAGGAGCAATTGCAGTAAGTGTAGGTGCGTATCTTTTAGACGATGCAGGGTCAAAAAATAGTTCAGCAAAAAAAAGATATAAAAAAGAGCGTAGACGCTCAAAAGCCAGAGTAAACGCTCACTATGAAAATGCTCAAAAAAAAGATACTCTTGATAAACTTTTTAAAGTTAAACGTGCCAAACAAGAGATAGCAAATGCTATTTACTATCAGTTAAAAAATCATTATCATAATTTTGAAAAAGTAAACAGTCAACTTAAAGAGTCAAAAGATATATTGTCTAATCTTTTTTTGAAAAAGAAGTCTGTAATTACTCAAAAAGAGAAGAAAGAGATTCAGAATAATATCAATATTATCACAAATGCACGAAAAGAGATTTTTGGCATTAAAGATGAATTGAAATCTGATATTGTCGAGCTTAAAGTAATGTTAGAAGAGGCAAACCAAGAGACTAAGCGTATTCAAGATGAGATAAATAGAGTTTTAGAAAAATAGTGCTTATGAAACAGTATCTTGTCATCTATGACATCTATTGTGCCAAACGAGCCTATCATGTGCGTAAGTTGGTCTACTCCTATGCCATAAGTGGTCAAAAGAGTGCGTTGGAGGTGTTGTTGAGTAAAAAAGAGTTAAAGGAGCTTTGGAGTCTCTTGACCCCGATGCTTGGGGAGGGGGATAGTGTTAATATTATCGAGGTGTATGATGAGGTAATGCTTTTTGGAAAAGCTGACAAGTTAAGTTATGATAAGGGGGTAATTATCGTATGAAGATAGCGTTTATTGATAAAAAACAGACAGAGATACGCGTGGAGAAAACAGCGTTAAGAGTTGATGAGCAGAAGATTCCTCTGCGTCTTTTAGATGTGGTGGTGGTTGGTACATCGTGTAGTTTGGAGAGTAAGGACATGGTCAAGATGACAAAAGAGGGGATTACGCTCTTGTTACTCTCTGCTCGTGGTGATGAGATGGCGATTGTCTACTCTGCTAGGAGTAAAAATGCAGAGCTAAAGCTAGAGCAGTATCAGGCTCAAAGTAGGGCATTAATGATTGCCAAATATTTCATTACCCAAAAGGTCAAGCGACACACCGAGCATCTAGCAAAGCATGGCAAGGTATTGGATATCTCAAAGGTCTTAGAAAAAATCGAAAACACAAAGAGAATCCAAACCCTTTTGGGTGTAGAGGGTAGTTTCTCAAAGCGTTACTTCACCCACTATTTTAAACGTTTTCCCAAAAACCTACATCTAGGAAAACGAAGCAAAAACCCACCATTGGACGAAGTAAACTCGATGCTCTCATTTTTTTATATGCTAGTACACAACCTCATTACCGTGCGTCTACTGGCTCATGGTTTCGAGCCAAGCATCGGTTTTATGCACCAACCTTTTCGCAGTCATGATGCGTTGAGTTCGGATTTTATGGAGCTTTTTCGTGCCGATATCAATGAGTTTGTTTTGGGGCTATTTGAGAGTAAAAAACTAAAAAAGAGCGATTTCACCAAAACACACGGCATCTATCTAAAGTACGATACCCGAAGACGAATTTGGGGAGATTTTCAAAAGTTCAATCAAACCCTACAACTACAGCTAGAAAAAGAGATAGCCCTCATAAAAAAGATGATAAAGGAGTAGCCCTTGCGTAAAAAAGATTTTCTAATCTGTTATGACATCAGCGACAAAAAACGCCTATCCAAAATAGCCAAAATCATAGAAGCAGACGCAATGCGAATACAACTTTCAGTCTATTTCTATGAGAGGGTTTCCAAAAAAGAACTAACCAGTCTACTAGAAAAAATCCTATCCATCTTGGACGAAGATGCAGACGATTTGCGTATCTACACCATCAAAAACAAGGGCATCTCTTTGGGAGACGCTATTGATTTAGACAATCCGTTGATTTTCCTATAAAATCACCAAAATTTCAAAACAGATTAATGCTCTTTTGGTTATACTCTATCAACTTAAAAATAGTTTTGAGACACTTTATTTTTTTGTCTCAAAAAACTGTTTTTTCTATTTTTCCAAAACCCCTAAACTTAGGGCTTTAAAAAGATAAGATTTTTAACATTTCACTGTTTTTTAACACTTAAGTTTCGTTAAAGAAAATAAAAGCCCGAAATTTAGGGCTTGGTAGCTATTACAATATGACCCGATATAAAGGGGATTGAAACTATTTACACTTTTCA
>Ga0256827_10003193_pt1 | contig 10433 bp, 8 predicted proteins | sample CV84metaG_FD_185977 | JGI IMG/M metagenome (GOLD analysis project Ga0256827, IMG submission 185977) | Hydrothermal vent microbial communities from East Pacific Rise, Pacific Ocean - CV84 | ecosystem: Environmental > Aquatic > Marine > Hydrothermal vents | place: Pacific Ocean: East Pacific Rise...
GATCTTGGTATCTGGGCTTGTATGAAGTATGATACTAAAGAGATTGGTATAGTCACTTGCTAGTCGTGCTTTGAACTTAGAGAACTCAATACGATCAATAAGCTGTTTTGGGTTGAAGCTAGAGTCTGGTTTATTGACATAGTTTTTGATCCCTCCACCTGCGACAAAATCATTACCCCCTCCACTGATGAGGAAAAAGTCAGGTTTTTCAGAGCTTAAGGCACTAGTGAACTCAGACTTTGCGACAATATCACGAATCAGATCCCCTGCCTCTCCAAAGCTGAGTATTGCAAAATCCTCTACATCCATGAGATGATCTATCACATCATTGAGGATAAATGGATATTGAAACCATGAATCTCCCTCGGAGATGATCTTGATCTTTGCACCTTGTTCCAACTTCTTTCTATACTCTTTTTGACGCGTTCGTTTGCATATCCAGTTAGCAGAATTGAGCAACAAAGCACTCTCTTGTAAAGCAGGAACATCAGAGAATACCAACTCTTGATTGATCTTAAAGAGAGGATCTATACCTCTTATAGATTTATCAGAACGGACAAAATATGGAGCGAGTTCCTGCTCTGTTGTACTAGCCTCTTCCAATCTGTCTACTAGTGTTGAGAGCTTGATCTGAGAGATAGCAGGGAAGTTTGGCTGTTTTGTACCTGCATCTCCTGTCAAGATATTGTTAGCCCCTCCAAATCGGATAATCGACTCATTGAGATCGCTGTTGGAGAATGTCCCCAACTCCTCTAGCACCCTAGCCTCTCCAATTGTCCAAGAGGGTTGTGCTTTGAGATGTCCAAATATCGAGCTGATCCGAATCCCCTCATTGGCAATCCAATCAATACTATCTACAGAGTCCCCTTTTCTCCAGACTCTTCCATCTTTTTTGAGGGGTTTGCCTGTAGAGTTTTTTTTGGGAATACCTGAGTGATGCAGTGCTACCACATCCCACTGATCATTGAAGACAGGAGAGCCAGATGAACCTGGCATTGTATCTGCTTCATAGTGGATATAGGTCTTAAAACGTCCCAATATTTTATTGTTTCTAATCGAGATATGTTTATCTGACCCCTCGGGATGTTGTATGATACTGATCGACTCTGTCACTAGTGATTTACCCGAAGCTTCAATCAATTGGAGATACCCAAACTCGCTTAGAGAGCTACCACTAATACTAAGTGGATTGACTGCCACTAGAGTAAAATCTAACTCCTCACTAGAGTAGAAAAACTTATCCGAATCTAGCCGAAAAAAGTGTGACTCTCTAAGCTGATAGACCTCATCCATCTCAAAATTGAACTCTGCTTGGCTCTTTTGTGCATACTCTCTACTAGGAAGGACATGATTATTGGTCAAGAGAAGCGAAGGAGAGATCAAAAAGCCTGTCCCATACCCCTCAGGGATACCTCTTTGGGTTCGGATATTGATTCTACAAACCGAACGAGATGCCTCCAACCCACGACTGAGGTAGTTGATAGGTAGCAGATCACTCTCTCCCAATACTCTCTCTAAGGCAAAGTAGTCGTTGTTGTCAAAGAGTGATTCACGAAGCTTTTTTCTCTCTCTCTCCTCTACAGACTCTATGCTTTTGGTATTTTTTCGTCCCTGTTCAGCAGAGACATATCTCTTTTGAGCCATATCCCACTGTTTTATCTTTCTGTTATCAAGCGTATCAATTTTTGCCATAAGAGTCTCCTTGTTGATGTTATCTATATCTGATTTGATATTGGCTATCTCTTTAAAGAGTCCAAACCAATAGGGTGCTACGGTGTGATGGTTGATGTCCAATTGAGAAAATATCTCCAAAGAGAAGTCGCTTACACTCTCTGAGAGTGGTAGATAGACCGAAAGCCCATAAGCATTTTCTAAATTGTGTGTTCCATTTTTGATGATCAAGAGATCAAGAGCGTCCAAAAGTCTCTCTGCACTCCTTACTATATTATACTCAAAAAACTCCTCTTTTATATAATAAGCTTTAATTAAACTTACAAAATGGTAGAGATCAAGATAACTTTTTGAGAACTTTTGAGTAGCATTATAAAAAGGTAGTAGCGTTGTAGCTATGGAGAGCTTACGACTATCTAGGAGCGACTTAGCAAACTCATCCATAAGCCCTACTACATTATCAAGTCTATCCGTCGAGATAGAAGAGAGTGTAACAGAGAGGTTTTTCTTATGATAGAAATGGATAAAACTACGAACAATCTCCTGCGAGATCGCCTCATTTGTAGCCTCGGGATGAGCCACAATATATCTCAATATCGCCCCATAGTCCCACCCTGTCCCAGGCTCTAGCTCCTCTGATCCTACAACTACTTTGGCATGATCTTTGAGCTGATAGACCACCTCTACCATCCCCATGAGACACGCATCAAAGCCTATAATATCTATCTTGTTATCAAACGCTTCAAAGACTCTTTGAAGTTCGAGGTTATCCAAGTAGTCCTTGGAGTCATCATCAAACAAAATAGCTTCATCCTCAAAATTAGAATAGTATTGATCTATCCTCTTATCGAGAGTCCCCCCTCCATGATTCCAAAGCACCACGATAGTTCTATCAGCAGGATAGGTATCTATCCCCCACCTCAAAAAGGATTGAAGAGTCTCTACACTTCCTGTATTGGTCTCTCCCATATCATGTTCATGGATGATAGAGCCATCTTCTATAACATAGCGTTTTGTGGAGGGGTTACCAAAATCAAAGGAGTAGTCATACTGTACGAGGATATTTAGCTCATCACCTGTATCTTTGACAGAGAGTATCTCATTGAGATCACCCTCACCAAAGAGATCCAAGTCATTATCACCTGCGATAAAGAGCATAAAAGTTGTTTGCATAGGGAGTTACCTCTCTTTGTTAAATTAATTCCCTATTTTTATCAGTCTAACATATTAATCTAAATATTAAAAGTACTCCTTGATAATATGAGGAAAGGTATTGATAGTCCTTCGAGCCTTGGCTATCTTATCTTCAAAGACCACCTTGGAGTGAGGGAAGGTCTCTTGAATCTCTTCATATATCTCTATCTTTCGCTCGATATGCTCCTCTAGTGCATCCAAAACAGACTGCATTCGCTCTTGGCTTACTGCATACTTCATCAACATCTCAAACATCCGTTTTCTAGGGTGGATAGACATAGAGTCACCTGCCACATCAGCGATCTCTTTTATATCCCAACGAGAGAGATAGATACCACTCGAACTTGGGGCTACTATCTGTGCATAGAGTGCCTCGGTATAACTTGGGTAGTCTTTTAGATCTACCTCTTCCTCACTCTCACAACTCCCATCAGAGCAAAACGCTCCTGAATCTTTCATCGCCTCAAATTCAGCTCTTAACTCATCTATATTGTTCACTCTATCTCTCCTATTTTTACTTTTATTAAACTATAGTAGGTATCTTATCCAGATCTACTTTTGCTTTATACCATCGCTCTGCCAGAAGCATCATTCTAATAGCTAGAATCATCTTCTCATCAAAAAACTCTGGATTATCTACTAGATCATCTATATCCACATCAAGATTATAGCCCATAATCTTGCCATCTACAACCTCTACAAAGCCCACCAAGCCTCTCACTTTTGCTCTATCGTTTAGCTCATCACAATACTTTAGAGCATCAGCTTGAAACTCAGGTTCTATTATCATCTTTTGTACTTTGGAGTTGGCTAGATTTTCCATAGTATATGCAAAATGTTCATCTTTGATATTGAGAGCAATAGCTGTCGCATTCATCCCATTCTCTCTGAGGATTTTATTAAAAAATCTTCGTCTATCACCTGTCTGTGCATTGTATCCTAATATCGTACACAACTCTGTATCTGGTTTAATCTCTTCTGGTCTCATAATAAGGTTCTCCTCTTAGATTTGGTTTTAGGCTACTCCAAGAGAATAGCCTTTTAAATTGCGAAATACTACTCTTCCTTTGTAGAGAAATTGTTGTTAAAATTTCATCTTTTTGGCATTGGCATGGAGTTCCATCGCCTCCTCCTCTTCGACCTTGCACCGAGGACACTCTTGGAGTCCACTACCTGTATAGGTGAAGTTGTTTCCACACTCATTACAGCGACGCACATCAAACGAAGCCAAAACTCTCTGTCGTGGCTCAAAAAACTCTCTGATCTCAAACCCTGGTTGAAGCTGAATCGAATTTGGCTCACAGACATCATGACAGAGGTGACACTTTAGACACATCATCGCATCAAAGTTGATCACAGAGAATCGGTTGTCACTACTCAACGCCCCTGTAGGGCAGATGCGATAACAGATCTGACAGTTGGTACAGCTATCATCTACAAACTTTTGAGAGACAAAAGATATATCATCTGTAGCCAAAATATCATAACTCTCCTGTTTGCCTACCCTTTTGAGTACGGAAAACAGAAGCTTTCGCTTATCAGGTATCTTCTTGTCTCTGATCTTGGCGATCACCGACTCATCTAGCTCAAACGCTTTTATCTCATCAGCATCTACAGCATCATCAAACACCTGTTTGCTCTTGACTGCCCCTTTGAGAGAGAAGATCTCACGGCGACTTTTTACCTCGACCTCCTCCTCTTTTGGTGTAGATCCACCAGCTACAGCCTCTATCAAGATCTCTTTATCTGAGAAGCTAGAGAGGATATAGTTCGCCTCTTCTATGTTTTGTCGCAAGAGATTTTGGAGCTTGTCACTATCTCCTCCACATCCACACGCCTCAACATCCATCACCACACTATCCGTACTAGAGAGTGCCATAGAGATAAGATGCTCAACACTCAACACAGAGAGACACCCATATAGATCTCTTTGACACACTAACTCACTACTTGGCTCTTCCAAAAACTTAAAAAAGAACTCAATAGCAGAGAAGCCTGATAGAGAGAAAGACTCTGTAGGACAAACCCCCACACACCCTCCACAGGTAGTACAAGCAGAGGGGGTAAATGAGGGGATATTGTCTGTAAAAACTATTGTATCTACAGGACAAATATCCAAACATTTGGTACACTCAGAAAACTTACTTGTCGCTCTCACACAAGAGGAGGCATCAAAGAGGAGGTTCATCCTACTTGCTCTACCGATGCCAACTGCTCATTGAGATACTCAAAGTCACTCAATAAAAACTCCAATGCCAACTCTGCACCATCATGATATAGAGGAGTACGAGACTCTCTTTTCATATTGATCAAATAGAGTGGAGCCCAGTTGAGTAGGTGATCTTGGAGAAAACCTTTTTGGACTTGAAGTAGCTCTATAATCCCCTCTTCATCCTCAGCCTCATAGGCTTTTTTTAACGCCTCTGAGAGCATATAGACAAACTCCAACTCTATCCCAATATGATCAGGACTCACAACCCGAGCCTTGTCCAGCTCTACTTTAAAGTTAAGTGCATCATAGAGATCTAGTAGAGGGTTATCCCCTCCACTCTCGATCATCTGATCAGCACGGGTAAAAAAGCTCTCATACGGCACAAGATGGAGCAAAAAGAGGTTAGTATAGTCAACATCAAAGTATCTCTCTTTTAAAATAGAGGCACTAAACTCTTTTCGTTTGTCCCAATTTTTATAGTTAGGAAAGAGATCCAAAATAGCTTTATCAGACTCTATAGACTTGATAAACTCAGCATCTACCTCACTGATCATCAGTCGTGAAATCAAAGCATAGAGTGCTATCCGATTCTCTATCTCTTCTTTTGTTATATTCATAAATTGCCCTTTTCATCAAAAAATATATTTTACTATATTAAAACTAGTTTTTCTTTAAATAGTTAAATATAAGAAATTTTAATCTTTGGGATGTGTAGAATTTTTAAAAAGCTGAAACAACACTATCTTGGATATCTTCTAAAAATAGTCCATTTTTATCACCAGATAAAGGCTTATAATAGTTACTTTCAACTCTATTTACTCCCACAACACATGTCGGTTCACTATAGTAGTTTGTATCTTGTGTATAGCAAGTATCTCCATTATTGACTTTTCCATAAGTTGCACAATTCACATAATCATTTTCAGTTAAGACAACAATATCTTTAGCCCCTAAAGATTTTAATTCATTTTTTAAATAAGAAGATTTACAGATTTTTTTGGGATAATTATAAGTGATTACTATATACTCACGCTTTGAGACCTTTTCCCTCTTTGACTCTTTACTAGACGAGCCATCTCCTCCGCAACCAATTAACATGATCATAGCCACTAACCCCATTGTACTCAATTGTAATTTCATTATTTTTCCTTATGTTTTTTTGTTGGTATATATATATACGAATCAAAAAATCAATTTTCCCCATTTTTGAAAAAATTTACAATTTTCTACAACTCCTCCTCTATAATCTCACAACTTTTTTTATGACCATAGGCACACGCTTTTGCCAAAAAAGTAATAGCCTTTTTCTCCTTATGCTCTGTGCCATATATCCATCCTAGCCACGCACAAGCAAATCTATTTTTTGATTTACAGGCTTTAGTGTAATAAGCTTTTGCTCTCTCTATATCCCCTGATTTTCTAACTCTATTTCCTAACCTTATATTATCTTCTCCTCTAGTTGTAGTAGATATAGATTTACCTGTAGATAGTGGAGTTGGATTTGATATTTGCATTGAGTTTGAAGCAATAGAATTATCCACAAAGATAAAATCCCCTCCCATCTCATGACCTGTTCTTGTTATATCAGAGTATTGAGGGGTCTGCTCTGTTTTTAGTTTGATATATTTTTTTATATCAGAGAATTTCTCTTCAAGTGAAAAGAGCGATTTTTCGTTATTTTGTAGCGTATATAGTAGAGCATTTACAAAGATAGAGTTATTTGGATTGATTGGGTCAGCATCCAACACAGGCTCTAATCCCCCACTTGTCAGAGCTGTTCTTGATTTTTTCTTATAGATCTCTCTATAGTATCTCACCTCATCTCTATTAGAGACTAATCTTGCACCCCCTTTTCTGATAATAGCACCCGAGTAACATGAATCGGACATAACCAAAATGTGTTTGGCATTTATGATATTGAGGGTATTGTTGATAGCTGATTTGACAGGAATCCACCCTACACGGCTATCCTCTTTTGCATCTTTTAGTTGCCAAAATCCCTCTTGCATTCGCTCTTCAAAATTACCATGACCTGCATAGTAGATCAGAAGATTATCAGTAGATCTCATCTTTTTGCTATACTCATCAAAAACAGCCACTAGATCATCGCTATTTTTAGGATTTGAGACGATCTTAATATCTTTGAATCCATATCTTGATCTTAATATATCTGCCATAGCTTCAATATCATATTTTGGAGTATATAGTTTGGATAAAATAGTATAATCATCTACATATATAAGCAAAGCGTAGTAGTCTCCAAACTCTCTAGTTAGTACTATACTTTTTTGAACAACCTCTCTACCAACACTTCTTACCCCTCTAGTTGCTGTTTTTTCAACACAACAACCTATTATAAAAAATAGACCAACTATAATCCATATCAATCTTATACTCATCTCATTTTCCCTTTAATCTACAACCCTCACAACATCTCCACGATGCACCTCATCTTTTAGCTCATCTACTATTATAAATGAGTAACTACTAGTAATCAGATCGCTAATAGTCCCACTCCCAATAGGTATCTCTACAGTATCCTCTCCACCTGTTAGATTTTTCTCTTTTTCTATCTTAAATATCTTTACTTTTCGCCCCTCTACAGCTCCAAGTGTTCTATTGAGTGTTATTTTTAGGATTTTATCCCCTTTTTTATTGATACGCATTCCAGAGACATACCCTTGTGGTTTTGCTACAGATGATATTTGGTCAACCACAGAGTCTATAGCTTTTGGAATAATCTTTCTCATCAACTGGTTATAGTTCGGGCGTACATGTTTGGATGAGCTAAATTTGGACTCATCACTATCACACTTTTCAAAAGAAAAAACATCTTGAACCTGCATCGATGGTAGTTTAAAGAGTCGAATATTTCCGTTGAGACACACTTTATAAGAGATTTTTTTGCTGATAAGAACTTTCTGTTTTCTCTTTTTGATTTTTTTAGCCTTTTTGAGGGTTGCCAAAACTTTTTTAATATCTTTTTTTACTTTTCTCTTTCTCTTTTTGTTTTTTTTTATTTCTTTAATTTTTTTAATACTCTTTTTGCGAGTAGCTTGGGTGATTTTGCCTGTTAGTAGATAGTCAGAATTTTCCAAGTTTACACTGTGCTGTTTTACGAGTTCATGGAGCTTCTGCTCATTTAGAAAAGTAGGCTTTTCAAGTCGTTTAATAACCTGCATTCGTCTGTTTGCGACAAGTCTATCTCCCAACTCCTCAGCCAAAAGATGCCCCACACGATTTTTTTGAGCAAAACTATTGATATGGTCATCAATATTTAAAATGACCACATGCATTGTCTTAGGGGCTAAATCATCTATCTTTAAATCATTGGATAGAGGTTTGAGTGTGACCGCTCGATATGATGATATATCTATATGGTTGGAACAGCCACTAAATAGAATGACTAGCAAAATAATCCAAAATCTCATCACTTAGCCATTAATAAAATTGAGAGATAACACTATCATGGATACTCTCTAAAAAAATCATCTTATTAGTTCTCTTTTCAAAATCCTCTGTCGGCAGACTATTCATCCCTATAATACAACTCGTACCAATATCATAACCTGCATCATCCAAGATACACTCATCTGAATTGCTTTTCCTTCCATAAGTCTCACAAGTTACACTACTGTTTGAGACCTCTGTTATTATATCTTTTGCCTCATAGAATTCAACCAAAGACTCTTTTAGCTCTGTTGATTGGCAGGACTGACTATAAAAGTGATAATAGATAAGAATAAACTCTCTATCACTCATAGAGCTACTGCTACTTATAAGATCTTTACTATTTTGTGGCTCTTTATCATCTTCTTCATAGTAATCATCCTCCACCTCTTCTTGATAATAGATACTCGGATCTTCGTCTGCCTCTTCACAAGCGTTAAAACTTAGTCCAAGTATAGCCATTAAGCTGATAGTTGTTATCTGAACTAATGATTTTTTCATGATTTTTCCTTATTTTTTATATAAAAACTATTGACTAGAGCCATACTCCACAGCACCCATATCTATAGTCTCATTATGGACTCTTCTATTTCCTACTTTATCGGTTTTGAGTAGTTGTACCATTTGATTATAAATACCATCATTAACTATAATCTTTTTATAGGTTACACTGCTTGGGTTTAGTCCTTTGTCTATAACAGGTGAGTCACTTGCTAGTGTTTCATTGTCATTATTTAGATGAATATCTCCTACTGCTGAGGGTTGGAGGTTGTGTTTTTTGATGACATTATAGTTGTTTTCTTCTATTTTGTTATAGTCTATATAGTTATTATAAATTTTTGAATTACCACTTAGTGCAATATCTGTATCATCATTATTATCAAAAATATTATTAATAAACACTCCTCTTGAATATATTGAACCTTTATTTTTTTTAAAAATATTATTACTAATATAAGAATTAGAATATGCAGAAAAGATTGCTCCATCCGTCGCATTATTTTCAGAAAATATTGAATTAATTACTGTTGCTCTAGTAGAATAAAAACCTCCTCCATTACTAGAATAATTATTAGATATAGTTGAATTGGTTATAGTCGTAGAATAAGAATAAAAACCACCTCCACTACCGTTACTAGAATAATTATTAGATATAGTTGAATTGGTTATAGTCGCTGAATAATGAGAATAAAAACCTCCTCCAGAATATTTAGAACTATTATTCAATATATTTGAATTAGTTATAGTTACTGTATTATTAGAACAAAAACCACCTCCATTACCACTAGAACTATTATTGACTATAGTTGAATTGGTTATAGTTATTGTATCATCAGAATAAAAACCACCACCACCATAATCGCCACCTTTGGAACTGTTAGTAGATATAGTTGAATTTATTACCGTAGCTGAACCACTAGAATAGAACCCACCTCCATTACTATTATATCTAGCAGTAGTAGCAATATGATTATTATATATATCACAATTTTCTATTTTTATATTATGATTAGTATAAACTCCACCACCATTTGTAGTAGAATTTCCATCAACAATAGAAACCCCTCTAAAAATAAGCGTTGAATCCTCCGTATTATTAAAATTAAATATCTGCGTACTATGGTCTCCACTCAACAGAACATCACCCCGACTCAATCCTTCTGCCGATTCAATAGTCAAATCAAACTCTTCATTATCATTAAATTGAAAAGTACCAAGTCCATCCTCTGTAGTCTTATAAGTTCCTGTACTTAGCACAATCTTATCATTCTCTCCATTAGCAGAGGCATCTTCTAATGCTTGTCTAAACTCTGTAACATTTGATACATTCCAAATCACTTCAGCAGATTTGACCTTGACTGTTCGTGTGGCAGTAGATTCATTACCTGCTTGGTCTGTTGCTGTA
>Ga0256827_10003194_pt1 | contig 10432 bp, 8 predicted proteins | sample CV84metaG_FD_185977 | JGI IMG/M metagenome (GOLD analysis project Ga0256827, IMG submission 185977) | Hydrothermal vent microbial communities from East Pacific Rise, Pacific Ocean - CV84 | ecosystem: Environmental > Aquatic > Marine > Hydrothermal vents | place: Pacific Ocean: East Pacific Rise...
TTTAAAGCCATTTGTTAAAAACTTTTAAAATAAGGCTCTAATAAGCCGCTATATATTTGTTTACCTGTGTCTTACACAAACTTTCGCATTTATCCTAAAAACAAATAAATCCAATTAACAAGCAAAAAAAAGAATAAACCCTGACTTAATTGTTAATAAAAACCAAAAAAGATAACATAAAAAGATAAAACCTAACATAATTTTTATGATATTATAGCGTTATCATAAGTTTTCATAAGATGTTATTGGGAAATATCGGGAGAACAATTCTTCTCCATTTCAAATAAAAATACGGCTATAACTTAAGTGATTATTCTGATGTTTTAGCTATTGAATTCTTTTCAGGATACAGGGGAAATAAAAACAAGAAAAAACTGTTGAAAAAAGCATAAAAGGTAAGCCCGGCTTGTGTTTCAATCGTATCTTCTGACAACATAGAAACCGTGAAAACAATAAAGAAAATAAAGAAATAAATATTTTTAAAAGCACCCAGTTTTAACGGTGGATAAAAGAGTACAAATAAAAACCATCCCAAACCAAATAAACCTAAGCCCACCCATATACTAATGTACTGGTTATGTGTACGTAACCTGGAGTTATTATCTAATTTGGAATCCATTTTTTCATATTGCTCTTTAAACGCAATATTCATATCGCCGGTACCTACCCCAAACCACATATTCTCCTTGATAATTTGTATAGAAGTCTTCCAAAATTCAATGCGTTGCATCACACTATGCCCGCTAGGGTTACCTGTACGAATGTAATTATTATACTCGAAAAGTATTTTCATTAAACGCGCCTGAACACCAATGCCCTGCGTATAATAAAAGTTAGCAATACCATCTTCAATATTCTTAACATCTTGTATATCCAAAGCCTCTATCCCCACTTTATCTTTTCTCAAACCCTTAGATGTTAGATATCTGTATAAGGTAGTCCTAAGCGTTTGCCCTTTATAATCTTGCCCATAATAGGGTAAAACACTTCGCTTTGACCAGGCCTCCTCTACTTCTTTATCACATATATAAATATAAATATATTTACCATTCTCGGTGGGAGCTTCCAAATCATGCGTATATAAATTCCCGGATACCGTACGTGTCTCCAAATCACTTAATTGAACTTTTTCTATAGTAGTGTTTTCCTTTAAAAACCCATAAAACAACACAGCAATAGTGACGCTAGCCAAGATAATGATACTTAAGAAAATCACTTTATTTAACAGATGATTCGACTTATAAATCAGATAAAACAATAAACTAAAAATGAGTACTACAAATACAACAATACCCGTAAATGCTTCCAGGAAAAACAAGAAAAACAGCAGCCAAAACAACGATATAAAGGCAAAAGTATCTAGGGGGCTGCGATGAGCATTCTGAACTCTTAAAAATATCAAATAAAAAATGGCCATATTCACACTCAGGCTAAATCGGATATGCGAAATAAAATCCCGATCAATGATGACCCTAATCTCTTCGAGAGTAACAAAATGGACAATGGTCACATAAAACGACACGAACATCACCGAGCCTATAAAGAAATAAATTAAACGTTCGAACTGGTTTTGAGTGATTCTGGGAAAACTACTAAAAAGGAAAGGGATGATAAGGATTGGGACTTTTGTTCTGAGATCCTTAATGGCATAGTCCATATCGGTAGAATAAAAGACGCCTATCACATGAAGCAAAAAGAAGGACACCAACACCAAGGCCACTTTATTCGACACAAACTTTTGCCATTTCTCTTTCCAATGGCCATGTAACAACCATAAGGCTATCAAACCAATTTGAGAAATACTCATTAAAAAACGTGAAGACGGAATAGCAATAATCATGATAGCTACACCAAAAAGTACCAATTTACGATACCACTCTTCGCTTATAAATCCTTTATTCAAACTCATTTATTCTTCTCGGGTTTTTGGGGGTGTTTTAAGTATTTCATTATAGGATTCCATATCATTCAATAACTCAACAGCCCTAGCAATAGCCCTATCCTGATACAGATTGGTAATAATTACCCCTTTGGTGAAATAATACCTGCTAACGATATCTGTTCGTAAAATCCTTTCAATTTCTTCTTTATTATTTTCCAAATCATTTTCTTTTCTATGAGCAATTTCCTGCTCAATCTGTTTACACACATCCAACAACTCAATATGTAAACTATCGGCATCTACTTTTTCTCTAAATTCTGTAAAACTCTTTTCTAAGTCCGTTTCATAAGAAATGTCTTTATCTTTCAGAAAATCCACAAAAGCCTCCCAAATATCATCATTAATGGTAAAAGACTCTGCAGGCAATATGGAGTCGTGTTGATGACGATACAGTGTTGCAAAATCAAACACTAAATATTTGTCTATCAACATTTTTGAGATATCACTCACTTTATATGGAGATAATTCAACATCGGGTTTAATACCTCTACCATCGTAAACCACTCTCCCATTTTTTGTTTTAAACGCTTCTAATAGCGAATCGTTAACAGCAATGGGGTTCCCATCTTCGTCTTTATGATTATAATCAATAGCCTGTACACATCGGCCACTGGGAATATAATATTTGGCTATGGTTACTTTCATTTGTGCATTAAAACTCAAAGGTATCACATTTTGCACCAATCCTTTACCAAACGTTCGCTCTCCCATCACCACTGCCCTGTCCAGGTCCTGTGCGGCACCACTCAATATCTCGGAAGCCGAGGCTGTATTTCTGTTCACTAAAAACACGATGGGGATATTAGTATCTAATGGTGCGAAACGAGTATGATACACATAGTTCTTATCCCTTAATCTGCTTTTTGTTTTAACTATCTCCACGCCTTTATCAACAAAAATATTCATGATATCAACAGCCTCACTCATTAAACCGCCACCATTATCTCTTAAATCGAATATCAAAGCCTTGGGGTTATTCTTTTTCAATTCAACAAAAGCATTTTTCACTTTATCAGATGACATTTTAGTAAAGGAGCTTAAGTTTATATAAGCGATGCTGCTGTCGAGCATGCCATAATATGGCACGGCTTCCACATTTATTTTTTTCCTGATTACCTTCACATCAAACGGCTCAGTTCCTATCCGGTTGATTTTAATATTAATAACTGTCCCGGGTTGTCCCTTTAACAATTTACTGATATCTTCGTTACTTATCTCCGATAATTCATGTCCATCTACACTCAATATTTCGTCCCCGGCCAATAAACCCGATTCCAAAGCCGGAGACCTTGATAAAATGCTTGAGATAAAAACTTTCCCTTCGCGTTTCATCACCCCAACGCCTACACCACCATATTCACCAGTAGTGATAAAGCGAACATCTTCTACTTTAGACTCGGGGATGTATATGGTATAAGGATCCAGAGTCTTCAACATAGCATCTAAAGCCGCTGTATTTAATTCTCCCGGATTTATCTCTTCTACATAATTACGATTCAGCTCTTTAAATAAAGTGGCATAAATATCCAGATTTTTTGAGATCTCGAAAGCCTGAGCCTTACTTTGCCCATATGAGATACTATTAATAGAAAGAAAAAAACCGGAGATTATTAAATAGAAGAGGTATTGACGCATAGCATAAAATATTTCTACAAAAATCGGTTTTTTAAATCGTCTTTGCAAATCAAAGAAAAAATTATCTTTGCGTATAAGAGTTTACAATAATTCAAGAGCCATAATAAATTATTGTATCAAACGATTATTGAAAACTCATCATAAAATAAATAAAACGAAAAACACTGTAAAATGAAAAAACTCATCCTCTTTATCCTCCCTTTAGCCCTATTAAGTATGGCCTTAAAATCTGATAAATTATCCTATCAACTATATAAACAAAACGGGAAAGCTGTTAAGTATTCCAAAATGTTGCAAACATTAGAAGATGCTGATATCATTATGTTTGGAGAGCTTCACAACAATCCCATTTGCCATTGGCTGGAATTGGAAATCACCAAAGATATTTACAAAAACAACCCGGACCACTTAGTGTTAGGGGCCGAAATGTTCGAACGAGATGATCAGTTAGTAATTGATGAATATTTTGCCGATTTCTATAAAACCAAGAAATTTGAAGCCGAAGTGAAATTATGGAATAATTACACTACCGATTACAAACCTCTTTTAGAATTTGCCAAAGAGAATAAGCTAAAATTTATTGCTACTAATGTTCCTCGCCGATATGCCAGCATCGTACATAAAAAAGGCCTCGAAGAACTGGAAAAACTCCCCGAAGCCAGCAAAGCCTATATTGCTGATTTACCCATTGAGTATAACGGCGAATTAAAAGCCTATAAAGAGATGATGGAGATGATGAAAAGCATGTCGCATGCTAATGAAAACATGCCAAAAGCCCAGGCTATTAAAGATGCAACCATGGCTTACTCCATACTTGAAAACCTTAAGGAGGGCGAGCAGTTTATCCATTATCACGGCACCTATCACAGTAATAATTTCGAAGGTATTGTATGGTATTTAAAACAAGCCCGCCCCGATTTGAATATTGTTACCATTGCCAGCGTTGAACAAGCAGACATTAGCGTTTTTGATGAAGAAAATGCTGATTTAGCCAGTTTTATCCTTGTTGTGGACGAAGATATGACTAAGACTTATTAGGTACTGGGAACCAGGTGTTAGGTGTTGGGTATTGACTAAAATAAATTATTAGAATAATGATTCTTTTCATCATTAACATTGTGATGGCTGCCATTTTATATGGTATTGGCTTATTGTTAAATGAGCGAAATGCCTCCAGCTACTTATCATCCTATAACACGATGAGCCCTAAGGAAAAAGAGGATTTCAACATTAAAGGATATCTCCGGTTTTTCAGGCATTTTCACTTTTTCTTAGGAGGTAGTTTGGCTGTATTTTCGGTTCTCTTATTTATCATTTCAAATGAAGATGCCTTGGGATATTTATTGGTATTCTACCCTTTAATAGCTTATATTTATTTTATTTACGAAACAAAGAAATACTATCCCGATAAGGAAAGAAAGGGTTTAAACATAGCACTTTGGGTGCTCATTATTGCTATTATTTTTAGTGCTACACTTCTTTATTACGGGAATAAATCTAATGAGTTTATCATCCACGAACACCAAATTGAAATCACCGGCATATATGGAGAGGAAATTGATTTCAAAGAGATTAAACAACTAAGCCTCTGCGATAATTTCCCAAAACTAAGCATGAAGACCAATGGCTTTGCCATGAACAATACCAAAAAAGGCTATTTTAAAACCAAAGATGGCGAAAAAGTAAAACTGATACTCAACAGTCTGGAACTGCCTTGTTTATTTATAGAACTAAATTCGGGGGAAAAGATTTATTACACCGAAACTACTGAAATTAACCAAAAACTATTTGAGGAATACTCAATAAAAACAAGCCATCAATCATCAAACAACAACTAATCAATCATCTGATGACTACATAAAGCTTACAAAAAGTCATCTGATGATTTAAAAAACTCCTGTACTGTACTAACACCTAATAATTAAAACCCAGTAATTAGTCCCCGGCATTAAACAAATTTATCCCCTTTTTCGGCTTTTACATCATTTACAATCTGGCGAATACTTTGCTCATCTGTTTTCTTACAAATCAGAAGCGTATCTTCCTCATCAACAACAATATAATCATCAAGTCCCTGAAGCACTACCAATCGGTCGCCTTTTACATTCACAATACAGTTTTTGGTATCATAAGTCATTACATTTTTACCAAAAATAGTATTCATATTCTCATCCTTTTCTCTGGTAGCATACAACGACCCCCAGGTCCCCAGATCCGACCATCCAAAATCGGAACTTAACACATGCACATTCTCAGCTTTTTCCATCACCCCATAATCTATGGAGATATTGGTACACATAGAATAAGCCTGCTCAATAAATAATTCCTCATTTTTGGTATTATACATCTCTATGCCATCTTTAAAAATACTATTCACATCGGGCAGATGCATGGCAAAAGCTTTTTGTATGCTTTTTAATGACCAGACAAAGATGCCGGCATTCCATAAAAAATCGCCACTTTCAACAAACTGTTTGGCAATCTCCAACTCAGGCTTCTCGGTAAAGGTTCTAACTTTATAGATTCTTTCGTCGCGGGCATCCACTACGCTTTTATCAAACTGAATATAACCATAACCGGTATCGGGGCGACTGGGTTGAATACCCAATGATATCAACCAATCATTCTCCGAAGCCGCCAGTAATGCAGATTCTATCACCTCGGTAAACACCTCCTCTTTTAAAATGATATGATCCGATGGTGCTACAACAATATTGGCATCAGGGTTTATTGCCTGTATTTTATAATTGGCATAAGCAATACAAGGCGCTGTATTTCGGCGTAATGGTTCGCATAAAATCTGGCTATATTCCAAATCAGGTATTTGCTCCTTCACCTGTTCTTTATAAAGATCGTTAGTTACCACAAATACATTTTCAATAGGACATATCTTCCTGAACCTGTTAATGGTTTGTTGTATCAGGGTTTCGCCTGTTCCTAAGATATCTAAAAATTGTTTGGGAGTAGTTGTTTTACTCATGGGCCAAAAACGGCTTCCAATACCGCCTGCCATAATAACACAGAAATTATTTTTATTCATATTGTTGTTTTATATTTTGGTATACCTCTCTTATATCTTAGCCTTAACACCTGTCGGCTATACGAGAACCATATAATTACCGCTCAATATTTTTCCAATGAGACCAGTATAAAAGGAGGCTTAAATATACGTTATTTTTTCCAAAAATAGTAAAATTCAAATTGCCGTACAAAATCCTCATTTATTTGGGTAGATTGCTTAATAAATATTTATCTCTTGCTATCTAAAGCTTATCATCTTAAAGATTGATAAACAAAATATTACCGATATTAGCACTGCAATTATCACAAATCTGTCAGCACAAAAACAGCCATTATCAATGATAGATTCTCTATAAGAATAATAAATCAAACCAAAAAAACGAAGGGTGAAAACAAAGCATTAATAAAAAATAATTGTATATTGCAGCATAAAACCTAAACCCCTTTTTTTGTATGAAGATAAAGTATGCATTATATCTAATTGTATTACTACCGTTTATCTTTATCTCCTGTTCCGAAACGTCCAATAATTCTGAGAATAACTCTCAAGGAAACTCCACTAATGGCAAAACTGCCGCTCAGGAATCTTTATTAATCAACATTAAAAAGAAAGGGAAATTAACAGCTTTTACAAATTATAACAGCCATGGGTATTTTTTATATCGAGGCTCCACTATGGGCTTTCAATACGAATTATTAAAGTCTTTTTCCGATTACTTGGGTGTAGAACTCGAATTGGTTATTCAAAGTGAATTCAGTCAGGTAATGGCCAACATCAACAATAAAGAGTATGATGTACTGGCTATGGATTTGGCCATTACTGCCGAACGAAAAAAATATATGCTCTTCAGCGATCCCATTTATAAATCCAAACAAATACTGGTACAAAAACTACCGGATAACTGGCGAAAGATGAGAACCTGGGACGACATAGAATCTCATCTTTTAAGAGATCCTATTGACTTACAGGGTAAAGATATATACATCCAAAAAGGCTCATCGTTTATTGAGAGATTAAAGAATATTAATGCCGAAACCGGCGGCGAGATGACTATTATTGAAGTAGAGAGATCTATCGATGAACTGATAGAAGATGTTGCTAATGGAGATATTGAATTTACGGTTTGCGATTCGCATGTGGCCAGGATAAATAAAAAATATCATAAGAATATAGATATCGAAACTCAGTTGGGCAGTTATAGTCAGAATCTGGCCTGGGCATTCCCCTTGGGTTACGATTCATTAGTCATGGCCTGCAATAACTGGCTTAAAGAATATAAAAACTCAAAAGAGTTTTATTATGTTTATAATAAATACTTTAAGAATTCGCGCACCACAATGATGGCTAAAAGCGAGTATAATTCCTATAATGGTAATAAAATTTCTCCTTTTGACGACATTATCAAAGAATACAGCAAAAAAATTGACTGGGACTGGAAACTACTGGCTTCATTGATATATCAGGAGTCGAAATTTGACCCACAGGCCGAGTCGTGGGCAGGCGCCTTTGGACTTATGCAAATGATGCCGGCTACCGCCAAAGAATACAGCATCACGGAGTCTTCTCCGGCAGAAAAACAAATCTATGCCGGTGTTGAATATTTAGAGTCCATCGATAAACAACTAAAGCCACATATTCACGATAGCATCGAAAGGCGAAAATTCGTGATGGCAGCCTATAATGTAGGGCTCGCCCATGTTTTGGATGCCCGAAGACTGGCAGAGAAATATGATAAAAACCCCGAAATTTGGGAAAATAATGTTGATTACTTCCTGTTAAACAAATCAAAACCTAAGTATTATAAGGATCCTGTGGTTCATTACGGCTATTGCCGGGGATCGGAACCTTATAAATACGTAAATCAGATTTATAAGCGTTATGAGCATTATGATAATCTCATTAAAGACGATACTAATCCGTAAAAAAATCGTCAATCATCAGATGACTTCACACATTTTGCAAATAGTCATCAGATGATTCAATTATCCTGAACTACTTTTATGCTAAAGATCGTTATCAGATGACTTCACACATTTTGCAAATAGTCATCAGATGATTTAATTATCCTAAACTACTTTTATGCTAAAGATCGTTATCAGATAATTTCTTATTCTTGAACAGGGAGATCTTACTTATCGCTATAATGTGCCCAAGCACTTAGTATATAAACTGTAACTATTTTGTTATCGATAGAATAAACCAATCTGTGCTTTTGGTTAATTCTTCGTGAATACAATCCTGTTAGATGATGCCTTAATTGCTCTGGTTGTCCTGTTCCTGTAGTTGGATGCTTCATTAACTCCTTAAGTAGCTTTTCTATTTTCTTTAAAACAACTTTATCTCCTGATTTTTTATGTTTCTCAATATCAGCTAAAGCTATTTCGGAAAATTCTAAAATATAGCTCATAATCCCAATAATTCACTTATCTCTTCGGGGGTTATAAGCCGCTTTACCTTCCCTTGTTTAAGCTGTTCAATACTCTGTTTGATTCGCATCAACATTTCAGCATTAAAATATACATCATCCTCATTTACAGGAGTTAAAGCATAAGCTTTATCTTTCCCTCGTTGAACAATTATTTGCTCACCATTATCGGCCTTTTCAAAGTATATCCTTTGATTCTGTCTAAACTCTCTACTACTAATTACCAACATATCTAACGCTTTAAGTGTACCATTATGGTACAAAGATACAAATTTATATTTACTTCATTCAGCAATCTTAGTAAAATTGGTTCTGATTTGTACTAAACGACATAAGGAAAATTCAATGAATACTCCAAAAACGTACCATTTAATCATCAGATGACTTCACGCATTTTGCAAATAGTCATCAGATGATTTAATTATCCTAAACTACTTTTATGCTGAAGATCGTTATCAGATGATTTTTATACTACACAATTATTAAAGCTTTGGGTTTGCTCAAAGTGGAATTCAGGATATTCGAACACCTTTGAACGCCTTTCGGTTTTTGCACTGGAATAGGCATAAATACCGGCATAGTTTTCTCTGTTCTCTCCCATGGTTTCTATTTGTCGGAGATATGCCGCAATACTCTTTGATTCAACCACTACCACACGCTCCGAGTGATTTACAAGCGGACTATGATTACGGTATTTATCATGGGTAAAACTCAACACTCTTCTACCATCAATAGTAATACCAACTTGCTGAAAACTAAGACTCTTTCCCAGAGCCGGCAGATTGAGCAAACTCCTGTCGGTGGCTACAAACGGAATGTTTTCCTCTTCTTCTATCTCTCTGAAAAGCCGGTGATTTCTTTCGGGATTCAAATGAAATTCCACACTCCTGTCTCTTTTGGGGATTCCTAAAGATTTTTCTTCATAAACCTCCTGAGCCACACGCGCCAAAGGAGTAAAGTTCTCACGGTTTTCTTTAAATCCTTTAACGGCAAAAGTATAATAAGGCAATACGCCAAGCTTATTAAGTTCACGGCGTAATTTCATGCTATGCGACCGGCGCGAAGCAGCAGCAGTATACACTTGCTGGTTCACAATAATCCATCCCGTTTGGCGTAATAACTTAATGGTTTTAATAGCTTCCACAGTTAGCTCCATGGCCGTTTCGAAATGGGTCTGAATCACAAATTGTTTCACCCCAATCTTAAGGGCTTCTTCTTTAAACTCTTTAAGGATAGTCACCAATTCATCACCCACACGCTGAGGCAAATAAGCCAAAATCCTTGTACCCAAACGTACACGCTGAAACAAAGCAATACGCTCGCCATTAGGTTGCAGTTCCGACTGTTGTTTTTTACGTGTAGCTACTTGTAAGAAATCATTTAAAATAGTTTTCAATCGGGCATCGGT
>Ga0256827_10003195_pt1 | contig 10432 bp, 8 predicted proteins | sample CV84metaG_FD_185977 | JGI IMG/M metagenome (GOLD analysis project Ga0256827, IMG submission 185977) | Hydrothermal vent microbial communities from East Pacific Rise, Pacific Ocean - CV84 | ecosystem: Environmental > Aquatic > Marine > Hydrothermal vents | place: Pacific Ocean: East Pacific Rise...
AAAAATATTGGAGCAATAAGGGTCAATAAAAAACACTATGCCTTAACCCCACTCTATGATGTTATCTCTGTGGCTCTATACAAAGGGGATTGCGATGATTTGGCTTTGCCATTTTTGAAACCCTATAAAAAACCAAGAAACTGGAAAATGGATGATTTTTATCGTTTGGGTCAGATTTTGGGTCTAAATAGATTAGCTGTTAAAAAAGCTCTGTTGGGGGTAGCTAAAATATATATTAATCGGATGCCAGAGTATATCCAACGGGTTGAAGAGCTAGAGAAAGAGTATGATTTGATGATGCAAAAGAGCCGAAAAGGTAAGATTTTATTTTCTAAGCGACTTGAAAACATCTATAATGAGAAGTTGATTTCGCTTAGAAAATTGGGATTTTTGAGGGAGTTGGGGTTGGAAGATTAAACCCCAATCTCCCCCGTCAAAAGCTTCTGCATCAACCCAGTTTTAAGGATTTGATACTGCTCTTTTTTGGCTTTTAGGATTTCGATTTTTTGGTCGGCTTTGGTTAGGATGGTTGATATTTTTTTTTGTTCTTTTAGAGGTGGAAAAGGTATTAATACTTGATTTAAACTATTTTGACCAATATTGTATCGCGTACTTCCACCACTTTTTGATGTAATCTGTTTTCGTATACTTGGTATTTTTAATAGATAATTCATAAATAATGGATTGTATTCTTCTTTAGCTGTTCCTCTTATAACAAAGCCTCCAAATACTGCAAAATTTTCTTTATCAAGATAGACATTTGATTGACCAACTTCTTCTCTTGTTTCAGAGCTTCTTTGAAATAATATATCTCCATATTTTACTTTATATAATTCAAAGTCTTTTTCAGAAATATCAACAGAACCAATAATATCATTATGCTTAATGGTTAAATTATTAATAATGTCTAAAACATTAATGAATTTATATCCTTTCCCATATTGTTCTTTTGAGGCATTAACTCCATTTTTAAAAGATAATAATTTTTCTAATACTATCTCTTCCCAAGATTCATTACTCAATAACCTCTGCATCAACCCCTTTTTAACCATCTCTGCTTTTTCTATCTGCTTTGTAATGGCTTCTATTTTATTGTCGGTTGTTGATAGGATTTTGGCTATTTTTTTTTGTTGGGTTAGGGGTGGGAGGGGGATTTTGATTGTTTTTAATTTTGTTTTATTAATTTTAGGCTGTCCACTACCTTCTATTACCTTATCAAGTTCAGATAAACCAACATGACTTTTTAAATAATTGAAACAAAAAAGAGGAATCATTATTTTATAATTTAATTTTAATTCTATCATATTTGGTGCTAAAGTAGCAGGTGTATTAATAATTGGCATCAAAAAGCTTTCTCCAACATTCGCACCAATATTTGCAATTAATATTTCATTTCCTACTAAAAAAGATTTATTTAAAAAATTATAAGTTGATTTATTTACATATTTTTGACTATCATGCCCAAGTCCCCTTCTTAAATCAAATAATCTAACATAAAAAGCATACTCTTTATTATCAAAAACAGTTGTATTTTTTCTTAGACTTGCAAAACTACCATTTGCGACATAGTCTGTCATCAAATCAAGTACTTCTACAAGCTTCACAACCTCCCAATCCAAAGGAATAACCCCAATTTCGGTTTTTTTATATCCATTACGCATTTTTGCCCTTTATTTGGTGCGATGGCAATCGCCCCCTACGGGTTTGGTTTGGGTAGGGGGCGATTGCTATCGCACCAATTAATATATTACAATTCATTTGCAAACCCCAATTCTGTTAAATAACCATTTAACTCTTTGTCTATTTCTCTCTCTTGATTTTCCAACTCGGCTATCTGCTTTAATGTTGCCTCTATATCCACAATCTCTTCGGGTTCGCTGGTGTCTATGTATCTTGAAATGTTCAAATTGTAATCATTTTCTACTATTTCGCTCATCTCAACCACTCGCATAAACTTATCTATATCTTTTAAACCGTCATAACTCTCTACTATCTTATTGATATTTGTATCGGTTAAAATGTTTTGATTTTTTCCATCTTTATATTCGCTTGATGCGTCTATAAAAATTACTTTATCTTTTAGATTCTTGGCTTTGCTTTTGTTGATTATAATAATACTCGCAGGAATTCCCGTGTTATAAAAGAGCTTTTCAGGAAGCCCCACGATGGCTTCTATAATGTCATTTTCTAACAGACCTTGGCGAATTTTCCCCTCTGCTCCACCACGAAACAAAATTCCATGAGGAAGCACTACGCCCATTCTGCCGTCGTGCTTTAAAACGCTTATCATGTGTTGTACAAATGCTAAATCTCCATAACCTCTTGGGGGGATTCCGTATTTAAATCTTCCGTGTTCGTCGCTTACTTCTGTGTTGTATTTTGGGGCTATCTCTTTGCCTGTTTTGTCATCAATTTTTATATCAATCTCTACAGGAGACCACCACTTTTTTAGGCTAAAAGGAGGGTTTGCTACCACTCGGTCAAAGCTCATAAGTTCGCCATCTTCTAGGTGTTTTGGGCTACTTAGGGTGTCGCCTTTTCTTATGTCACTCTCTTTGAAATTGTGGACAATCATGTTTATTTTACAAATCGCCCATGTTCCTAGGTTTTTCTCTTGACCATAGAGCGAAGCATCGACAAAGTTTCCTACAGAACCACCATGCTCTTTGATGTAGTTTGCAGATTGAATGAGCATACCACCACTTCCACAAGTTGGGTCATAGATGCTGTTTCCTGCTTGGGGTTTGATAAGATTTACAAGTAAACGAACCACCTCTTTTGGGGTATAAAACTCGCCCCCTTTTTTGCCACCATCATCGGCAAATTCTCTTATGAGGTACTCATAAGCAGAACCTAAAATATCAGGATTATCCAGATGTTCATTGGCAAGAGAGTATTTATTGAAGTGTTGGAGTAGTCTTGATAAAAGCTCATCGGGGAGTTTTTCAGTATCGCCAAAATGTACGGCTGTCATAACCCCTTCGAGTTGGCTGTTATGCTCTTCGATTAGAGCAAAGGCTTTGTCTAGGGCTTGACCAATATTTTCGGTCTTTTTGGTAAGCTCTGACCAGTAGGCATCTTTGGCAATAAAAAATTGATGATAATCTTCATCTTCTAATGCCTCTGTTAGAGTAATATTTTCATCGTTTACAGCGTGTTGTGCCTCTTCTAAGAACTGGTCGTTGGCTCGTTTTAAAAAGAGCAGACCAAAAATATAATTTTTAAAATCTGAAGAGTCAATATGACCACGAAGTAAATCAGCAGAGTCCCAAAGCCATCGCTCTAGTGTCTCTAGGGTAAGTTTTTGCATGGAGTATCCTAAAATAAAATAGGAGGAATTATAACGTAATACGGGGGAAGAGAAGCCCCAAGAGGAGGAAGAGGCTTCTATAAAAATTATTTATTAAAATTTATTTTTTAATCTCTTCGGCTAATGCTTCAATTCCTGCATCATCAAACTTAGAGATTTGGTTTTTCATAATACCTTTCATTGCTCCACCATAAGATCCATCTTTGTAACCTTTAAGTGCTTTAACAATATCTTCTTTACTCATATCTTTAACAACTTTTGAGACATTCATCGCTTTTTTCTCAAAGTTTTGCCCGTGACACCCTTTACATGCTGTCGTATCTGCAAATGATGCAGTAGTCAATAGAGAAGCTACAGCTACTACTTTAATTATTTTACTCATATTATTTGTCCTTTAATACGTTTTTCTATTTTTACACACCCATTGTAAAATCAATTTGTGTAGTAATTGTGATAAAACTGTGTTTTTTCATAAAAAAATATTATATATTGTATTGAAAAAAGGATTTATTAAAAGAACCCTTCAATTATATTTTTAGCTTTATTCGTAACGCCATCTATATCTATCTCTTTTAACTGATTGGTAATGTCTTTTTTAACACTATTCAATCCTCTGTCTAAAATCTCTTTTTTATTGGTTGTTCCAAACAACCCGCTCAACTGCTTATTGAGCTGATAGTTTAGAAGCTTTCGCATATTTATTGAAACCTTTGGATCTTTTAGTGTTCCATAAATCTCTCCCGCAAGCTCTTCCCCTCGCATTTTTATCTCAAAGTCAGAGTCTATACTGTTTGTTTTTGAGTTCATTTTTGTCTCAGTTAGATAGATATGATCTCGACCATTATCAATTTTAAGCACCGAACTTAACACAGAGTTTTGGTAACCTCCCATAAAACTACTTTCGTTATAGACCTCTTTTAACATATCAATTCCCGTTGTTGATAAAATCATATCGGTCATTTTTGTCTTACGGAAGCGTGTCTCTTTTAAATCGGTGTCAATCAAAACAATTTTATCTACAATCGCATAATCAATAGAACCATATACCTTGGCATCCAATAGAGCTGGATAAGAGAAGAATTTTAAGAGCTGAACCAAAGAGACCCCCTCTAAATTGAGATTTAAACTTTTACCCTTGTAGGTATACTCTAATACTCCACCAAATTTTTTGGTTCTCCCTTTAACCTCTAGCTCTTTTTTATAATAGACAACTCCTTCACTCTGAAACGTTCCACTATATTTATGTTTTAAAAACTTCTCAAAATAAGCCAACTCTTTTAAATCAAGAAGATAGTTTGCTTTCGCTTCATGTTTTGAAGTATGATAATAGCCATTTTTTATTTTTAAGGTTCCAATATCAGAAGTAATCTCTCCTTGGTACCGATACTCTAAATCTTGAAAAATAACAGTTGTCGCCAGTTTAAAAGGCACATCCCCCGAGACACTGGGCATGGTTGCTTTATTCATAAGAACCTCTGCCTCTCCATCTTTTTTCTCGGTAGACCAATATTTAAACTTGGCATCAATATCAGCTTGACCAACAACCAAGGGTGGTTTATGTAAAAAATTCAAAACTTTAACAGAATCAACCCCTTTAAGCTTGACATCTATATCTTTGAAAAGATGAGCTGATTTTACAAAAGAGAATTGGGTTGTTCCATTAAAAACCTGCCCTTTTCCAACAATAGAAGGCTCTTTTAGCGTTCCCCAAAGATGCCCAATGACATCCAGCCTTTCATCTAAAGAGATTTTCCCATATGTAAAAGAGTCTCCTACTAAATGGTAATCCAAATCAAGCTTATCTCGGGTAGCATTACCTCTAAAGACAACCTCTGCCCCATGATTAATTTTAACCTCTGCTATAATGTAAGGATATCTATCTATATTTAAAGAGAGAACCTCAATATGATTCTTGCTCCTTTTAGAGAGATACTCTCCAAAAAAATTACCCAATGTTTTATGCCCTAAAGAGGTATTAAGAAGATAGAAGAGTATTAAAGTTATAAAACTAAACAACCATAAAAGATATTTAATAACTATTCGCATAGAGAGCCTTAAATCATTTTTTCTTATCTTAGCATAAAAAGAGAGTTTAACACGACTTTAGATAAAATGTTCCATTAAATTTTTTACGAAAAGAAACACTGGAGAAGCACGCGAATGGATGCAGCAAAATATATATGGATGAACGGCGAATTTAAACCTTGGAATGAAGCACAAACTCACGTTTTATCACACACTCTACACTATGGAAATGGTGTTATTGAAGGTACGAAAGCTTATAAAACAGCTGACGGTTATGCAATTTTTAGACTAAATGACCACACCAAAAGATTAAAAGAGTCTGCAAAAATGACCCTTATAGATATCCCTTACAGTGTCGAAGAGCTTAATGAAGCACAACTTGAACTACTTAGAAAAAATGAATTTACAGGCGACAATGTTTACATTAGACCTTTTGCCTTTTTAGGTTATGGAGTTATGGGTGTTTACCACAAAGAGGCACCAGTAGAGACTGTTTTAGCCTCTTGGGAGTGGGGTGCCTACCTTGGAGAAGAGGGATTAAAATCAGGAATTAAACTGAAAATCGCCTCAATGACCCGAGCAGGAAACACTTCTAATATGGGAAAAGCAAAAGCAACAGCCAACTACCTCAACTCTCAGATGGCAAAATTTGAAGCGATTGATTGTGGTTATGATGAGGCGTTACTATTGGATGACCAAGGATACGTTGCAGAGGCAAGTGGTGCATGTTTCTTTATGGTTAAAGATGGAGAGATTATTACCCCTCCAAATGACAATTCTTTGGCTTCTATTACTCAAAAAACTGTTATTGAGATGGCAGAAGATATGGGCTACACAGTAACAAGAAGACGTATTACTCGTGAAGAGGTTTATGTAGCAGATGAGGCATTTCTAACAGGAACCGCTGCCGAAATTACTCCTGTTAGAGATGTTGATGCACGAACTATTGGATGTGGTTCACGTGGAAAAATTACAGAGATTATTCAAAGTAACTACTTTGATATTGTATTTGGTAGAAACGAAAAATATAAACACTACCTAACCTATATATAAGGATAAAGCATGCCAGCAGACATGAATGACTATTTTAAGAAAAAACAGCCCAATGGTGGAGGAAACAATACCCCCCCACCCAAAAGATCTATGCAAAACAATAGTAATGGTGGAGGTAGTGGGAAATCTGCTCCATCGTGGCTATTTCTTGTACTTGCCATTATTGCAGGGATGGTCTTCTTTAAACCTTTTCAAATTATTAATTCAGGAGAGGTAGGGATTAAAGTTCGTACAGGTAAATTTGAAGAGCAACCACTTCATGCAGGGTTACACTTCTACATTCCTGTTATAGAGAGAATTATCAAAGTAAATACTCGTATGCGACAGATTATCTACTCGAACCAAAACAACACCATGTCAGGCGATAACTATGGTTCAAGAAATACATTAGGTGCAGATGGTTTAGAGGGTGGACTAAAATATAATCGTGCTATTCCTGTACTTGATAATACAGGACTTACTGTTAATATTGATATTGCTGTTCAATACCGACTAAGAGCAGAATCTGCTCCAAAAACCATTGAAAAGTGGGGTGCAAGCTGGGAAGAGAAAATTATCAATTCAAAAGTACGCGAAGTGGTACGTGATGTAATTGGTCAATACGCAGCAGAGAAACTTCCTGAACTACGTAATGAGATTGCTAAAGCAATTCATACTAAAGTGAGTGAAAAAGTCAATGCACTAGAAAATCAACCTGTTATATTAGCATCTGTTGAACTTAGAAACATTGTTCTTCCTGAAAAAATTAGAAAAAAAATTGAAGAGCTTCAAGCAGAGAAACAAAATGTAAATATTGCAGAGCAACAAAAAGCCAGAGCCATTCAAGAGGCACAGAAAAATGCTGAAGTTGCACGTGGAGAGGCAGAGAGAAACAGAATTGTAGCCCAAGGTCAAGCGGATAAGATTAGAATCGAAGCCGAAGAGCAAGCCAAGGCAAACTCTCTTATCTCTGCATCATTAACACCTGAGCTTCTTCAGTTAGAGCAGATTAAAACTCAAGCTAAATTCAATGAAGCTCTTAGAGTCAACAAAGATGCTCAAATCTTCTTGACTCCTGGTGGAGCAGTACCCAATATTTGGGTCGATGCAAAAGGTAAAGAGCAGAGAGCTATCTCGGCACAACAATAGTTAAAAGGTGTGATTCTTCACACTCGTTCCTACGCTCAGCACACTCGTTCCCACGCTAAGCGTGGGAACGAGATGATACCATTATATAATTATGGTGCGATAGCAATCGCACCCTACGGAGACCCCCATGCAAATCAACTGGCAAAAAACCCCCCTTATCCCTGCAATCGCACAAGATTATCAAACCAACGAGATTTTAATGCTCGCCTATATGAATGAAGAGGCGTATAACCTTACTCTGGATACAGGTTATGCACACTACTTTAGCCGAAGTAAACAGCGTATATGGAAAAAGGGCGAAAGCTCGAATCATACTCAAGAGATTAAAGATATGCTCTTAGATTGTGATGCAGATACCATTATTCTAAAAATACATCAAAATGGTGTAGCGTGTCATACAGGTACAAAGAGCTGTTTCTTTACCTCTGTAATGCAAAACAAAAGAGTTTTAGAGCAAGAGGTTGACACCACAGCCATGTATGGTGTGGTTGATAGCCTCTACCATACGGTACTAGAGCGTAAGAATGATACAAGCACCACCAAATCATGGACAAAAAAACTCCTGAATAATAAAGAGCTGATGCTGAGTAAAATTCGTGAAGAGGCTGATGAGGTCTGTGTAGCAATTAATGAAGAGAGTGATGAACAGGTTATTTATGAGTCTGCTGACCTACTCTATCATACACTTGTAGGTCTAGGTTATCGTGACATATCTCCCGATAGAGTCAAACAAGAGCTAGCCCGTCGCTTTGGAATGAGCGGTATTGAAGAGAAAGAGAATCGTCAAAAATAACACTCCAACACACCTCAAAACACCCTATGTTTGAGCAGGTAACTATTAAATTTTTAATTTTATCTGCTTTTAACAAGGATATTTATGAAATAAAACACAGGGTGTTTTAAAAGTATCTACTCTATAACAAATCACTCCATAATGCCCACAAAATAACTATTCTAACCTAGATTTTAATATATTTTTCTATTATAATAGAAGTATAAATACCAAAGATATTATTTAAATTGCAGGAATACATTATGAAAAACATACTTTTAACAATTAGCTTACTCTCCACTCTTAACTCAACTTTAGTTGCAGAAACCATTTTACAATTAGGGACTAGAACATCTTCTGCTATTGACAGTATGCCTGCAAATCAAATAAAAGATACCCTAGAGATACCTCAAGACACCACACCTTTTACAGAAAATATTACACCTATGAGTGATGAAGAGCAACTGCAATACGATAGAGAGTACAATCAAAAATTTTTCCAACCATGGGATAATGGAAGAGTGATGCTCTCTCGTTCAGAGCGAACATGGCAATTTAAATATGCAAAAGATAGAACATATCGTATAGACAGAAGCCGTATTCCTCGGTCATGGTATCAAGAGCAAAAAAGAAACTCTAACTTTGAGATGTCCGATAGCGTATCTCTTTCAGGAATAACACTCAGATTAACAAACTTAAGACTTTTTCCTAGTGATGAAGGCGTATACTATGACCCAAATAAAACAGGAGAGGGCTTCCCTTTTGATTACAGTCAAAACTCTTCGGTACACCTAAATACACCCATAGCAATCTCTCACTACTCAAAAGATAAGCAGTGGGTTTATGCTCAAACATCATTTGCTTCAGGATGGATAAAAAGAGAAGATGTAGCCTTTATGGATGCTCAACTACAAGAGGAGTTTAGAAATGGAGATTACTCAATTACCGTTAAAGATAATCTTGATTTATCCGATGATAATGGTCAAATATCGCTGGTAAAAATGGGAACTATCTTTCCTATAGACCCAACAACAAAAAAATATCTTATTGCAAAAAAAGATAGCAATGGGTATGCCTATTTAGATAAAGTTACAGTAAATGATATAGATATTATTGCACATAAACCGATTAAGTTTAACCAATTCAATATTGCCTATATTAGCAAACAACTGGTAGGAGAGCCTTATGGATGGGGAGGGATGCTTCAAACACGAGACTGCTCTGCCCTAACACGAGATTTCTTTGCACCATTTGGTGTCTATTTGGCAAGAAACTCTAGAAAGCAAGCTCAAAATGGACGAGAGTTCATCTCTTTAAAAGGTCTAAATACAGAAAATAGAAAAGAGACAATACTAAACAATGCAAAACCATTTAGATCGATGCTCTTTGTTCCTGGACACATTACACTCTACCTTGGAGACAGAGAAGGAGAGCCTATTATTCTTCATAATTACTGGGGAGTTCGTTTAAAAGATGGTAGTAAAAAAGTGATGGCAAGAGCAATTATTACAACCACAAAACCTGGAGCTGAATTGGCAAATGTTAAAAAGAGAAGTATGTTGATTAATACATTAACGGGGATTGTAAACTTTTAAATTATTTTTGGTCGACACAAGGGTCGACCGTTACAGTTACTCTACACTACATGAAGGAGTATTTGCATTTCCACCTGCAAAATAGTTTCCATCAAAACTAACCAAAGAGTATTTTCTATCTGAACCCAAAGAGTCAGTTAACCCTTTTATTGACAAGAATCCTAATGAATCCGCACCAATATAGTCAGCTATCTCTTGTGGTGTCTTAGAAGAGGAGATAAGCTCCTGTTTGGTTGCAGTATCAATCCCATATCGACAAGGAAACTTAATCTCAGGAGCTGCAATACGCATATGTACCTCTAATGCCCCAGCCTCTTTAAGGAGTTTTACAATCTGTTTAGAGGTAGTCCCTCTAACCAAAGAGTCATCAACAATAGCAACTTTTTTACCCTTAATCATATCTTTAATAGGAGAGAGTTTTAATTTAACCTTTAAATCTCTAATCTCTTGTGTCGGTTCAATAAAAGTACGCCCTACATAGTGATTTCGTACAATGCCCATCTCAAAAGGAACCCCCATACCATCGGCGTACCCTTTGGCAGCAGCCAC
>Ga0256827_10003196_pt1 | contig 10432 bp, 6 predicted proteins | sample CV84metaG_FD_185977 | JGI IMG/M metagenome (GOLD analysis project Ga0256827, IMG submission 185977) | Hydrothermal vent microbial communities from East Pacific Rise, Pacific Ocean - CV84 | ecosystem: Environmental > Aquatic > Marine > Hydrothermal vents | place: Pacific Ocean: East Pacific Rise...
ACAACTATTTTTCTGTCTGTCCAGAACTCTTCTTCGAGTAGGGCTTTAGAGACCTGATAAAAAATCTCTAAAGGCTCTGCTAAAGCTCCATTACCTTCGTCTCCACAAGCCAAAAGTTTTGACTGAGGATTGATGATACGTACTTCATTGACACCCAACATTTTCAAAGAACCTACTGTATAGTGATGCTCCATCATGTTGGTGTTGGCAGCAGGAGCTATAAGTAAGGTTTTGTTAAAGGCTAAAGCTGTTTGGGTCAAAATGTTGTCAGCTATTCCTTTTGACATTTTGTTAATGGTATTTGCTGTTGCTGGTGCTATGACAAATACATCACATTTTTTACCTATCTCTATATGGTTAAGGTCAGTTGCCCATGACTCAGAACTTTCTGTAAGTACAGGGTTACGGGTAAGTGCTTCAAAGGTTAAAGCAGAGACAAAACGCTCAGCAGATGCTGTCATGACCACATGAACAGAAGCTCCAGCTTTTATAAAAAGACGTGCCACATCACAAGCTTTATAAGCAGAGATGCTACCTGTAACACCTAAAAGAATGGTTTTGTTGGTTAAATTAATTTGCATGGTTATTACCTCAATAGTTGTCGGGGAGAGGACACCCCGACCTACAATTTTATTTTGATATTTTGGCTTATTTTATTGAGTTTTGCTGTGGGTTAGATGAAAAAGTTTAAATCATTTTAGATTTATTAACATATTAGGCAATGGGCAGAGACGGAGAGTCTTATGCCCACTGCATCTATGACATCTGTTTCTAGTCGAATGGTAACTTGTTTTTTAGTTGTTTTACATAAGGGTTTGGTCGTGATTTCATGCTGTTTAAGTCGTATTCTTCTTTCATGACTTTTTATTATTATTTTTTTCTAAATAACGTAAAAAATCTTCTTTCTTAATATTAAGTTCCTTAATAACATCATCAACAGATAAATTAAATTTATCTATCATTCTTATGGCTGTTTCAAAAATTCCTTGTTGAATTCCCGATTGAACACCATCTTGGTATCCTTCATCCAACCATCGTTGTGCTAAACTTGACATCTTATCGTCTCCTTTTATATCTTTTACCATCTCTATAAACTCTTCCTCTTGAATATCGTTGTTAACTACAATATACTCAAAGAGTCTTATGACTCTGTCATCTTCTAAAGTAATAATCTCTTTGAGTATAGGTTTTAACTCTTTTACATCTTTAAATATATTTTTCATTAAAAGTAACGATGCACTCAAATAGAGATTATTTATCTTTTTTATTATATCATTATTTTCTATCTCATTGGTATTAAAAATAACAAATTTAAAATCCATAAGATAACCATCTAAAGCTTTGTTTTCTTCAAAATATTCATGAAAGTTATGTTTGAGTTTAGATTTTTGTTTTCCATGATAAAAGACAAAAGGAACAATAGGCGTTAAAAACTCTTGTTTGTTCTCTATCTCACTTTCCCAAATGGTTATACAGTAGTTAAGTATTTGCATTAGTGTTAGTTTGTCATAATAAGACTTATGTTCAAATACTATATAAACCTTACTAGGAGTTTTACCTATATTACATTCTACAGATAAATCTAAAAAATACTTTTTATGTTTTTTATTCTCTTTTTCTGTATCAGTAATTTTAACAGAATTAAAATCAATACTAGAACTTAACTGTTTAGGTAAATAGGCTTCTAAAAAGTCTCTAACATTCTCTTCATTGTCAAAGAGTTTTTTAAAGAAGCTATCATGTGGATTTTTTAAACTTATTTCAGGTTTTGGCATTTGAAATCCTTTAAAGATATTTCAAATATTTTAACTTAAAATAACTTTTTTAAACAGAAATATGGCATATTGTCATGGTTTTATTTTAGATTAAGGTTTGTGCCAAAAGGGTATTAACCCATATTTTTATAGAAATATTAATATTTTACTTCATAAAATTAAACAATATAAACATATAAATATTTTTATAATTAAGTCTAAAATAGCAAAAAGTTACGAATACTCATTAGTAATAAAATTCAAATTAAATTTTATCTTTTTTAATCTATGTAATTTATAATAAATTGTAATATATTAATTAATACTAATATTAAAAGGAATCTAAATATGTTTTTTAAAATATGGGCTGTTATTCTTCTACTTAATCAACTTTTTTTTTATAGTTTTTGTCTAAAGATACATTGTATTACTGCTGCTTTACCACACACAGGTATTATTAGCTTTATTTTATATTCTATATGGGAAGAAAAAAAACCATTGAAATTTAATTTTTTACGTGATACTTTTAATTATAAAGAGAAATTATCAGAATCTTTTTGTAAAAAATGTAGTAAAGGTAATAGTCATGATTCTAAATTTTGTATATATTGTGGAGAGAAGTTAGATACGGTTAAAGCTGAGAAAAATTATCAATCCTCTTATAATAATAGTCTTTATACGGAAATTTCAAATAGTTATGATGGTATTTTAGTTGCATTCCTTGCAAAGGTAGCAAAAGTTGATGGAAAAATTAGTCAAGATGAGGCTAAATTTATTGGTAATATTTATGACGAGCTGTGTGCAATCCGAATAGATATAGAAAATATAAGAGATATATATAAGCAGATTTTACATAATGAAAAAAGCGATTATAGTAATGTCAATGAATTATGTACAAAATTAATAACTTTGGAGTTAGATGAGTCTTTAAAAGTTAGTATGGTAGAAGTTCTAATTGAGTTAGCCTATGTTGATAATGAATATGATGATAAAGAAGAGAACTTAATTATCAAAATAGTATATGGCTTACATCTTGATTTTTCTATATATAAAAATCTTGTAGATAAATACAGTTCTTCTACTTCTTCAGGCTCATCTCACTCTTTTAATAATTTAAGTTTAGATGATTGTTATCAGATTTTAGAATCTACAAAAGAATCAAGTAATAGCGATATAAAGAAGAGTTATAGACGTTTGGTACGACAATATCATACAGATATGTTATCTAGTAAAGATTTACCTTCTGATATGATAAAGTTTGCAGAAGAAAAGTTAAAGTCAATTAATATGGCTTATGAAAAGGTAAAAAAGTTTAGAGGTATTAGATGAGTAAATTTTGTACATCATGTGATTATAAAAATATAGATATAGCTTTTTATTGTGCTAATTGTGGAAATAAACTAAATGGAGAAGTTGTTTCAACTTATAATGTATCTAGTAAAATAAAAAAAATAGGAATAGTATTAATAATTTTTGGAGTTATCTATGGAATATTTAATTATTCTAAAAATGAGCAAATTAATCAAAAAATTGTTTCTGTTGAAACAAGTGATAGTTTTGAAGAGGAAGAATATGAAGCAGATAAATATGTATCATGGCAAGATAACTTTACTCAAACAGTCAAAGATGGTAAAGTTAATAAATATTCTTTAACTGTTAATGCAACTCCAATAGATAGTAAAATTGAAATAGTAAATATTGATAAACCATATAGAAAAAATATGAAACTAGAAGAGGGAACACAGCATCTTGATATAAAAAGTATGCAAATGAAAAGTGGAAAGTATCATATTCGAGTATCTAAAGATGGGTATAAAACTTTTGATAAATGGATTTTATTGGAGTATAACTCACATGTTACAGCTATATTAGAAAAAGATAGAGTAATCCCTAATGTTACATTCAATACAGAAAAAGAAAATATACAGAAAAAAAATATTTGGGAATGTGATATAAGATGGATTATTGATAAAGGAAAAAAGGTTAAACCTACAAATAAAAATTTACAAAAGTTAACTATTGAATTAATAAATAACATGGATAAACTTCATTTAAAAACTCAAAATGGAGAATCTATATATACTTATAATAGTTTTATAGCTTTGGATAATGGAGATTTAGGGATAGACTACCTTTTGAATAATAGATTTGTAGATATTTTTCAAAATGGTTTAATAATGATGGGAAATATTGATAAGGGAATTGATGCAAAATATTTTTGTAAAGATATGACTTTGGATATAGAAAAAGTTAAGGGTAATAACTATAGAGCAACTATAATTAATGATAATCATAACGTTATGAAGTTAAGAGTTGAAAAAGAAAAAAAATCTATTAAAAAATATAGATTAACTATTAATGCGACTCCTGTAAACGCAAGAGTAAGAATTTTAAATATAAAGCCAAAATATCATGATGGAATGAAACTGAAAAAAGGGAAATATCATATAGAGGTTTCTAAGAGAGGATTTAAAACAATTAGTAAATGGGTTTCTTTACAGAAAGATACAAGTTTAAATATTGAATTATTGAAAAATAAAATTTATGTTCCTCAAACTATTGAAGATATAGAACCTGTAACTAATAGTATTCCAATTTATAATTCTCCTAAAACTGTTGATAATATTGAACCTGTTATTTCTCCTCATGTTGGAAAGAGAATGAGTAAAAAAGAAAGAAAAAATTATAATAAATGTTTAACAGGTAGAACCCCTATTTTGTGTGAGCATTCATGGTTGACTTCTGAACAAACAGTTGAAGTAAGAAAAGCAGAACGAAGAGTAAACTATAATAAATGTTTAACAGGTAGAACCCCTATTTTGTGTGAGCATTCATGGTTGACTTCTGAACAAACAGTTGAAGTAAGAAAAGCAGAACGAAGAGTAAACTATAATAAATGTCTAACAGGTAGAACCCCTATTTTGTGTGAGCATTCATGGTTGACTTCTGAACAAACAGTTGAAGTAAGAAAAGCAGAACGAAGAGTAAATTATAATAAGTGTTTGACTGGTAGAAACCCTATTTTATGTGAGCATTCATGGTTGACTTCTAAACAAACAGTTGAAGTAAGAAAAGCAGAACGAAGAGTAAATTATAATAAGTGTTTGACTGGTAGAAGTCCTATTTTATGCGAACACTCATGGTTAACAATTCAACAAGCACAAGAAGTAAAACGAGTTGAAAATAGATAAAGGGATATACATTGAAAATAGAATCTATAAAAATTAAAGGCTTTAAAAGTTTTAGAGATGAAATAACAATACAATTAAATGAACTTACAACTTTTATTGGTTCAAATGGTAGTGGGAAAACAGTTGTTTTAGAATCACTAACAAGGCTTTTTTCTAGTAATAAAAGTTTAAGAAATATTCAATCAACTGATTTTTATATTCCTTTAGATGAGAAACTTGAATCTCAAGAGGAGAGAAATTTAAGTATTGAAGTTAAACTAACTTTTCCTGAATTACTAACAGGAGAAAATACAGATGCTATTTCTGCTGTTTTTGGACAGATGATCGTATCTGAACCTGATGGAGAACCTTATTGTCGAATTAGATTAGAGGCACAATGGATTAATAGTGCTATTCAAGGTGGAGATATTGAAGAAAAAATATTTTGGATAACTACGCCTAATGAAAGAGTAGAAGATACAGATAAACAGCTGTTAAATAATGTTGATAGAGCTAAAATACAGCTTCACTATGTTCCTGCTACTCGAAACCCACAAGAACATTTGAAACAAACTTCTAGTGCAATTATGCACAGACTGTTAATGGCGATAGAGTGGAGTAGTGAATTAAAAGAAGAATTAGAGAGTATTGCAGAGCATATTAAAGGAAAATTTCAATCTGAAACAGCAGTAAGTGCTATTCAAAATGAATTAACAATTATATGGAATAAACTATTTACATCAGATATTTATCAATCAGTTAATTTAGCTCCATTTAGTAGTGATTTTGAGAAGATATTAACCAAAACAGAGATAACTTTTACACCCTCTATTGCAGGGAACGAACAAACAAGTGAACGTTTAAGTGATGGAATGAAATCACTTTTTTATTTTACTCTGATTGGTACACTTTTTGAAATAGAAAATAAAATACTCTCTATGGAGACAGATGAATTAAAAATGAATAGGCTAAATATTCCTCTTTTTAATATTTTTGCTATTGAAGAGCCTGAAAACCATCTTGCTCCACACTATCTTGGAAGAATTATGAAAGTATTTAGAGAAATTTCTAATTCTAATAGAGCCCAAGTTTTAATAACAAGTCATACACCAACTATTATTAAAAGAGTTGAACCTGAAGAGATTAGACATCTTAGATTAAATGAAGAGAGACTCTCTTTGTTACATGAAATTACTTTACCTGAAAAAACTGATGAAGCATTTAAGTATATTAAAGAAGCAGTCAAAGCATATCCTGAACTCTATTTTTCTAAATTGGTTATATTTGGAGAGGGAGACAGTGAAGAGCTTGTTTTAGCTAGAGTTGCAGAGGTTCATGATATTCTGATTGACCAAGCATTTATATCTGTTGTTCCTCTTGGTGGTAGATTTGTTAATCACTTTTGGAAACTTTTAGAGCAAATTGGAATACCATATATTACACTGCTTGATTATGATAAAGAGAGAGGACAAGATGGTGGCTTTGGGCGTATTAAATATGTTCTGAATCAACTACTTAAAGTAGGTGTTGATAAAAATATATTATTAAAATTAAGCGATGGAACTATTCTTAGTGAAACACAATTAAATGATATGCATAACCAAGTATCAAATGGAGATGAAATTGCATGGATGAATTTATTAGAAGCGTATAATATTTATTTTTCTTACCCCTTAGATTTAGATTTTATGATGTTAGAGAAGTATCCTTCTGAATATAAAACTTTATCTGCTAGACAAAGAGGTCCAAAAATTCCACAAGTAACAGATACTAAATATAATGAAAAAGTACAAGAAGCAATAGCCTCTGTATTAAAAAAGAGTAAAAAAGTAGATATTGAAGCTATTGATATTACCAACTATCCAAATCATGAATATTATTTTTGGTATAAATATCTATTTTTAGGACAAGGAAAACCTACTTCTCATCTTAATGCACTGTCTCATATTTCTATTGACGATTTAAAAGATAATTGTCCTGAGGTACTAACAAGACTTATGGAAAACATTAAAAGAGAAGTGAGTATTTCTTGAATTTAATAAGTCCAACTCAATGGAGATCACAAGGAATTGAAAGTCTTGAACATAATGCAGAAGTAGTTGTAAGAGATATAAATAATAATATATTGGTTACAGCAGGACCTGGAGCAGGGAAAAGTGAACTATTGGCACAAAAAGCCTCTTTTCTTTTACAAACAGGGTCATGTCAAAGAGATAAAAAAATATTGGCAATTAGTTTTAAAAAAGACTCGGCTAAAAATCTAAAAGAGCGTGTAGAGTTAAGATGTGGTAGAGAGTTAGCAAATAGATTTGATTCTATGACCTTTGATGCGTTTGCTAAAAGTATGTTAGATAGATTTAAATTAGCTCTGCCTGTTGATTGGAGAATAGAAAATGATTATGAAATTGATTTTTCTATAGCTAATTATAGAGAAATGGAAAAATTATTTGATATTATAGGATTAAGTCCTATTGAAAAAAATACATTAAGTTCACGAACATTTGAACGTGATTATTTAACCTCTAACTTATTACCTATTGATGAATTTCATGAGAATGGTATACCTGATAAGGCAACAAAAAAATTATGGAATCATTTATTAAATACTAACCCTTCAAGATTAAATTTTACAATGATTGGAAGATTGGTTGAACTAATTTTTAGAACAAATCCTAAGCTACTAGTAGCTTTACAATCAACCTACTCATATTTGTTTTTAGATGAGTTCCAAGATACAACTTCTATTCAATATGACTTAGTAAAAACTTGTTTTATGAATACTAATACGAAGATTACAGCTGTTGGAGATGAGAAACAGACCATTATGTCTTGGGCAGGGGCATTACCTGATATATTTGATATTTATAAAACAGATTTTTCAGCAGTAGAGTATCAACTTATTAATAACTATCGCTCTTCTTCTACATTGGTTAATATTCAAAATATTATTGTGAACTCTTTAATGGATAAATCACAAGCTAATACTGTATCAATAAAAGAAGATAATAGAGTTGAAGCTCCTTGTAGAGTTTTGGCTTATGCAAATGAGTTACAAGAGGCACAAGATATATCACAACTTATACAAGATTTAATTTTTAATCAAAATATTCCAACAAATGAAATTTGTATTTTAACGAAACAAAAGCCTGATGTTTTTACAGAAAAATTACAAGTAGAATTAATAAATATTGGTATTAAATCAAGAGTTGAAACAGAGTTTCAAGATTTATTATCCGAGTCATTTACGCATTTACTTTTCAGTATTTTAAGATTAATTTTTTCAGAAAATTCTCCTCATGATTGGATTAACATCATAGACTATATTTCAACAAATCATTTAGACAATCATGAAGAAAGTGAAAAGTATATCGTAGGGTTTATAAATGATTTTAAAACTAATGTTATTGATACTATAGAATATACAGAAGAGGGAATGATTGAAGTAATTTCAATAATAAGCAGATTTTTAAATGATGATATTTTAAAATCTATTTTTCAACAATATGCACAAGGAGACTATTTTAATGATATTAAAACTAAAATAGCAAAATATCTTATTGATTATTTAAATGAAAATAGTTCAGATTGGATTTTAGCTATAGAAGCTTTTGAGGGAAAAGATTCTATTAAAATAATGACAATGCATAAAAGTAAAGGATTAGAGTTTAATACGGTGATATTTATGGGCTTGGAAGATAATGTTCATTGGAGTACTACCTCTGATAATAATGGTTTTTTTGTTGCTTTTTCACGAGCCAAAGAGAGAATTATCTTTACTATTAGTCATAGAGAACATTATGATGGAGGTATAGGAAAAGTTGTAGGTCTTACTCGGTTTTGGGATATATTTAAAAAAGCTGGTGTGGATGTAGAAGAGAGGGATAAAATATTGTAGCAAAATAAATAATTTTATATTAACATTAAGTTAAAAAAGTATTGTAAAAATTAAATTTTGATATAATTATATAAATTAAGAATAAGGATATAAATATATGAACACTAAAATTGGAGATGTAATAGTATTTGTTGTAATGGCTACTATAGGTTTGATGTATGTTTTTGGAGCGTATAAAATTATAACAGATGATGAAAATTATCATTCTAAAGATGTTGTACTTGGTATGATGTTACCACCCTATACAGTTTATACAGGAATAAAAGAAAGTTTTAAGTAACAATACTCATATAGGTCGGTCGTTGAATAACTACTTTTGCTCCCGAATTTAAATTCGGGTCAAAAAGGTGTCAGGTGATAATGATAACCCTTAGTCTTTTTATCAAATCCTTTCGGTGAAATCTTCTTTTTATGCTTGTTTGGTTTCGTCGGTAGGCTAAAGCCGTACCCTACAGATTTTAGAAAATAATGACAATTTATCAAGGAAAAGTTAACTTTAATATTAATTGTTATCCTTTAAAAAAGGAGGACTTACCCCATGAGTGATTTACAAAAATATATTAAGAAAAGAGCAAGAGAAAGAGTTTGCTAATGCTTAAAATTTACTATCCAAATTATTTTCATAAAATGGATAGATAAACATCTACTTCCCAAAAAACTTATAAAAGAATCCAGCAATACTTTTCTGAGGTGTTCTTGTAAGAGCCAATGCACCTTTTTCTACATCTTTAGTCAAAGTAGTTCCAGCTGCTATCATAACGTCATCTTCTATAGTTACAGGTGCTACCAGTTGACAGTCTGAACCTACAAATACATTTTTACCAATGGTTGTTTTATATTTTGCTTTTCCATCGTAGTTACAGGTGATAACACCAGCACCTATGTTGGAACCCTCATCTATGGTTGCGTCACCTATGTAGGCTAAGTGACCAGCTTTTACACCTGTTAGTGTAGATTTTTTAATTTCTACAAAGTTACCAACGTGTGTGTTTTTTAGGTGTGAAAGAGGGCGAATGCGTCCCATAGGTCCTACGTCTGAATCTTCTATGATAGAATCCTCTATAACTGAATGAGTTTTAATGTGAGCGTTTATGAGTTTAGAAGCTTCTAAAATAGTTACTCCATTTTCTAAGATACACTCACCTTCAAAAGTTGCACGACAATCTATGTAGATGGTATCAGGGAAACGCATGGTTACACCCTGTGCCATAAGCTCTTTTTTGATTCTGTCTTGCATAATAACCTCGGCAACAGCTAGGTCGTACTTCGAGTTAACCCCTTTAAACTCTTCCTCTTCTACATAGATAGGGGTTACGGTTCTGTTCTCATCAACAGCCATTTTTACAATGTCTGTTAGGTAGTATTCTGCTTGAGCATTGTCATTTGAGAGTAGGGGAATGTAACGGTTTAGAAGCTCTGTGTTAACACAGTAGATTCCAGCATTTACCGTTTTGGTCTCTAGCTGTGCTTCGTTACAATCTTTTTGTTCTACTATCTCTTGTACTTTTTCATCATTAATTATTACACGACCATATCCGTCTGGATTGTCCAGTTTGATAACCGACATGTTTATGTCAGCGTCACCACCTGTAAGTGCTTCAAGAGATGCTTGA
>Ga0256827_10003197_pt1 | contig 10431 bp, 11 predicted proteins | sample CV84metaG_FD_185977 | JGI IMG/M metagenome (GOLD analysis project Ga0256827, IMG submission 185977) | Hydrothermal vent microbial communities from East Pacific Rise, Pacific Ocean - CV84 | ecosystem: Environmental > Aquatic > Marine > Hydrothermal vents | place: Pacific Ocean: East Pacific Rise...
AGAGTCCACTGCCAAAGCGGCAAAACTTGCAGCGGAAGACCCTTATGCCGCTGCCCTTTGCCCTTCTATCGCTGCCAAGCTTTATGCCCTGCCGATCCTTTTTGAAAATATTGAGGACGATACACATAACAGAACACGTTTCTTTGTCGTATCCAACTTCGATAATGAACCTTCAGGAGAGGATAAAACATCGATTCTGGTCAAACTTGCCAACAAGCCGGGTGCCCTGGTCGATTTCCTGAATGATTTTGAAAAAGCCAAAGTAAATCTTACCAAGATCAAGTCGCATATTGTAGAGGGACAGTCTGTGTTCTTCCTGGAATTTAACGGACATAGAAATGATCAAGATATTGCCGAGATACTGGCAAAACATAAAGATGAAATCAAAGTGCTTGGTTCTTACGTAAAAGAACGGGACGATATATAAAATTAGAAATTAGAAATTAGAAATTAAAAAGTAGAAATTAAAAATGAAATTCAATAAAGTACTTGAAAGTATCAAAACGTATGAAGCGGGAAAACCGATAGAACTGGTCGTGCGGGAATTCGGTATTGCCCCCGAAGATGTCGTAAAGCTTGCTTCCAATGAAAATCCTATAGGAACGAATCCCGCCATTGCAAAAGTGATCCGCTCCCATGCAGATATTGCCCACCTCTATCCGGATGACAGTATGTTTGAACTCAAGGCGGCGCTGGGAAATAAATTTTCCGTGAATGAAGACAATATTATTATCGGTGCCGGTTCCGACCAGGTACTGGAATTTATTTCAAGAGCACTTCTGGATGAAACCTCTTCCATTCTGATGTCAAAAGTGACTTTTGCAATGTATGAGATCTATGCAAAACAAATGGGTGCCAAAATCATACGAACAGAGAGCCATGAACACAAATATGATGAATTTGTGGAGGCGTACAGAAAGCACCATCCGAAGATCATTTACATTTGTACACCTAACAATCCTACGGGAGATGCAACCAGCAGAGAAGAAGTATTGCAAATTATTGAAGCGGTTGACAAAGATACTTTGGTGGTTGTGGATGGCGCTTATATGGAGTATGCTGCGGCAAAAGATGCACAGTATGCCATTTCGCCTGCCGATTTGACTGCTTATGAAAATGTGATCTATCTGGGGACTTTTTCCAAAGCGCATGGCCTGGGCGGTATGCGTGTAGGGTACGGCATTGCCCAGAAAAAACTCATTAAAGAGCTCTATAAAATGAGGCCGCCTTTCAATATTACGACGCTCTCCCTTCTGGTTGCGATTGAGGCTTGCAGAAATGATGATTTTGTCGAAGCGTCGATTGCGCTGCACCAGGAGCAGATCAAACGATACGAAGTGTTTGCCAGGGAACACGGGTTTGCCTATATTGACAGTTATACCAACTTTATTACCTATCTGTTCGATGAGAGTATGGATTCGACCCGTATTGCAGATGCCCTGCTTCAAAGAGGTGTGATTATCAGAAATCTTGCTTCATACGGGATGAATGCACTGCGTATTACGATTGGAACTGAACGGCAGAATGATATTTTTTTCAAACATTTCACTGAGGTTCTTTCTTGAGAAAAGTGGAAGTAGTACGGGCGGAGGAAGTGGAGGTAAAGCCGATTGAGCTTCATCGTTTTACCGTACGGTATGCACGGGACAGGATATCCGGAAAAGTAAGTAAAAAAGAGTTAAAAGAGATTGCAGAAGATTTGGGGCTGGCATATGACGATACCCAGATAAGTTTTGCCAAAAAACTGATGAATGCCTATATGGAAAAAGAGATAAAATGACAGATATCAGCGCATACAGTATAGAAGAGTTGACTGCTTTGGCAGAAAAGATCAGAGAGAAGATACTGACAACCGTAAGCAGAAACGGAGGGCATTTGAGCTCTACGATGGGTGCGGTAGACTTGATTATTGCAATGCATAAAGTATTTGATGTCAGTAAAGATCCTTTTATTTTTGATGTAAGCCATCAGGCGTATGCCCATAAACTGCTTACAGACAGGTGGGAAGCGTTTGATACCTTAAGACAGTTTGACGGACTCTCCGGCTATACCAAGCCAAGCGAATCTCCTTACGACTATTATGTGTCCGGGCACAGTTCCACTTCCATCTCCCTGGCAGTAGGGGCCGCCAAAGCCATTGCGATTAAAGGAGAAGCGCGTATTCCTGTCGCCTTCATCGGTGACGGCAGTATGAGTGCGGGAATGGTGTATGAAGCACTGAATGAACTTGGGGACAGAAAATACCCGGTGGTGATCATTCTGAATGATAATGAAATGAGTATTGCCAAACCGATCGGGGCAATTTCAAAACTGCTCTCCCAGACAATGGCGGGATCGTTCTATCAGAAGTTTAAAGGCAAAGTGGAAAAAGTACTGGATCATTTTCCTGAGGGTGCCGCCTATATGGCAAAACGTTTTGAAGACTCGTTCAAACTGATCACGCCGGGTATTCTTTTTGAAGAGATGGGCATTGAATATATCGGGCCGGTAGACGGCCATAACATAGAGACCCTGATCGAAACGATGGAAGTGGCAAAAGCGTGCGGAAAACCGGTTATTATTCATGCCCAGACGACAAAAGGCAAAGGGTATGAGATTGCAGAGGGGAGCAAGGAGCATTGGCACGGCGTGGGTGCATTTGATCTTAAAACAGGTGAATCGGTAAAAAAGAGCGGCCCTAAATCAGCGACAGCAATCTTTTCCGAAACCCTGCTTGCTTTTGCCGATGAAGATGAAAAGGTGGTAGGGGTAACGGCTGCCATGCCGAGCGGAACCGGTATGAGTGCCGTAATAGAGAAGTATCCTGAACGTTTCTGGGATGTTGCCATAGCGGAACAGCATGCTGTTACCTCCATGGGACCTCTGGCAAAAGAGGGTTTCAAGCCTTTTTGTACCATCTACTCCACGTTCCTGCAGAGAGGATACGACCAGGTGATACATGATATTGCATTAATGGATCTGGGGGTGGCTTTTGCGCTGGACCGTGCAGGTATTGTCGGTGAAGACGGAGAGACGCACCAGGGAGTGTTTGATATCTCCTTCCTCCGGGCGATCCCCAATATGACACTGTTCGCACCCTATAATGCGGCAACGATGAAGCTGGCAATGCAGTTTGCAAAAGAGTACACGCATCCCTGTGCTTTCAGATATCCAAGAGGTGCTTTCATGGCGGAAGATTGTGAAAGCCCGGCATTTGAACTGGGCAAATCCGTTTTGCTGAAAGAGGGAGATTCGGACATTCTCTTTATCGGTTACGGCAATGGGGTAGGAAGAGCACAGCAGACAGCAGCATTAATGGATACAATAGCAGCAATTCTTGATCTTCGTTTTGTCAAACCGCTGGATGAAGAGATGCTGAGATCATTGGGTAAACAATATAAAAAATGGTTTATCTTCTCTGACTCCGCAAAGCAGGGCGGGGTAGGGTCAGCACTTCTTGAATTTTTGAGCCAGAACGATATGCAGGATATTGCATTAACCTCTTTTGAGTATGATGATACTTTTATTACCCACGGCAATACGAAACTGGTAGAAGAAAGTCTGGGGATATTGCCTGAACAGCTGGTGCAGCGTGTGAATAAAAAAGAACCGTAGGGTCGGTTTACCGACCTTTCTATATTGAATTTAATAAAGAAATTCTCTATTTTTTTATTAAGTTCAGTGACAGTGGACGAACTTACAATACAAGGAATGAAAAAATGGCTAACGAATACATTTTTACAAGTGAATCGGTAACCGAAGGTCACCCGGATAAAATGGCTGACCAGATCTCAGATGCGATCCTGGATTACATTATCGAAAGAGATCCGCAGGCAAGGGTTGCCTGTGAAACGTTACTGAGCAATGGTTTTTGTGTTATTGCAGGCGAGCTGAAGACGGTTGCCTATGCACCGATGCAAGAGATTGCAAGAGAGGTTGTACGTGAAATCGGATATACCGATGCAGCATACGGATTTGATTACCGAAGTGCAGGTGTGCTCAACGGTATCGGGGAACAGAGTCCCGATATCAATGTCGGTGTGGACCAGGCAGACGGAGAGATCGGTGCAGGTGACCAGGGATTGATGTTCGGGTATGCCTGTAAAGAGACCAAAGAGTTGATGCCGCTCCCGATCTCACTGGCACATCATATTACCAACAAACTTGCTACGGTACGTAAAAACGGTACCGTTCCCTTTTTGCGTCCTGACGGAAAAGCACAGGTTTCTGTAAAATATGTGGACGGTGTACCGGTCGCAATCGATACGATCGTTGTCTCCACCCAGCATCATGAAACAGTCTCTTTGGAGCAGGTACAAAAAGCGGTAAAAGAGGAGGTGATCGATCCTGTATTGGCAAACTATGATATTGATATTTCGGATATCACCTACCATATCAATCCGACCGGACGTTTTGTGATCGGCGGTCCTCAGGGAGATGCCGGTTTGACAGGGAGGAAGATCATTGTCGATACCTATGGCGGAAGCTGTCCGCACGGCGGCGGTGCCTTCTCAGGGAAGGATCCTACGAAAGTGGACCGTTCCGCTGCCTATGCTGCACGTTATGTCGCGAAGAACCTGGTAGCGGCAGGTGCCTGTGAGAAGGCAACACTTCAGGTTGCTTATGCCATCGGTGTGGCGGAACCGGTTTCTATCTATGTCGATACCCATGGAACGGCACAGGTAGAGGATGAAAAGATCGTAGCCTGCGTGGAATCACTTTTTGATTTGACTCCCAAAGGGATCATTGCATCTCTCGATCTTCTCAAGCCGATCTATAGAAAAACAGCTGCCTATGGACACTTTGGAAGAGAAGATATGGGATTCTCCTGGGAAAAGACAGATAAAGCTGATGAGATCAGGGCATTTTTAGGACTATAATCCGGGATAAATATAGTCATTATCAATTAGGAAAGTTCCCTTGTGTGGGGATTCTCCAAGAAATGCCGGAATTATGAAAATTATTAAAATATTAAAGGATTTCTTAAAAATCTTTTGATATAGTTTGAGCATATTCAATTAAAGGAGAAATAGATGGCAGTAATTATTACAGATACTTGTATCAACTGTGCAGCTTGTATTGACGAATGTCCGGTAGAAGCGATCGTAGATGAGGATGATAACCCAACGGGAGAAGAGACTTACTATGTATACCCTGACAAATGTGTTGAGTGTGTAGGATATCATGATGTCCCAGCATGTGCTGAAGCATGTCCGACAGAGGGTTGTATCCAGTGGGATGATCCAGTTGACGGTATGCCAACAGCAGAAAACAGAGGAGCTAAAGGCGAACCGGTCATCGAAGACTAATTCGTTTTACCTTTTTGATGCGGCGGGGATCTTCTCCGCCATTTACTTTCTATTCTTTTCCTATATTATCAAAATCACTTATTTTAATAAATCTTTAAACCATTTTTCAGTATAATCCCGCCCTAATACTTCAGTAGCAGGCCTATGAAGTAAATTATCGCTTAGGAATGAAGCATGGAACAGACATTATCAATCATTAAACCGGATGCAGTAGCAAAAAATGTTGTAGGGCAGATTCTTGCAAGATTTGAGGCAGCAGGCCTTAGAATTGCAGCAACAAAAAAGATACAGCTTTCAAGAGCAGATGCAGAAGCATTTTATGCAATTCACGCAGAGAGACCTTTCTTTAAAGACCTTGTAGAGTTCATGGTTTCAGGACCGGTTGTTGTAACGGTACTTGAAGGGGAGAATGCAATGGCGAAGAACAGAGAGCTTATGGGAGCAACCAATCCCGCTGAAGCAGCGCCGGGAACGATCAGAGCAGATTTTGCAGAGAGTATCGATGCCAATGCAGTTCACGGAAGTGATTCTGTAGAGAATGCAGAAATTGAAATCAATTTCTTTTTTGCACAAAGAGAAATCTGTTAAGTTAAAAACTTGAAAATAGTTTTTGACAAAGTCGGTTCTACCGCCAAACCGTTTGCGCTTGAAGTGCAAGGGGTAAAAATGGCAGGAATCCTGGAAAAAAGCGGTTATCATCGTGTACTTCTGGATGCGAAAGTATCTGGAGAGGTAGCGCTTGATTGCGACAGATGCGGGGTGACCTATCTTTCGCCTTCCGAGTATAGCCTCAGACTTACACTGAGCGATATGCTTTCAGAAGATAAAGATGATTTGGATATAATTGAATTTTTAGATGGCGTAATAGACCTTACGTACATTCTGGAAAGTGAAATCAATGCACTCAAAGAGAGTTATCACTATTGCAGCAAATGTGATGGCAATGATGACAGTTTTGAGATAGAATACTAAAAAATTACATAAAGGATATACCATGGCAGTACCTAAGAGACGAGTGAGTCATACAAGATCAGCAAAAAGAAGAACACACTACAAGTTGACACTTCCTATGCCTGTTAAAGATGCAGACGGAACATGGAGAATGCCTCACCACATGAATATGACAACCGGTGAGTACAAAACGACTAAAGCATAATCGCAATGATCAGAATTGCAATTGATGCAATGGGTGGGGACTTTGGTCCCGAACCTATTATCGAAGGTGTTGTTCAGGCACTTGAAGAGAAAAAATTTCAGCCTATACTTGTAGGTGACAAAGAAGAGATACTCTCCCTCCTTCCCCAATATTACATAGATAAAGTTGAAATTGTAGAATCTACAGATGTGATAGATATGAGCGATCAGGCAACCAATGCTTTGAAACGTAAAGATTCTTCCATTTATAAAGCGGTGGAACTGGTGCGTAACAAGGAAGCGAATGCGGTACTCTCTGCAGGACACAGCGGTGCGACGATGACTCTGGCAACCCTGCGCATCGGGCGTCTCCCGCATATTTCCAAGCCTGCGTTGGCAACATTGATGCCCAGTCTGGGAAAGAACAAGACACTGGTGCTGGATGTTGGTGCCGTAACAGACTGTACCCCGCAGAACCTGTATGAGTTTGGTGCCATGGGTGAAGCGTATGTGGAAAAGATACTCAAGATCAGGGATCCGCGTGTCGGATTGCTCTCCAACGGTTCGGAAGACAGTAAGGGAAATGCCCTGACAAAAGAAGCCTTTGTATTGCTTAAGAGTCTCCGCGGCTTTATCGGGAATGTCGAAGGGAAAGATATTTTCAACGGTAAGGTCGATGTGGTTGTCTGTGACGGGTTTACCGGCAATATTATGCTTAAAGCCAGTGAAGGTGTGGTGACAACTGTTTTTGAACTGATGAAACAGTATATCCGTAAATCACTGCCTGCCAAAATCGGTGCACTGATGATGCGGAAAAAAGTGTTTGCCAACATGAAACGTCAGGTCGATAAAGATGAATACGGCGGTGCTCCGCTGCTTGGTGTAAACGGATGTGCCATTGTATCGCATGGTGCTTCCAATGCCAAAGCGATCAAGAATGCCATTTTTCAGGCAATTCTCTATACCGAATCTGATGTAAATTCACAGATTGAAACACTGCTTAGCGAAAAAAAATAATTTGAACCCCGGAGTATGCTTAGATAACTGATCTTTGATCTATCATCCGGGTGAAACGTTGCACTTCTGCACTTTAAGGCAGGGTGCGCCCTCTTTTTCTTTCACTTCCTCTCTTTTTTTAGAACGCTCCTTAGAATATTATGGTAGAATAGAGCTACTATTTTTGCTAAGGATAATTATGTCGCAAACAAAACCAGTTTATGCTTCCTTCCGCTCTATCGGTGCCTATACCCCTTCAAAGGTTCTGAATAATGCCGATCTTGAGAGAATGGTAGATACAACCGATGAATGGATTGTCAAACGTACAGGTATCAAAGAGAGACGTATTGCAGCGGATGATGAGTATACCAGTGACATGGGTACCAAAGCGGCAGAGTTGGCAATTGAACGCGCAGGGCTGGAGAGAGAAGAGATTGACCTTCTTCTGTGTGCCACAGTGACACCTGACTATTTCAATATGCCTTCGACTGCCTGTATTATCTCTGATAAACTGGGGATCAAAAATGTACAAGCCTTCGATATCTCTGCGGCATGCAGCGGATTTGTCTATCTGCTCTCTGTGGCAAAAGCCTTTATTGAATCAGGTATGAAAAAGAATGTCGTGATCATTGGTGCGGAGAAGTTCTCCTCCATTGTGGATTATACGGATAGAAGTACCTGTATTCTGTTTGGGGACGGTGCCGGAGCAGCAGTGATATCGGCAACAGATAAAAAAGAAGAAGCCTTTGTCGATGTTCATGCCAGTGCGGACGGATCCTATGCGGACTTTTTGGTGACGCCGGCTCCGGGGGCGATCAATCCCGCTACTCAAAAAGTGATCGATGAAGGTCTTAATTTTGTACAGATGAAAGGAAATGAAACCTTTAAACTGGCAGTTAAAACTTTGACTAAAGATGTCAAAGAGATCCTTGAAAAGAATGAGATCAAATCGGAAGATATTCCACACTTTATTCCCCATCAGGCAAATTACCGTATTATAAAGGCGGTAGGAGATGCATTGAAAATGAGGGAAGAGCAGGTGGTGGTAACGGTAGGCAAATACGGCAATACCTCGGCAGCTTCCATCCCTATGGCGATCAATGATATCTGGGAATCCGGAAGACTCAAAAAGGGTGAATTGATGCTATTGGATACCTTTGGCGGCGGACTCACCTGGGCAAGTGCTTTGCTTCCGTTTGCCGGAAATACAAAATCGTAGGGTTGATTTATCGACCACTGGTTGACATATATATTTTGTCAGGTCGGTGAACCGACCCTATAGGGGAAGCAGTTTTGAAAATAGGATTTATTGGAGATGTGGTCGGTAAACCCGGGCGTTTAATGATCAAACGGCATCTTAAGCGCTTGCAGCAGGAACACTTTATAGATTTTACCATTGCCAATTATGAAAATGCGTCACACGGCTTTGGATTGACGCAGAAGAATTGTGATGAACTGCTTGGGTACGGCATTGATATGATGACCGGAGGAAATCACAGTTTTGACAAAAAAGAGATTTTGAATCTTTTTGAGACTTATCCGCTTGTCCGCCCTCTGAATTATCCAAAAGAGACACCTGGTGAAGGGCTCTTCAAAACAACGCTGCTTGGCAAAGATCTTGCCGTTATCAATCTGATGGGGCACTATACCATGCCGATGGTCGATAACCCTTTTACAATGATAACAAGTACCGTGGATAGACTCAAAGAAAAGGGTATACAGCATATCGTTATCGATATGCATGCTGAAGCATCAAGCGAGAAACAGGCGCTGCTGCATCTGCTGAAAAAAGATGTATCTGCTATTTTGGGAACCCATACCCATGTGGCAACAGATGATCTGCATATTGCAGATGGCTGTTGTTATATTACCGATGTCGGTTTGACAGGATGCAGAGACGGTGTCATCGGTATGGACAGTGAAGTGCCGGTCAAACGTTTTCTGACGGGAGTAGGAGGGCATTTTGATGTACCGGACAAATGTAAAGCAATTTTCCAAATGGTTGTTTTTGAGTTGGATGATGAAGGACAATGCCGTAGGGCAGAGAAGATCAAGATTTATGATGATACGCCAAAGATCGTCACTCCTGCATGGATAGAAATGTAGACGTTTGGTAGAGCCAAATCTGTAAAAATCTTATACATTTTTCTTGATACGTACTTTTTTGGGATTGAAGAGCCCTATGGCAGTTTTGATCATAGGCTCTTCAAGCAGACTGGAAGGGTCTTTCTCTTTAGCAGCTTCGGTATCACAGGCATCGGGAGCGATGCAGGAGTTTTTTATCTCGACTTCTTCGATCATCGAACTGCTGTCGGCATCGTTGTGTACCGGTGCCGTCTCTTTGCCTTCGACAGGCTCAGGCACCGGTTTGATTGTTGGGTGTTCCCTGTCTTTGCTATATTGAGGTACAGAAAGTGCTGAAGGTTCAGTTGCTGAGTCCGCCGAATGTCTGGTTGTTAAATTTGCCGAATGTCCGGTTGCTGAGCTTGTCGAATGTCCGGTTGCTGAGCCTGTCGAATGTCCGGTTGCTGAGCTTGTCGAATGTCCGGTTGCTGAGCCTGTCGAAGCATTAGCGGCTTTTTTTTTAACGATATTCTTTATTTTTGTTTCAAACCCATATAACTCTTTGACGAACATATTGATCACACCCCAGTGGGTAATAAGCTGTTTGCGGTTATCCCCTTCTGCAGTAGACTCCCATGTCAATTGATTGTTTTCGAAACTGACAAATGTAATGTGCTGTTCAAAACAGCTGCCAAGATCGTAGTTGCGGTCATAAATTTTTGAAACAAGTTCTTTGAACTTGACAGTGTTAAGAGAAGAGGATGTAACTGATTCTTGAGTGGATTGCTCTACTTTACTTGTAATGATTTTTTGATTATCATTTTGTACTGTCTCTTCCTTGGTCGGTGAACCGACCCTCTGTGCGGAATCTTCACTATGGTCTTCCGTAGAAGAACTATTTTCTTTTGATTCCCCCTGAATACTCTCTGTCGAAGGTTCAGTTGTTTTT
>Ga0256827_10003198_pt1 | contig 10431 bp, 9 predicted proteins | sample CV84metaG_FD_185977 | JGI IMG/M metagenome (GOLD analysis project Ga0256827, IMG submission 185977) | Hydrothermal vent microbial communities from East Pacific Rise, Pacific Ocean - CV84 | ecosystem: Environmental > Aquatic > Marine > Hydrothermal vents | place: Pacific Ocean: East Pacific Rise...
GAGCTCCTGACCGTTCCAGATCAGAGTCTGGACCTCTTTGCGCGGCAGCAGCAGGTGCAGCTCATAAGTGAGCTCCTGTTTGGCATGTTCGGGTCTGAAGCTGGATCGGACAGAGAGGATGACCTCTGTCATGGTCTGTGAGAGGTCGCTCAGGTCGACCAGGGGCTCAAAGATACGTTTTAATATAGCATCACTGAGTGCGATGTTGGTCACATCAGCGTTGGGTTCGGAGCGTTTTATCGCTGCGATGACCTCCTCTTTTGTGAGGTAGGTGTGTGGAGAAGGGATCTGCTTTAAAAAGTGGCTGAGCTCCTTCTGTTTTAAGGCCGTTAGCTCTGTTTTAGCCTCTGTTAGTGCCGTGACGATGGTCTCGACCGGTTCGTCTTGCAAGAAGGTAAAAGAGAAAGCGCGGGTGCGTAACGGCTGGATCTTGTGAAAGTGCTCGCCTTCGATCTCATAGAGGAGTGAAGCGTTGAACTCGAGACGGTTCTCGACATCGAAACTGCCCTGGACCTCCTTCTCGATGACATTGCGTTTTTTCTCAAAACGGAGGTGCTCGAGCTTGCTTTGGAGCTTGTAGAGGTTGATCTTACGGGTACGGACATCCATAAAAGCGTGGTGGAGCGCGATGCGCTCTTCTTCTGTGACATCAGAGATCTCTTCCAGGAGTTCATCGATCTTCTCGGCCCGTTCATTGTGGTCACTTTTGGGTTTGGCCGTGTGGTAGATGGTCCCTTCGGCTTTGAAGAAGTCGACGATGTGACGGCGCAGGTCAATGTCGGCCTCAGACCAGAGTGTTCGCAAGATCCGGACGAGGTTCTTTTTAGAGTTGTTCTCGGTCACGAGGCCGAGGGCCTGGGCAAGAGAGATAAGGGTCGCTTCACTGACGCGCTCTATACCGGCGTCAAAACCGTCTTCACCAAAGTAGTGGCGGATGGTCTGGTTGAGCTTGATGAATTTTTTCTTTTTAGACATGGGGAAGTGTAGTTAGTTTTGGGTTAGTTTTGGGTTAGTCTTTGGTCCTGGATGTGCTGACAAGCTTAAAACTAACCCAAAAGAGCAGTGTGAACCCGAAGCTAATCCAAAACTAACCCAGTAAGAGCTACACTTTTCTAAAAAAGATAGAGTACATCATGAATGAACAATTCCCGGATGAGTGGACACAAGAGCAGTTCCTGCGTGAAAAAGCACGTCTCGAGGCCGAAGGGGTCAAGGTCCTGCTGATCGACACGATATTAGCACCTATCGAAAAAGCCAAGACTGTGGTCTACAACCCTTTCGAGTTAAAAAAGGAGCCTAAAGGTTCGGTCTTCGTCTTCTACTGTGATACCGGTAAGGTGACCTATGACCGTCTTAAAGAGTATCGTGCGAAGTTCCCTGAGTACCACTGTCTCTCTTTGAGAGGCGGACGCGGATACTGGCGCAAGAACATGCAGCTGCTTCCGGACAGGGCTCCGGCCTGTGAGCTGCCCAAGGCCTCTGATGAAGCGTGATTACAGCGTCCATCTGGACCGGTTCGTCCTCTGTCTGGACGAAGAGCGTTTCTATGATGCCCACGAAGCACTCGAGGAGATCTGGTTCCCGCGCCGTTTCGAGGATGACATGGAGATGAAGCTCATCAAAGGCTTTATCAATGCGGCCGTCTCTTTCGAGCTGAGCAAACGGGGACGACCGGAGCCGGCAACACGGGCCTGGAAGAACTATGAGAAGTATCGTCCGCTGTTAGCGGCTTTCAGCTCGAACAATACAGGCTACTACGAGCGTCTTGCCAAGCGTCTTGAGCAGATGCGTGAACTGCGGATCGTAACAGTGTGATCTTGTGATGAAGATGAAGTGACAATTGGATAGAATAGAAGCTATTAAAATTTACAGGAGTGTGAGATGGCTGATATGACAGACATTGATAAAGTAAGTGATCAGTTAGTGACGGATGTCACTAAGTATTACGATATGGCGATACAGTATGGGACGGAGTATGGTCTGAAGATCATCGGTGCGTTACTGATCTTCTACATCGGAAAGGCGATCGCTGCGAAGCTTCGTGTACTTTTGGTCAAAGCATTAGACCATCATAAGGTAGAGAAGACCTTGGTCGAGCTCTCCAGCAGTACGCTCTATTATGGTCTGATGGCTGTCATCTTATTGGCGGCTATGGGCCAACTGGGTATCGAGACGACGTCGTTCATGGCGATCCTTGGTGCTGCCGGTCTTGCTATCGGTCTGGCACTTAAAGACACCCTCTCCAACATCGGTTCGGCTGTGGTCATCCTGGTGTTTCGCCCCTTTAAGGTAGGTGATTACATCAATGCCGGTGGTGCAGAAGGTACGGTAGACAAGATCAGCCTCTTTACGACGACGATCTCACCGGTCGATAATCGTCTTATTATCGTACCCAACTCAGCGATCACTGCAGGTAACATCGTCAACTTCTCATCGAAGCCGGTACGTCGTGTCGATCATGCCGTAGGGATCGGATATGACGAAGATATCAAGAAGGCCAAAGAGGTGATGTACAGTGTCATCGAAAAGAACGCACACACCATCTCTGATCCGGCACCACTGGTCGCTGTGACCGAACTGGCTGACAGCAGTGTCAACTTCACGGTCCGTGCCTGGGTCGAGTCGGCAGACTATTGGGCTGCCTACTTCGAGATCATCGAAGAGATCAAATATGCATTAGATGATGCGAATATCAGTATTCCATTCCCACAGATGGATGTTCATATGGATAAAGGAGAATAAGATGAGAAGAGTAACAGCTTTTTTGTTGGCAGTCGGTCTGTCAGTGGCTGCTTTTGCCGCGGACGATGCGAAGATGACGACCCATGCGGAACTGAGCTATGCTAACACCGGTGGAAATACAGAGTCTCAGGATGTTGCAGGTAACTTAAAGTTAAACATCCCTTTTTACAGTAATGCGGTTCGTTTTGAGGGAAATGTCCTCTACTCGAACAATGATAACTTCGATGTCAACGGCACGTATGTCGATACGACGACGACTAAGAACCGTTGGGACACAGTACTGAACTATGACTATAACTTCAATGACACATGGGCGTTCAACTACCTGGCAGGAGCCAAGGGTGACAAGTTCTCAAGCTTTGTATACCAGGCATATACCGGTCCGGGTTTCATCTGGACGACCTTTAAGAACGAGAGCCATGACCTGAAGTTCCAGGGAAACCTCTTGTGGGCATGGGATGAGAACCGTCAGCCTTATAAGGAAGATTCTAACGATACCATGCACTCGTATGCAGCGTACCAGTTGACAATGGACTACAGCTACCAGATCACAGAGAACACGAAGTTCGTACAGTATTTGATGTATAGAAGTGAGTTTGAGGACACGACCAACTATTTTGGAAAGTCTAAGACCGCACTTGAGGCCAAGATGAGTGATATCTTCTCTTTAGGTGTAAGTTATACGATTGACTATACCAATAACAAAGCGGATGATGTCCCTTCTTATGTTGACAGCGTCTTCCTTGCTTCATTGATCGCTGATTTTTAGAGAAAAGCATTAACTTACTAACAGCTGTGGCTGTTATAATCTCGTTCATTTTTTAGATGAGCGGGACCCATGTACAAACCTCTTTTTTTCCTTTTTTTCCTTTTTTCTTCTTTAGAAGCTGTGAAGTTCATCGCACCTAATGAAGTGGGCTTAAGACCTGGTATATCGGGTAATGTTCAGGCCTCTCTCAATAACCAACGGGGTAATACCGATAAAGATGAGTATGATGCTCGAGCACGTATCAGTTATGACAACAACCGAAGTTATGTCACCTGGTTGGAGTTCTCTTATTCCTATGGCCAGGCCTCGGGTGTCGAGAATGAGAACAGGGCCTTTCTTCATTACCGTTATATACATACGCTCTATTCCAAGGATTGGAACTGGGAGTTCTTCGTGCAGAACGAAGGTGATGACTTTCGTCAGATCCAGAGACGCCTACTGAGTGGTGGTGGTCTACGTTGGCGCTTTTATCACAGTGAGGGTTTTGGTCGCATCTATGCGGGTGCAGGTGTCTATTATGAGTACCTGAACTATCTGACCCCTGCGATCGATCCTAAAGAGTATAACACGCGACTCAATACCTATATCACCTATACTAAAAAATTTGGCAAAGATGCCCGGATCAGTCTGACCTCATATTATCAGCCAAAGATGGATGACTGGAGCGACCACTATATTTCGAGTGCGGCCTCTCTGTTGGTCTATGTCTATGGTTCTGTCTATCTGAAGGTCTCATTGAGCTATGCTTATGACACACGACCTGCGACAGGTGTCGAGAAAGAGGACATGCAGCAGTTAAGCTCTATCGGCTGGAAGTTTGGTGCTAAGTCTGATCGATAAGAGGGCAAGTGCGGCTACAAAAGCAGCATACAAAAAGAGCAGACTCGGCCAAAGCTCATAGATATAGCCGGCAGTGATCGCCCCTATAAAACCACCCAGACCATAGCTGATACCAAAAAAGAACTGCTGTGCCAGTTTCCGTTCGCTGTAGAGGGCATAGAGGTAGCTGATGGCAGCGGTATGAAAGAGCGCAAAACTAAAGGCATGAAGACTCTGTGCAAAATAGATCACTATGAGGTCGTCAGCAAAGAGATAGGTCAAGAGCCAGCGTACGACAGTGACAAGAAGCGAGAGTTCCAGCAGTTTTAAAAGGTTGTGTCTGAGCAGGGGCCCCTGAAAGTAAAAGAGGATGATCTCGGCGATCACACCAAAGCTCCAGAGGTAGATGGTGGTCTGAAGTGAGAGTCCGTGTGCTGTCTCATAGATGGTGAAAAAGTTATAAAAGGGTCCAAAACTGACCTGCATCAGGGTCAGCCCCAGCCAGAGCGGCCAGTGTGCCAGAAGGTCAAGTCGTTTGCCTTCGATACTCTCCGGAGCGGCTGCTTTCTTGTTATCAAGATGGGCGATGGTATAGGCAAAGAGAAAGGTCGCTGTGACGACGACAAGCAAGAAGAGCAGGGCTGTGGTCGAGGTATCCAAGAACCTGACCAGCAGCAGTGCCACGAGGATAAAACCGATAGAGCCAAAGAGCCTTACCCGTCCATAGGACTCTTTACCGATGAGTGAAAGAGCGATGACCTCGATATTGGGAAGGATCAGGCTCATCCCGATACCCATGAAGATGTTACTAAAGAGCAGGGGCCAAAAATACTCGATCGTCCCAAAGAACGAGATCGTCGAAAAGAGCAGGACGACAAGGGCCGTGTTAAAGACTTTGAGGTCGAGCTTGATCCCTTTGAGAAAGATAAACGGGAGCATAAATCGTACCAGAGGTCCTGCCGCAAAGAGGATCCCGATGTCAGAGGGGCTGTAACCGACCATACTGAGGACCTTGGGCAGAAAGATCACGTAGATCGCTACGATAGAGAAGTAGAAGAAATAGAAGGCGGCGATCAGCAGGGTCATCGTGTAGTATCAGGTCGTGTAGATAAGGGTGGTACGGCTGATGAGGTCCGGCAACATACGTTTGTCTTTGCGAAACAGTCCCCAGAGGTAACCAAAGAGAAAGAGTGAGAGAAAATAGGCAAAGAAACGGGTGATAAGCTGCAGCAGTGCCGGTTTCTCAAAAGTGACAGCATCGACGATCTTGACACCGGCCATCTTCATACCCGGTGTCTGTCCCGGGATCTTCCAAAAAAGAATAAAAGCGATGATGTAGAGGAGAAACTGCAACAGAGAGGCGAGAGGGTTGGGTGCATGCTCTTTGGCTTGTTCTGTCTGCAAGAGGGCATCACTGAAGCCGGCAGAGTGCATCTGCTCATACCCAAAGAGTATCATGATGATGATGGTGATAGGGATCCCGATCATAAAGATGTCGGTGGTGAAGGCCATCGTGCGGCTCCAGAAACCGGCCTGGACTATAGTTGGGGTGTCAGTAGGTTTTTCTCTTTTTTTTCTCTTTTTCATGACGGCATTATAACATCGAAAGACTTGGTTAACGGGTAGTAAATGTTTACGATTGGTTAGTGTAGATGGCCTATACTTTTACTACCTCAGTGATTGGGAGCTTGTAACAGAGACTCCGAAGGCTATTATTGAGTTTTTTCATTTTATGCCAAATCCTCCTATTTGGTACACTCCTTAAGTTCAAAGTTTGACCGGGTTTCTTTCATTCTCCCGTGTCAGCATCTTCCCATATCGGAACCGTCCAAAATAAAAGTCATAAAGCCTGTCGTATGTCGTCATATATATGATGTTTGTGTGTGAATAAAAAGATAAGATCAGGAAAAAAGGGTGGATGGGGTAGAGGGATTCGAACCCCCGAATATCGGTACCAAAAACCGAGGCCTTACCGCTTGGCGATACCCCAATATATTGAAGAAGTTTTGTTATTTAAGTTATATTTTTTTTTGATTGGTTGCGGAAACAGGATTTGAACCTGTGACCTTCGGGTTATGAGCCCGACGAGCTACCGAACTGCTCTATTCCGCGACACTTGATGGTGCGGACGAGAGGACTTGAACCTCCACACCGTGAGGCACCAGATCCTAAGTCTGGCGTGTCTACCAATTCCACCACGTCCGCATGTTTTGTAATAATGATTTATATAATGTTAACTTAAATGGTGCGGACGAGAGGACTTGAACCTCCACACCGTAAGGCACCAGATCCTAAGTCTGGCGTGTCTACCAATTCCACCACGTCCGCATGTGTTTGTTAACATTTATAATTCGTTCAAATAACATCTATATATTTTGTTTTTATGCTTCATCGCCTATAGAGGCAAGCAAGTTGCTAAAGTTTTGATTCTCTGTCTTAAAAACAGAAGCTTCAGTGCCATAGCGGCCAGCGTTCAAAAAGTGGTACGCCCTAAAGGATTCGAACCTTTGGCCTACGCCTTAGAAGGGCGTTGCTCTATCCAGCTGAGCTAAGAGCGCGTATTGTTGATGGTACGCCCGACAGGGTTCGAACCTGTAACCGGCGGTGCCGAAAACCGCTACTCTATCCAGTTGAGCCACGGGCGCACACTGTAAAAAAATTATTTATATTTTCGTTTTTAAATCAATGGGGTGGGATACGGGATTCGAACCCGCGACCCCCGGCACCACAAACCAGTGCTCTAACCAACTGAGCTAATCCCACCATACAAAAAGGTTTATAAAGAAAATATAAATGGTCGGGGCGAAAGGACTCGAACCTTCGACCCCCTGGTCCCAAACCAGGTACTCTAACCATACTGAGCTACGCCCCGACCTATATCAGCTAAAATGATAAATCAGATTAGTGAGGCGGAATTATAGGATAAATATCTTCCCTTGTCAATAGTATTTGGTAAACTAGGAGCATTAAAGTGAAATTTCTTTATAATTCTTACCATATTTAATAGGATCGATGATGAAAATAGCACGTTTTAGCAGGATCGGTTTCATCTTGGCCGCAGCAGGAAGTGCTGTCGGTCTGGGTAATATCTGGAAGTTCCCTTATATCACGGGTGAGAATGGTGGTGGTGCTTTTGTCTTTGTCTATCTGATCACGGTGATGATGATCGGTTTCACACTGATGATCGCAGAGATGCTGATCGGTTATATGGGACGACAAGACAGTATCACGAACTTCGAGACCTTGGCACCAAGACATAAACATCTATGGAAATATGCCGGGTTCATAGGGATCACGGGTCTGATCATCATGATCTTTTATGCTCCGGTCATCGGTTGGACCTTCCATTTTATCCTGCTCTCTCTAAGTCCACTGCCTTCATCGGTCGCTTTGGCAGAGCGTACTTTTACAGAGTTCATCTCTATAGACATCTACAGCCAGATCTTCTACCATACTCTGGTCTTTCTCTTTGTCACAACGGTCGTCGCACGCGGTATCAAAGGGGGTATTGAGAAGCTCAACTTCATCTTGATGCCGGTACTGATCATCACGATCTCGGTGATGTTTCTCTATGCGACGACTTTAAGCGGGTTCGCACAGGCGTGGGCGTTCATGTTCGCACCTGACTGGAGCAAGTTGACCTCGGCATCACTGGTCACTGCTGTGGGACACGCTTTTTTCACCCTCTCTATCGGTATGGCGACCATCTTGACCTACTCGGCATCACTGCCTAAAGAGAGTAACCTGGTGCGCAGTTCTCTGATCGTCATCGCGCTGGACACAGGGATCGCACTGGTAGCAGGGCTGACGCTCTTTACTTTCTTGTATGAGTATGGCGCAACACCGTCAGCAGGTCCGGGACTGGTCTTTATCTCTCTTCCTTCTGTCTTTTATGAGATGGGTATCTTGGGGAACATCTTTGCCTTTGTCTTCTTTGTGGCACTGGCATCAGCGGGCCTGACATCAGCGGTCTCTCTGGTCGAACCGATCATCCAGTACTTGGTGGAACGCTTTAAGTTTTCTCGACGTAACGCAGCGGTATTGTCAGGTCTCTTCTTCTACCTTTTCGGTATTATTGCGATACTTTCGATCTCCAAAGAGTATGGGCACTACTTTACCTTTGGGTCCAAGAACTTCTTTGACTGGGCAGATTTCATGACCGCTTCTGTGATGTTGCCTCTGGGTGGACTGATCATGGCGCTCTTTGTCGGTTATGTCATCGAAAAAGAGCGTGTGGCTGCACATCTTGGGAGGCAGCTTGGTATCTACTACTCACTTTGGTATTTCAGTATTCGGTATGTCGTACCGGTAGCACTGATCATCGTGATGCTTAATCTGGTCGGGATATTGGAGTTATGATGAATATATATAGAACGCTCATCTTTTTTGGCCTGGCTCTCTTTACAGGGCTGCAGGCAGCAGACAATGTCTGGTCACAAGAGACAAAAGCACTTTCTCCCGAAACTGCACAACAGATCCTCTCAGGATATGACGGTAATGAGACGATGGCGTTCCGTTTTCCGGATGACCCAAAGGTCAAAAGGGTCTCCGAGATAGAGGACAACATCTTAGTCGTCGGGGGCACCCTTGGTTATGGGTCGAGCAGTGAGACGGTCTCTAATACGACGGGCTCCTATACCCTTGAACACAAGGTGACCGATTTTCGTATTCTCCTTGGAAAAGACTTTACTTTTTGGCATGAGGAGTACACCCAACCGACACGGATCTATCTGACGTATGGGTATACGATGTTAAGCAGTGATGTCGACTTTACAAGTGTCACCCTGGGTATCAAAGAGAGTATGCGTTACTGGTCGTTCTATGAGGGAGAGAAGTTCTCTCTTTATCCGACACTCTCCTATGAACTTGGTAACGCCAGTCTGAAACGCGGAGATGAAAGCATATCGGGGTTTACCTCTGCATTTGCAGTCGGTGTCGTATATGAACGTCTCGGTTTTGAGTATGGGCTGGAAGTGCTATCTGACTCAATATCGTGGAACCATCCGATCGATGGTATAGCGGATGAAGCACAGGGGCTGCAACTTCGACTCACTTTGATGTATAGATGGATGTATGATGAATAAGATAAAGTATATGATCACACTGGTATGGATGTCACTGTTGCTGAGTGGCTGTGGGGACAAAGGTTACGGGACACAGGAGATCACAGTCGTACCGAGTGTCACAAGCAGTGAGCCTGTACGTATCGTAGATACCATACCTCACGATGGCGGTCTTGTCGCACAACGCGCTTTTATCAATGTAGCGTTCTCTTCATATATCGATCAAAGTTCAGTCAACCGTTCGACGGTACGCCTTTTGGATGTCAACAGCAGTCATGAGGTCGGTGTAGCATTCTATACCATTCGCAACTTCATCTTTGTCAAACCGCTTGAGTCTCTGGTCGATGGCGGAAACTATCAGCTAAAGATAGAAGGGCTCAAAGATATCTTTGACAATGACCTGGCCCAATCTTATGCTCTTTCATTCAGATGTGAAAGTGACTTTTGGGAGACGGTCTATGCAGGTGATGTGAACTCGATGGCAAAAAGTAAAGCAGGAGACCTCTATATATGGGGAAGTAATGCTCCATTACCGATCGATACTACAGAAAAAGAGTCGGTCTATCTCACGATAGAGATGCCGATGCCTATTCCAAACCTGCCTGAGGTCCAAAGTTTCAGTACCAGTACGTATGACATGGCTGTTATCACAAAAGAGGGTGGTCTGATGGTGATAGGTGCTCATGCATACAGTGATCTTGAAGCAGAGGACTACCTCTCTGTAGGTGTCGGCAGCGGTCATATCGTCGTCTTAAAGAAAGATGGTACGGTCTTCTCTTGGGGCAGCAATGCAAAGGGTCAATTGGGTGTCATCAAGATCTTTGATCAGTCTGAACCGATACAGGAAGCCTCAGAAGATGATAACTGGACCATGGTCAGTGCCCAAGGTGATTTTACAGTGGCCTTGAAAAAAGATGGTACCTTGTGGGCATGGGGAGATAACCTCTATGGACAGGCAGGAGGGACGTATGAACGGGTCCTTTTACCAAAAGAGATCAATACGACGAGCACGTCTGTCTCAGTATGGGAGAAGATCAG
>Ga0256827_10003199_pt1 | contig 10430 bp, 8 predicted proteins | sample CV84metaG_FD_185977 | JGI IMG/M metagenome (GOLD analysis project Ga0256827, IMG submission 185977) | Hydrothermal vent microbial communities from East Pacific Rise, Pacific Ocean - CV84 | ecosystem: Environmental > Aquatic > Marine > Hydrothermal vents | place: Pacific Ocean: East Pacific Rise...
GACTGCCGACAGACTGGCTTTAGGAACGAGGCAAAATAAATTATTGACAATTAATCCGATAAGAAGGTACTAATGACTATTAACATTCAAAAGCCTTTATAATACAAAAGATTTGCCTCTTTTATTATATTTTTATCGGACACTAATAATACTTAATCTAAATTTATTGTTGAATCAATTTTCCAAAACACTCAATAACTTTCAGTTACCTCAATAAGTAAATCAACATCATGGGTATTTTCTTGGTAAACATGGAAGTGGCAATGATTTATATCCTGAATCTTAATCCAATACCTACCTATAACCCTAAACTAGAAATAATTGCATCAAGCTTAGATTTTAACTCTTCTCTAACCTTATAATAGTCTTCTTTATTATTAAGTTCAGCTTTAATGCCAAAATAGAACTTGATTTTTGGTTCTGTGCCAGAAGGTCTTACCGTAATTTTACTTCCATCTTCAGTGAAAAACTGTATTACATTCGATTTAGGTAAATCTATTGCAGTTTCTGTTCCTTCAACAATATTTCTACTAATTTGTTTTTCGTAATCTTTAATGCAAATTACTTTCGAATTATTAATCTCCTTAGGAGGGTTTTGTCTGTAATCAACCATCATTTGTGCTATCTCATCAGCACCAGCTTTGCCTTTTCTTACAACAGATTTCAAAGACTCAAGGTAGAATCCAAAGTCCATGTAGATGTCAGTAAGTAGGTCATCAATGCTCTTATTTTGATCAACTGCCCAAGCATAAGTTTCAGCAATAAAGCAGCAGCTTGCAACAGCATCTTTGTCTCTAACAAAATCACCAATTAAGTAACCATAGCTTTCTTCTCCACCCAGAATAAATTGCTTTTTACCTTCTTCTTCACGAATAATTTGAGCAATATATTTGAAACCAGTTAATACATCATAATAATCAACACCAATTTTTTTGGCAATATCCACAAGTAGTTCGCTGGTAACAATTGTTTTAACAATAAACTCATTTCCCTTCAAAAGCCCTTTTTCTTTCCACTGGTTTAATACATAATAGAATAGGAGAGTAGCAGTTTGATTTCCATTTAATAATTCAAACTCACCATTTTTATTTCTGTATGCCACACCAACTCTATCAGCATCAGGATCTGAAGCCATGACTAAGTCTGCATTTTCTGCTTTTGCCTTTTCTATGGCCATATGCAATGCTGCAGGTTCTTCTGGATTTGGAGATTTTACTGTTGGGAAATTACCATCTACAACATCTTGTTCTGGAACATTAATAATATTATTGAAACCAAATTCTTTTAAAGCATTTGGAATTAACTCAACACCAGTACCATGAATTGGAGTATAAACAATTTTTATATCTTTATGTTTCTCAATTAGTTCAGGGTTTAATGATATTGATTTGATGTTTTTAATGTATAATTCATCAACTTCCTTACCTATGCTAATTTTTAATTCTGAATTTCCTTCAAACTTAACATCATCAATAGATTTAATCTTCCTAACCTCTTCGATTACCATTTTATCATCAGGAGAAATAAGCTGCGCTCCATCTTCTCCGTATACCTTATAGCCATTGTATTCTTTCGGGTTATGCGATGCTGTTATAACTATTCCTGATTGACATTTTAGATGACGAATTGCAAAAGACAGTTCTGGAGTAGGTCGTAATGCATCAAATTGATATACTTTAATACCATTAGCAGTTAATACATCTGAAGTAATACCTTCGAAGAATGTGTTTTTATTTCTACAGTCGTAAGCAATAGCAAGGCTTATTTTAGCATCTTTTCCATACTTATTAATAAGGTAATTTGCTAAACCTTGAGTAGCCATTCCAACGGTATATTTATTCATTCTGTTCGAACCTGCGCCCATTATTCCTCTTAATCCACCTGTGCCAAATTCAAGGTCTTTATAGAATGAGTCAATAAGTTCATCAGAATTATCTTGCAATAATCTACGAACCTCAGCCTTTGTTTCTTCATCGTAATTTCCATCTAACCACGATTTTGCTCTATCTATAATATATTGATCCATAATAATTTTCTATTTTTTTTGATTATAATTCTTTCAAACACTTCTTTAAACTGTCTTTCCAATATGGAATACTAGTATTCAATTGAGTTTTAATTTTATCTTTGTTTAATATGCTATACGCTGGTCTTGGAGCAGGTAAAGGATAATCTTTTGTCTCTATTGGGTTAATAATGCATTTAATATTCTTTAACTCAACTATTTCTTTTGCAAAATCGTACCAACTACAAACACCTTCATTACTGAAATTATAAAGGTTTATTCCTTCCAATAATTCTAGTTTCTTTATATTTTCTAATATAATTGTAGCTAAATCACCAGCATAAGTAGGAGTTCCAATTTGGTCATATACCACATTAAGCTCATCTTTTGCGGTAGCATGCTTAATGATAGTTTTTACAAAGTTATTTCCAAAAGCAGAATACAGCCATGATGTTCTGATTATTACAGCTTTTATGGCGTACTCATCAATTACTTGTTCTCCCTCTAGCTTTGTTTGGCCATAATACGATTCTGGATTAGTAAAATCACTCTCTTTATAAGGAATATGATTTTTGCCATCGTAAACATAATCAGTAGATATATGTATTAAGCTAATATCATTATCAGCACATGCCATTGCTAAGTTCTTAACTGCAATAACATTTGCTTTTCTAGCAGCATTCTTCTCTGTTTCACATTTGTCAACAGCAGTATATGCTGCACAATTAATAATTATGTCAAAATTATTATCTGAAACAAACTTATTGACATCTTTTTTGCTTGTAATATCTAGTTCGTCAATATCAGTGTAAGTAAACTTATAATCCGAATAGTTTTTAGATATCTTTTGTATTTCAGAACCTAATTGTCCTTTACTACCTGTTACCAGTATATGCATTTATTTTCCCTCCTTTAATTAATTCGTCGAAATATTTTATTGTTTTTACCAAACCCTCATTCAATTCAATTTTTGGTTCCCAATCTAGCTCTTTCTTTGCCAAAGTAATATCTGGTTGGCGCTGCATTGGATCGTCTTGGGGTAAAGGCTCGTATATTAGTTTTGATTTGCTACCTGTGAGTTTAATAATCTGTTCTGCAAGCTCTTTAATAGTAAACTCATTGGGATTGCCAATATTTACTGGACCTGTGAACCCATCTCTAGAATTCATCATTCTAATCATTCCTTCAAGCAAATCATCTACATATTGAAAGCTTCTTGTTTGTAAACCATCTCCATATATAGTAATGTCTTTATTTTCTAGTGCTTGCATAATAAAGTTTGAAACAACTCTACCATCAAAAGGGTGCATATTAGGTCCATAAGTATTAAAAATACGTATGACTTTAATATCAACATCATTCTGCATATGATAGTTGAAGAATAAAGTCTCGGCAACTCTTTTACCTTCATCATAACAAGAGCGAATTCCAATGGGATTTACATTTCCCCAATAGCTTTCAACTTGTGGATGCACTGTAGGATCTCCATATACTTCGCTAGTAGAAGCTTGCAAAATTCTAGCTCCAGTTCTTTTTGCAAGCCCAAGCATGTTAATTGCACCCATTACAGATGTTTTCACTGTTTTTATTCCATTATATTGATAATGAATGGGAGATGCAGGACATGCTAAATTGTATATTTGATCAATCTCAATAAAGAATGGCATAGTAACATCATGCCTTATTAATTCAAAATTATGATTATCCATTAAATGATGAACATTACTTTTCTGTCCTGTAAAGTAATTATCAAGTACTATTACTTCATTTCCTTCATTTAATAGTCTTTCGCTTAATTGAGAACCAATAAACCCAGCTCCTCCAGTAATTAAAATCTTCATACGTACAATCTAGTTTAATATAAATGATATCTTAAAAATACATCGGTAAGTAACATAATATCAGCACACAATGTATATCATAAACTTCTTATGTTCAAGAATACTATTTAGTATTTTGAATAGGTGAAAATAAATAAAAATGTAATGTCTATTTAGATTTTTATTATTTGTTTTCAAGTATTTTGCAAATACGTATTTAGACTGATATTATTTTTATAACTTATATAATTAGAGTGTATTACTTACAATTCCATGTATTTTCCCAAAATGAGAAAAGTAGTCCCGTTTTGAAACGAATATCTAAAAATTCAAATTATTAGTAATATTTTAAAGTGTAATACATATCATTATTATCAATAAAATAAACTTCATGAAAACTTTGTAAACAATAGTAAGGAAGTGATTATAAACTAACATGTGTTAATAATTGTTATTTTTCATAAAATTTATGGCATGATTTATGAAAAACGAATTGGCGTATAGTGTTTTTGAGATGTATTACATTTTAAAAATTAAATAAAAGTAATAATAAAATAATTGTTAATAATACTGTTTTGAATACGAAAGTAGTTTTGTTAATAGTGAAATTAATAATATATCAAATGAAAGTTCAATACCATTATTTCTCGTTAGTTTTTATTGTTTTATCAAGCTTTGTTCTTCTTGCATCAAAGCCCGTAGTAAACAATAATAATCAAAATCAGTCAGTGATTTCAGCCAATTTAGTTTATGGTGATTATAGTAAATTTACATTTATTGTTAAGAATACATCCAATAAGAATGCTAAAGTAGAAGATATTAAGATTGGGAGTTATGGTTCAACATATAGCTTAAGTTTTGATATTATGGATTTAGATCAGAAAATTAAATATAATTCTATTCCTAAAAAATCAGAAGCTAGATTAGTAGTAAATTTTGTTAATAGTGAATTGAATAAAGAAGATTGTCCTGAATTAATTGATAAAGTATATATAAGAATGAAGATTGGTGAAGAAACCATCGTTATGACTAGTTATAAAATTCTTATTTGCGATAATAATAGTAACGAAGTTATAGCAGATACTAAATAAAGATACATATCTATATTCCTAATTATTTATAATGGACTAATAAACTGATAATAGATCAGAATTATTAGTCCATTATTTTTTTATTAACCTTTGTTCTTAAGGTTAACTCAATTCATAAAAAATGTATCTTTGCAGCTCGTAAAATTTGATTGAAATATAATGATAGATATAGTATTACCTGATAATTCGGTTCGACAAGTAGAAGTTGGAACTACAGCAATGGATATCGCTAAGAGTATAAGCGAGGGATTAGCAAGAAATGTACTTTCTGCTAAATTTAATGACAAAGTAATTGATGCTATGCTTCCTCTTACGGAAAATGGTAGATTACAGTTGCTTACATGGAAAGATGAAGAAGGTAAATCAACAATGTGGCATTCATCTGCTCATTTAATGGCTGAAGCTATTTCTATATTATACCCTAATGCTAAATTTGGTATTGGTCCAGATATAGAGAATGGTTTCTATTATGATATAGATTTTGGTGATAAAACAATAACTCAAGACAATCTTGCAAGTATAGAGAAGAAGATGAAAGAATTAGCTTCTCAAAAGCAAACTTTTGTACGCACAGAAGTTGCTAAAGCAGATGCTTTGAAGACTTTCAATGATAAAGGTGATGAATATAAGGTTGAACTAATTGATGGATTAGAAGATGGAAGTATTTCTTTCTATCAGTGTGGTGAATTTACAGACTTATGTCGTGGCCCACATATTCCACATACTGGTTATATTAAGGCTATTAAATTATTAAGTGTTGCTGGAGCATATTGGAGAGGTGATGAAAACCGTAAACAACTTACACGCATATATGGTATTACTTTTCCAAAGAATAAAGAGTTAACAGAATATCTTGTATTACTTGAAGAAGCGAAGAAACGTGACCACCGAAAAATAGGTAAAGAGTTAGAATTATTTACTTTCTCCCAAAGAGTAGGTCAAGGTTTGCCACTATGGTTACCAAAAGGAGCAATGCTTCGTGAACGTCTTGAAAATTTCCTTAAGAAAGTTCAGCAGAATGCAGGATATGAGCCTGTTATAACTCCACATATTGGTTCAAAAGAACTATATGTTACTTCTGGTCATTATGCAAAATATGGTGAAGACTCATTTAGACCTATAACTACTCCAAATGAAAATGAAGAGTTCTTATTAAAGCCGATGAACTGTCCCCATCATTGTGAAATATTCAAAACAAAACCTCACTCGTATAAAGAATTACCAATTCGTTTGGCAGAATTTGGAACAGTATATCGTTATGAGCAAAGTGGCGAACTTCATGGTTTGACTAGAGTAAGAGGTTTTACTCAAGATGATGCACATATTTTCTGTCGTCCTGATCAAGTGAAAGATGAGTTTAAAGCTGTTATTAAAATAGTATTGCAAATATTCTCTGCTCTTGATTTCAAAGATTTTATCACTCAAATTTCAGTTCGTGATCCTCAAAATAAAGAGAAATACATTGGTAGCGATGAGAATTGGGAAAAGGCAGAGTCCGCAATTATTGAGGTTGCAAAAGAAAGTGGTTTAGAATATATTGTAGAAGAAGGAGAAGCTGCTTTCTATGGTCCAAAGATGGACTTCATGGTAAGAGATGCTATTGGTCGTAAGTGGCAGTTGGGAACTATTCAAGTAGATTATAATCTTCCAGAAAGATTTGAGCTAGAGTATATTGGAGCAGATGATAAAAAGCACAGACCAGTAATGATTCATAGAGCTCCATTTGGTTCTATGGAAAGATTTGTAGCCGTTTTAATAGAGCATACTGCAGGTAAATTTCCACTCTGGTTAACTCCTGAGCAGCTTAGAATATTGCCAATCAGTGAAAAATATCATGATTATGCAGAAAAAGTTTTAAGTTTGCTAAAAAAATACGATATTCGCGCCCACGTTGATTTTCGTAGCGAGAAAACCGGTAGAAAGATACGAGACGCTGAGATTCAGAAAGTTCCGTATATGGTGATAGTAGGAGAGAAAGAAGCTGGAACAGATACTTTATCAGTTCGTAAGCAAGGAGAAGGCGATAAAGGTACCATGAGTATCGAAGATTTTGCTGAAATGATACAAAATGAAGTGAATACAGCACTTGATTTTTAAATATTATATTAATTAAATATAGGAGGACAAGCCATAGCACAAAGATTTCACAGAAGAGGAAATAGAAGGTATCAAAAACCAACTAATCCTCATAAGATCAATGGAGAAATAACTGCACAAATGATACGTGTGGTTGGTGATAATGTTAAAGTTGGAATTTATTCAATTAAAGAAGGACTTGAGATTGCAGAAAATCAAGAACTAGATTTAGTGGAAATATCACCATCTGCAACTCCACCAGTTTGTAGAATTATTGATTATAAGAAGTTTCTTTACGAACAAAAGAAGAAGCAAAAAGAAATCAAAGCCAAGTCGGCTAAAGTTGTTGTTAAGGAGATAAGACTTGGACCTAATATTGATGATCATGATTTTGATTTTAAATTAAAACATGCTCACAAGTTCCTAACTGATGGAGCAAAGGTTAAAGTTGATGTGTTTTTTAGAGGTCGTTCTATAATATATAAAGATAAGGGAGAAATAGTTTTATTACGATTTGCTCAAGAGCTAGAAGATATTGGTAAAGTTGAAAGAATGCCAAAGCTTGAAGGTAAAAGAATGATAATGATTATTACTCCGAAAGCAAGTAAATAGGTTTAATTATTAACTAAAATTTGGATCGTAATGCCAAAGATGAAAACAAAATCCGGAGCTAAAAAAAGGTTTACTCTAACCGGCACTGGTAAAGTAAAGAGAAAACATGCTTTTAAGAGTCACATTTTGACTAAGAAAACTAAGAAGCAGAAACGTAATCTTACGTATACTGCAATGGTTGACAAAGCAGATGAAGCTAATGTTAAAAGACTTTTAGCTAAGTAAAATTATTATTGTTAAACTATTGTTCTCAGCATAATAAACTAAAAGATTCTTAAAATAAGAACGCTGAAACAATTTAAAATTAAGAAGAAATGCCTAGATCAGTAAATGCAGTAGCATCAAGAGCCCGTCGTAAAAGATTAATGAAGATGACCAAAGGTCAATTCGGACGGAGAAGTAATGTCTGGACGGTTGCCAAGAATTCTTGGGAAAAAGGTCAAACCTATGCCTACCGCGACAGACGAGTTAAAAAACGTAATTTCAGAGCATTGTGGATACAACGTATCAATGCAGGTGCTCGACAGTATGGATTATCTTACTCTAAATTTATGGGTAAAATTCATGCTAAAGGTATCGATATCAACAGAAAAACATTAGCCGATTTGGCAATGAATAATCCTGAAGCTTTTAAAGCTATTGTTGATGCCGTAAAATAGATATTCTATGAATATTTCCTTCTAATTAACTGTATTATAGTTTATTAGATAAAAATACTATTACTTAAAAAGTTTTCAGGTTAGCTTGAAAACTTTTTTTGTTTTATACAGATTCTATAAAATCTAGACTATAGATTTTGTGTTTGATTTTTTATAATTTAGTCATAAAAGCAATAAAGGCGAATTCTACATAGAATTCGCCTTTATTATTTCATATCAGGATAATAGGCTACTTCTTAGGTTTCCTAATACCAATTTTGATTTTCTCTTTCTTGGTATCATAATCTATTCTAATAGTATCGCCTTCTTGAACTCTAGCTTTAATTATTTCTTCTGCTAATTCATCTTCAATATATTTCTGGATAGCACGCTTCAATGGCCTTGCTCCAAAATGAGGATCCCAGCCTTTTTCTGCAATAAAATCTTTTGCTTTAGTGGTTAATGTAAGTTTATAACCTAAGTCCTTAACTCTTTTATAAAGATGTTTCAACTCAATGTCTATAATACTATGAATATCTTTTCGCTCAAGTGCGTTAAACATTACTACATCATCAATTCTATTTAAAAATTCTGGAGCAAAAGTTTTCTTTAATGCATTTTCTATTACACCTTTCATCTCAGTATTCTTACTTGCTTGTTTAGCTGTAGTATTAAATCCCATACCAGTACCAAAATCTTTAAGCTGACGAGAACCTATATTTGATGTCATAATTATAATGGTATTCTTAAAATCAATTTTTCTACCATAACTATCAGTCAATAGTCCATCATCAAGAACTTGAAGTAAAATGTGAAATACGTCAGGATGCGCTTTCTCAATTTCATCAAGTAAAACCACAGCGTAAGGCTTGCGTCTTACTTTCTCACTTAATTGACCACCTTCTTCATAACCAACATATCCCGGAGGAGCACCAACTAAACGCGAAACAGCAAATTTCTCCATATATTCACTCATATCAATTCTAATAATAGAATCGTCAGAGTCGAATAAATAGCGAGAAAGTGTTTTTGCAAGATGAGTTTTTCCAACTCCAGTAGGACCAAGGAAAACAAATGAACCTATTGGTTTGTTTGGATCTTTTAGACCAGCTCTGTTTCTCCTAATAGCCTTTGTTATTTTTGTAATTGCATCATCTTGTCCTATTACCGAATTTTGCAGGTCTTTCTCCATGCTTAGTAATCTTGTACTCTCATTTTGAGCTATTCTTTGAACAGGAACTCCCGACATCATAGCGATTACCTCAGCAACATTGTCCTCACTTACAGATTCTCTATGTATTTTAGAATCTTCTTCCCATTTTTGCTTTTCAACAGCCATCTCATTAGCTAGTCGAGTTTCTCTATCTCTATAACTTGCTGCTTCCTCATATTCTTGCTTTTTAATTGATTGAAGTTTTAATTCTTTTGTTTCTTCAATCAATTCCTCAATGTCAAGTATACGTTGAGGAACATTAATATGAGTAATATGCACCCGAGAACCCGCTTCATCTAAAGCATCAATTGCTTTGTCTGGTAAATATCTATCACTTATATATCGTTGTGTTAATTTAACACATGCTTTAATGGCATCTTCAGTATAAGTAACCAAATGGTGATCTTCGTAACGACCTTTAATATTGTTTAATATCTCAATAGTTTCTTCCTCATTTGTAGGTTCAACTATTACTTTTTGAAATCTTCTTTCTAAAGCACCATCTTTCTCGATATTCTGACGATATTCGTCAAGAGTTGTTGCACCGATACATTGAATTTCTCCCCTTGCTAGGGCAGGTTTAAACATATTTGAAGCATCCAATGATCCTGTTGCACCTCCAGCACCAACCATAGTGTGAATCTCATCTATGAAAATAATGATATCAGGATTTTTTTCAAGCTCATTAATAAGAGCTTTCATTCTTTCTTCAAACTGCCCTCTATATTTTGTTCCTGCTACAAGAGAAGCTACATCCAATGTTACAACCCTCTTATTGAACAATACTCTTGAAACTTGCCTATTAATAATGCGTAAAGCAAGACCTTCGGCAATAGCAGATTTACCAACACCAGGCTCACCTATTAATATAGGGTTGTTTTTCTTTCTTCTAGATAGAATTTGAGAAATACGCTCTAATTCTTTCTCCCTTCCTACCACAGGGTCAAGTTTGTTATCTTCAGCCATTTTTGTCAA
>Ga0256827_10003200_pt1 | contig 10430 bp, 27 predicted proteins | sample CV84metaG_FD_185977 | JGI IMG/M metagenome (GOLD analysis project Ga0256827, IMG submission 185977) | Hydrothermal vent microbial communities from East Pacific Rise, Pacific Ocean - CV84 | ecosystem: Environmental > Aquatic > Marine > Hydrothermal vents | place: Pacific Ocean: East Pacific Rise...
TCTTGAACATCAAGATAGTAAAAAAGATATTACAATTATTATTAATAGTCCTGGTGGCTCTGTACAAGCAGGGTTCGCTATCATGGATACTATGAACTATATTACTTGTGATGTATCCACTATCACGCTAGGAGGAGCTGCTAGCATGGGTTCGTTCTTGCTTGCTGCTGGAACAAAAGGTAAACGTTTCTCTCTACCTAATACTCGTATTATGATACACTCAGTTGCTTCTGGAACTGAAGGTAAGATTCAAGATATGAAAATTAGTATGAAAGAAACAGAATACATATCTGAAAAACTTATTGGATATCTTGCTCAGTTTACTAGTAAAACTAAAAAACGTATTGAAAAAGATACTGAACGTGATAACTTTATGTCAGCCGAAGAAGCATTAGCTTATGGATTGATTGATGGTGTTATCACTAAACGATAAGGTACAATATGATTGTAGTAGAAGAAAAAGAATTAAACGTAAAGAAAAAAAATAAAGCACCATTACTAATTGTAGTAGGTGTAGTTATAGTTGCATTATTTACTGGTATGTTTTATATTGGTAATGAACAACAAACATTTAAACAAATTGAACTATTTAATAACTTAGGTGGTATCGTATTTGATATGGATGACATTATTGATGTTGACGTATATTTATCTGCTAATTATTCAACTGTTCGTTTAGTTGTTGGCAATCCTCCTAATAAAGGATTGATGATTGATATGTCTAAACAAACAGCATTAAATATGTTTGATGTATATAGAGATGATGATGATGCTGATGTTCGTAAGATATCTGAATCATTAACATATTATACTATTGAAGATGGTGACACTACACTTGTATGTACTGATCAATCGTATAAATCATTTAGTATGAATAAGTTTTTATTCTTTATTAGTGATAACATTAAAGCTGAAATTGGTGCTATGTTAGCGTTATCAAAAGATATGCGTAACGAAGCGTTTAAGAAACTTAAATAATTAGTGGGGATATGGCGGAATAGGTATACGCTGCGGACTTTTAAGGAAAGTGAAAAACTTTCAAATTTGAGCACCTTCGAAAAATGTATTTGGTAAAAAGAATACAATCGAAAGACGTTGGTGAATGTAGTCAAATTCGGCGAAACCTGTAAAATGGCAACGCCGAGCCAAGCTTATTTTAAAAAATAAGAAGGTGTAGAGACTTGACGGCTACTACCTAATAATTATACTTATAGTATAGTATAATTTATGGTAAAGACAAAGTCCAGACCACGAACACGTATACTAGTTATACGTGGCTATGAAAATAGTAGTGGTAAGAAAATCCGTTGGTCGCAAGACCGTGGGGGTTCGATCCCCCCTATCCCCACCATTAATTAAATTGAAAGATTGATTATGAATCTTAGACAACATGATACTATAAAACCTGGATTTAAAAAAGCATTAGCTGAATTAATGAAAGAATATAATGTTGATGCAATTGAAGTTGAAACAGATTGGTGTATGGGTGGAAATCGTGTAATGGGATTTGAAGCTTATGATAGCTATGGCAATTATGAAGTATTATCTAACAAAGAACATATAACATTAGAGCTTTTAAATGAATCTTAGAAGAAGTAATACAACAAGTCATTCATCAGTTAAATTAAACATAAGACCTAGTACAACTATTGATGACGCTTGCTCATTAGCTATATTACAACGCAATGCTGTAAAATCACAAGTAGAATTTGATTTCAATGGAATTATAATTAATACTCATACGCATTCAACTAAGCAAGATTTAATAGATTTATATTATACAAAAGTGAATGAACGTGAACTTAAGAAAACATACATCACCACCAATCGTTGAACATAGTTTACATTGGCATTTATTAAATTTTAATCATACTAAGAACTATCGGTTATTACCAAAAAATATTATAATATATACAAATGATTATTATCAAAAAGAAGTTAGTAATAATACTATTGAATTTTTCGATTTAGTTATATATAAATTAAATGATGATGGTTTTATGATTGCTAAAAATAAAGGCGCTCATATACCAATGAATTGTAATTATTCATTAAATGAAATAGAAAATATTATTAAAAATTGGTATTCATATGAATATAAGAAAACATAAATCATTTACTAATTTTAGAACATATAATATTTCTGATCTTACTATTCATAATACTTATATTAACGATATTACAAAACATAAATTTGATAAATCAAAATATTATAATCGTATTGGTATAAATACAAAACATTGTATACATACTATGCATCATATAGTATTAATTAAAGATATTGATTATTTAAAACCATATCGTGAAAATATGACTTGGAGTGATATGTATATAGCTGGTGAATTTTTAATTAATGGAACTCATTATTCAATGTTTTTAGTATATATTAAAAAATTAGATTGTTATAGTTATATTCAAACTAAATATTTTAAAGTAGAATAATATGAATTTAAGAAAACATACTATAAAACATACTAAATACATTACTACATTAGGTAAAGGATTTAGTGATATGATTATGACACATCAAAAATTAGTATATAAAATAGCTAAATCTAAAAATCTAATAAAACCATTTCGTGGTAATCTTAATTTAAAAACTAAAATAACAGTAACTATATTAGGTAAATTTAATTCAACTGTAAATGATATTACATATTACGTATGTAAAATAACATCAGATAATTATCGTGATAAAATATTTGTTACAACATATAACGAATTAACAAGGATCAATAATGCAAGTTAAAATTAAGCAGCAAGAAATTACAAGTCGTATCAGAACTATTGAAGTACCAGATGGTGCAACTACTGAAGAGATTCAAACAATCATTGAAAATTATGGTTACGATGATGAGTTTGAAGATGTTGAAGAAGATGGTGTAAGTGTTAAAACAGAAGGCTTTGCTACTTACGGTGAAGAAGATGATATTGAAGACGCACCAGATGATTTAGAAACTTGGGTTGACTTTGAATTAAGTCAATACGAAGGTTAATTAATATATAATGGGCTAGTAATTTAATGGTGAAAATGGGGTTCTCATAAAACTCTTCTGGTGGTTCAATTCCACCCTAGCCCACCAAATCATTTAAAATCAATGACTTACAATTTTGTTATGTTATTATCTACTTCCCAATGACAATTAGGACAAAGTTGTACTACATTTTTAGATGAATTAATTTCACCTAATGTAGCATCATCATCAAATTCAGATATTGGTTTTATATGATGTAATTCAACGTGTTTATCATAACCACAAATTGCACAAGGTTTATTTTTTAAATCTTTTAACCAAGACCTAGCAAATTGTCTTATATGAGCATATTTTAATGATTGATGTTTATCATTTATTTTATATCTATAACAATAATCTTTTAATGTTAAATTTTTAGTTTTATCAGTTCTTGTATTATAATCATTTACACATTTTGAACATAAATTTTTTGAACTATTATTTGAATGTATTATAGTATATTCAATATTACATTTATTACATGTTCTAATTTTTGGTTTATTATGTTGTACATTTTTATTATTATATGATGCTGAACAAGATTGATTACAAAATTTTTTTTCAGATTTATCTAATTGTTTTCCACAATATTTACATTTAGCATTTTGTATTTTTTGTTGTTTTATTTTTGTTCTATATAGTTTATGGCATTCAATTGTACAAAAATGTGTATTAAATCTTTTGATGTCAATATTACGTTTAGTAAATTGTTTATTACAATTTGTACAATTAATAAATGAATAGTTACTCATATTAACTCCTTGTTATATGAATAGTATACCATAATTATAAATAAAGTCAATACTTCAAATCAAAATTAGTTATAATATAAAGGAACTAAAATGAAAAATTTATTATTAATAATATTATTATATGCTATTATGATATACTATTTTAGTCAATCAAACTGCATTTAATAAAGATAATGTAAAATTACCATTTAAAAAATATGATTATAAACTATCAATAATACCTGTTATTAATCAACAAGTATATTTTGCTGAGAAACCAAATATATCATATATGGTTACACATATTAATAAAACCATATATACCCATGGTACTGTGTATGTATCAATATATTTAAAATCAATCCCAGGATAAGTAAATGATTATAACTTTAACTTTTGTTGAAATTTTTGTAGCAATATTAGTATTTACAATATATACAATTATTATATTATATATTGGATTTATTGAAGGTTATAAAATTAAAGATAGAGATAAATAAATTATGAAAAATATGGCTGATTATAGTTTATATGAATGTCCGTTTTCACATATCGAAAAAGAATGTGGTCACGAATTACATGGTCCAGAAGGATATCAGAATACTTATAGTGTATGGTGTCCTTGTGGTTTTAAAGGTCCTGTATTTGTTTTAAATGTTGATGATTTAAAATTAAAATTAATAGATTAGGAATTAAATAAATTATGTATACATTTTTATTTGGAATGGGTATTATAATTATAATATCGTCATTACTATTAATGACTTTAATAACTAATGCTGACCAAGCTATAATATCATTAATAGTTGCTGCTATTGGTATTATGTTTATAATGGCTACTAATAATTTAAAAATTAAAAATAATACAATTAATACACTCATTTCTAGAACAACAATTAAAGTAGAACATCCTAATAATAATATTAGTTTAATTACAATTAATGATAGCACAATAATTGATACTACTATGTTAATATATCAATCTGATTCAGTTTATGTTGATAGTATATTATCTGTATATGAAAATGATATTACTTATACTTTAAAAATTATACCAAAATTAAATGTGAAATAATTATGAATCTAAGACTATCTAATAATCCAAAACATATTTTCAATAGAAAATTAAGATATGAAATGAAACAAGATCAGTTCCTTATTATGTTTGCTAATATATCTAATGATGATAAACGATTATTATTAAAAACTTTTAAATATTCTTCATTAGTTAAAATAGATAAAAGCTTTACTCAATACATAGCAGACTATCAACCTCTTATGGCATTTATAGTTAAAGAAGATTTTCAATCAACTATATTAAAGTTCTCATATCATTCATTAAAGATGATTGAAACAATGTATCCTACTGTACCATATTCCATTAGATTAGATGTGAGTAATTTCAAATGAAACAAACACCAGTATTTAAACTTAAAAATGAAATAATATCATTAGATGATTTTAAACAATTAAACGGATATGAACGTGAACGTTTATCTTATAATTGTCATCACATTGAATGTTGTAATTGCATATTTGATACTGGTGATGATCGTTTATTTAATTGTACAATTCATTTTACAAATTTAAATATACCTAATTTAAAAATTGATGAGTATAATGAATCTAAGAAAACATGAAATTAAAATAGCAGTAGAAATAACTGATCAAGGTATGAATGGTAGCGGTGATGTTAGATGTCCTTATTGTAAAAAAGAATATAGTGTTTTAACAATGGATGCTAACGGTATTACTAAATGTTTTAAATGTAATAAACATTTTAAAATAATACAAATAGTATATAATCAAATATATAATACTTATAAATAAAAAAGGCGGTAAATAATGGTTTCGATAAAAACATTAACATTAGTTAATGATAAAGTAATACAAAATACAAGTGGAAATATTCAATCTATTGTGATAGATGAAGTAGATAATATTAAATGTATAAAGATAATTGATGGTATGGAAATAATATATTTTCCTATGAATGCTGTGTTATCATTTGTTCCTGATTTTATTGGTTAAAAATATTCCCAGGCCCTCATAATAAATATCGGGCAACCTAGGCTGGGGCGTAATGTTAGTTCTTCCTCTATTAATAACTCCTGTGTTTGAGATATTAAATATGAAACTAGGGAGTCGTAAATCCCAACTGCTGGACATCAGTCTTTATAAATAAACTGTCCAAATTCAAACAAGGAGAAGAAATGAAAAAACTAATACTATTAATATTGATACTTATGTCAGTATCATTTAGTCAACAACTTACAAAAACAGAAGTTAACAACTGGATCGGTAGAGTTCAAGGTAGCCCTGATAGCTTAACTACAAGTGATGCTACTGTTGTTTTTACATGTAACACAAAATGGAGAAATGATTTTGATGTTGCTACTTTTGAAGGTCATACAAGAGCGGACTTTTCTAAAATGACTTTCGTTATTAATACTGACAAAGGTATTGGATATCTTTGGGATGATACTGAAACTATTCTATCATTTTATAAATTAAATAATGTTCTTGTTATTAATGGTAATAAGAACGGCACATATATTACAGCGATAGCTGAATCTAATGTACATAATTTATATACAATGGTCGTAAATGATTACACAGATGTAATTGTTATGACTGGTGAAATTGGTCACGTTGTTATCAGACGAATGTATAACATACAATAAAGAGGACACAATGGCTCCAATATTATTAGGTGTTATAATAGCTATACTTATTATCAAATATAAGAAATGATAGTAAGTATCCTATACTACAAGTAAAGTATAGGAGGATACTATGAAAATTAATTGTTATAATTGTCATATAGAATATGACATATCACCAAGTAGATTAGATTTATATAACAAACATTATTGTTCTGCTAAATGTAAATATGAAGCAGAAAAAATATTCAATCCAGATATGGATGAATTTAAAAAAGATTTATGGAAACACCCAATAACTGTTTTATCAGATATGTATGGTGTGTCTGTTAAGACAATTCATAAATTTTGTAATATTCATGAACTTGATAGACCAGGTCGTGGATATTGGCAGAAAAAAGAAGCAGGAGTTATTTAATGAAAAAGTTAATTATTGCACTATTAGTAGTTTTAGGTATATCACTTGTATCAGGTGATCAACAAAAGAAACCATGCTATCATTGTGGAGCTGATGCTACACATTGGGGTAGAGGAGAAGTAAGATGTTCATGTAATATATATGAACATGGTCATTATACATATGATACTAAATGTAAGCATCATTGTGATGAAGGTTGGGTAACATGCCCATATTGTAATGGTAAAGGTTATACTATAGAATATAACTCAAATAATTATAATTCTGGTTCTGGCTCAAGTTCATTACCACCTAAACCTGGTATGTATATTCAAAAAGGATTTTATTAATTTAACGCACCAGTAGCTCAGTTGGATAGAGCAACGGATTTCTAATCCGTAGGTCGGAGGTTCGAGCCCTCTCTGGTGTACCATCTAATAGAAAGATTAACAACACTGGCTCAATGCGGCACATTTTACTGCTTGAGGGTTAACGGGACAATGTGAGTTCGCGGTTATCGGTGATTAACAAACTTAGGTTTTTACTTGAGGAGTCCTGGATAGTGGCCGTTGAGTTAATCGTAAAGAGCGGCAGGTGGTCTCTTTACATTTTATAACTATTTTAAATATAGAAAGAATTAATATGAAACTTAAATATGTTGTCACTAAAACAGACAGGTCATTCAATTTAAAAGAAGCATATCTTAATGAATAATAAAAATATTACAAGAAACATTTTATTAAATGTTAATAAATCAGTGTACGCTAATTCACCTATTATTCAATTATTTAAAGGTGAAAAACAAGGTATTGTACGAACAGATGATTTAAAAAATCATATCTATAAAGTTGCCGTAGGTGTAACATTTGATATGTATGAATATAAAACAATAGATGAATTACTAAATGATAAATGGATTATAAAGTTAGGATATTAAAATGGATTTTTATGCAAAAGTAGAACCTGGTGGTGAATTCGTAACAGGAATTATTGATAAAAGAGACTATGAAAAAGATATAACTAAATCTGATATATTCAATATAATTATGGACGATAGTCGTGAGAATGATATAGTTCGTGGATATGGTTTACCTATGTTAATGGGTAACGGTATTAAAGATAGTATTGATGATGCTAAAGAATCAGTATTAGGTCAATTTAGCGATATGCCAGAAGAAGGTCGTGATAAGATTAATTGGGAAATTGAATATCGTGAAGCTAAAACTTGCCCACCATTTATTCCAGGTACAAGTGATGAAGACCCTTCAATGATTATCAATGCTGGTACTGATGATGAAGGTACAGCTGTTTATAGTTTCGTTTTTTCAGAATACTCTAAATACTCAGTAGACATGGACTTTGGTGCAGATGTTGATTTATCTAAACTTTCTATACGTCTAACTTTCTGTTCATTCCATACTGACGAGTTTCCTGATGATGCAAATGAATCAGCAGACTTTTGGATTCTTGAAGGGATTGAGTATGAAGGTGAAAACGATGATTATGAAACACCAGAATGGGAAATGCTTGACCGTGGTATTGATAGCCATTATGTTCTAGTTGATCACTACCAAGGTGAGAATATTGAAATGGAAGAGGAATAATAATGAAAAAATTACTATTAATATTAATGTTATTATCAACGGTAGCATTTACAAGAACAATTGTTGAACCTGATGCAATTACTATTTATAGTGCTAAATCAGATGGTGGAGCAATACTAGATAAAAAAGAAGCTATATTTGTTTTTCCAAATAAACCATATAATCAAATTGGAATTTATAATTCCAATGATGAATTTATAATGTTTGTACAAATGATTAGTATTTTAAAACAAGGTTGGTATTTCGCAACTGTAACTGGACATGATGATATTATTGATTTAATGAAAGAACATGATAGTTTAATTATTAAATCATATAATGCTGATAAAGAACAAATAACATTTGTATTAGATGTTTCAAATTTTACAAATGATTTTAATAATTTGAGATAATTATGAATTTACGACAACATAAAACAGTTAGCTTAAAAAATAACTTAATAAGACGTAAATTAAATAAATTAAATAAAAAATATAAAGATCAGAAACTGAAATATGATATACCATATTATTCTTATTTACAATCATTACAAGATAAATGTAAACATGAACATTTAGTATTAAAAGGTCATGATTCACATAAAGATTATTTTGTATGTCAAATATGTGAAAAAGAAATATGGGTATAGGAGATTATATGTGGAGTGATACATTAATAGCTGAAACAGTAAATTCATTTAAAGATTTAGATAATTCTAAACTTAAAGATTTCTCATTAATTTGTATGAAATCATTTGATGATAAATTTGGATTAGTAAATGGATCTGATATACGTAATAATGTTTTTAAAGTTTTAGACAGAAGTACTAATGAATTTTATAATTATGAAACATTAGACGATTTGATTAAAGCTGGATGGGTAGTAGACTAATATGTTATTAGATATTATTATGTATACAACATGGTTTTTAATAATTGGTGGCGTTACAGTTGGCATTATTGATTTATTTAAAAATAAATAATTATGGTAAATTTAAGTTGTGATTTATGTTATAAGATTGATGTTAAAGATAATTTTGATACTATCAGTGAACAAGTATTCTATGATATATGTGTTAAATTTAACTCAACATATCATAAGAAATTACTAAGTACTGATAGTAGATATATTTGTACAACTTGTATATCTACATTAGTAATGTTAAATCAACATGGACCAGCAGTATATTTAAGTAAAAAATGTTTTAAAAAACCTTATAATGAAAGGCCAAATAATGGCAACACTAATATTAAACGCTAATGAATCATTAGACGATATAGTTATTATCAAAGAAAAAAGAATTATTTTAAATCTTAATGATATAGATGTTATTATTAAGCAAAAATCACCACACGGTGAAATGATCTTAAAAGGTCCATTTCAAAAATTAAATAAATAAAATTATGGTAGGTGGGCTTAAAAGTAGCCATCCTTTAATAAGTAGAATAAAAGCCTATGTTACTAAAGCTAATAGAGACTTAGATATGGTCATCGTAACTGAATCTATTTGTTGGCGTTTACTGCTGAAAATAATTAGTTATTATTTAGAGTAGTCATTTAATGGTTAACTACCAGATCGTAAATAACATAGTATATCATGCCGATTAATATTCTTTTAGTGTCATAACAAGCCATAATTTTTTTAAAAGGATTTGTAATGAATTTAGATAATTATATATATAGTATTGAAAATGAAATTAAACAATGTGAAATTTATAATCATCAATATTTAGCAAAAGACAAAAAAATATTATTATCTTTATTATTAGAATTAAAAGAACATAGACAAACATTAGGAATATCATTTTTGGATAAGAAGGTTTAAATGAATGATTCAATTATATATTACGCATTAACAATTATAACAATATTAGTTATGGAATTAATAACTGCATTTGACAAAAAAATATCATCATCGTTATGGTTTATATTTAGCTTGTTAAATGTGATATGGATTATGTCTTTAATAGTAGAGTAACTTATGACATTATCAGAAATATATGACAAATTAGATAAGAGACTACAATCATCATATTCTAATA
>Ga0256827_10003201_pt1 | contig 10429 bp, 10 predicted proteins | sample CV84metaG_FD_185977 | JGI IMG/M metagenome (GOLD analysis project Ga0256827, IMG submission 185977) | Hydrothermal vent microbial communities from East Pacific Rise, Pacific Ocean - CV84 | ecosystem: Environmental > Aquatic > Marine > Hydrothermal vents | place: Pacific Ocean: East Pacific Rise...
GTTTCAATAATTTCTTGAGACTGTTCAATAATCTCCGAGGCTTGAGAACTATTATTTTCATTCATCCTCTATCTCCAAGGATACCTCGTCCATAATCTTCGATTTTGGCGAGGAGAAATTGGTAGAGCTTGTTATTGTTTGATTGTTGCGATTGCATAAGCATAGCCGTCTCCTTTTTGTATATTTTTACAATATCTATGATTAATACCTTGAACTGTTCCTAAAGTTGTAGTAATATTAAAATTACCACTAACTCTTACAGCCACTTTTCCAAGATAAGTTCCTATCTTCTTTCCTTTGGTAACTACTGCTTTTACAATATCACCTGTCTGAAAGCCTTTTACTATTTTAGAACCTTTAGCTTTAGTTCTAGGAAATCCAAATCTATCCATTCGACACATCTGTCTGCTTCCTCGACCTTGGGCTTTAACTTCTAAAACTTTATCTGTTACTCTTTTATATCTGTAGTTCTCTCCAATGCACATAGCATCATAATAGTGCTGTTTAGGTAATCCCATCTCTTTGCGATTTGCATAAGTTTCCCACCCTTCGCCTGTTGTTACCTCAAAATTTTTTGCTAACTCTTTTAGTGTATAAGTTCTAGCACTTTGAATAATTGATGCATGTTTTGGGGTCTTTTTAGGTTTTAGATGTGAGAGATTTTTACCTATCTTTTCTCCAAAAGCTTCTAAGCTAAGAGTTCCTTTTTCTATATTGCATTTTTTGCAACTAAGTGTTAAATTATATGCAGAGTTTGTACCACCTTTTGAGCGAGGAATAATATGCTCTATCTCTTCTCCTCTGCTCCCACAATAGACACAACTATAACTATTCTTTTGAAAAATGAAATTTCTTAATTTAGTATCTTTTAAATTTCCATTTTGATACTCTACTCCATATAGTTTTTTATCTTCTGTCATAGAAGATGTATCAAAAGATACTCTCTCAACTACAACTGATTTAATTGGTATCAGTTTTGCATATTTTTTTGCAAAATTAATCACATTGTCTGCTCTTGATTTAACACTTGGTGCTAACCAACCTTCAGGTCTCGTTCTGTTATCAAATCTTGGCTCTCTATATCTTGTTTTCCTATTTCGTCTACCTCTTCTTATCGCTCTCCTTGAATCCATTGCTTTTTTAATGACTTTTCCTCGATGCACTATTTCAGCGAAGAAAAAACATTTCAGAGCATCTACAATAGCCACACCTGTAACTGATGCTCCAACATCAAACTTTATCTCAAAGTTTTTTTTGCACTCTCTGTTCTCTTTTAATCTTATACTAAAAGGATAGAGTTTATGAACAACAGCCTTTCCCTCTTTTAGTAAAATTCTAGCTTTAGCCTCACGGGTTGGGGCTAAAGGAGTTTTGTTTTTGCTTAATACAAAAACCATCTGAAATCCTTTTAAATTAACGCACCTTGACTATAAAAATAGTTTTTGATGGTAACGGTCTTGCGACTCTCTCCTCGATAAAGATATAGATGCTTGTTTGCAATGGCAAATCGTCCTTAGGTTTACAGGGCTTTAACCCAACTTAAAGAGCCTACACAGAGCTTGGAGCTGGAGAAGCACCCCAAGGTGTGGTAACATAAATATCGTAGTTGGCTATCTCTAGCCTCTTAATCTGGTCAATCAAGCCTCCTCCATATCCCCGTCAAGGATTGGGGGAGGTTATTGACGGTTAACTTCTTTGTATAGTTGAATTTATTAATGGGTATTTTACCAAAACAAAGATAATGTTTTATCATGTTAACACAGTTTATACACATAAAGATGATTAAATTCATTTATAAATATCATAAAGGATTATTATGAAAAAAGTATCAATAGTTTTACTTTTTCTTTTTACTTCACTTTTAAGTGCTGAGGTGATTAAAGCAGATTATAAAGTAGAATTTGGAATTTTTGGCAAAATTGGGATTGCCAATGCTCTTTTGACCAAAGATGAAAACACGTATGTAATTGATGTAGAGCTTAAAGCTACAGGCTTATCAAAAGCACTTTCGGGCAATAGAAAAGAGCGACACATCTCTAAAGGACATATGGAAAATGGAATGATGGTTACAGATTTATATCAAGTGATTAAATCGCATGGTTCTACGCAAACCAATAAAATTTATAGAATTGATCATGAAACAAAAACGGTTACAAAAGAGTATAAGCGTTGGAAAAATGGAAAGTTAACAAAAGAGAGCAATACGACAATGGATTATTACTCTAAAGATGATTTATTAACACTTTATTTTAATTTAGACAAGAAGATTTTAGATAAAAAAGAGCCTAAGTCATACACATTTAAAGCCGTCGGTGCAGAAAAACAAGGGGGTAGAGTGGATGTTGTTATTCCCAATACCAATGAGCTTGATGAGTATAAAGATGCTCTTGGAGAGGATAAAAAGGGTTGGTATGCCCGAGCGATCATTTATCAAGATATTTTTTCAAGTGACAAAGGAGAACTCTTGTTGCGTATAGGTCAGGATGGAATTACAGAGAAAGCCGTATTAAAAGATTTAATTTTCTTTGGAGATATTCGAGCAATTCGACTATAAAAGGTATAAAATACCTTTTATAATAGAGAAATAGTGCTTTTAAACTCTTACGCATCAATTTTATAGAAAAGGTTAATGCCTCAACTAGAGAACTAAGATTTTTTCATGATGATAATCTAGCCAAAATAGAAGTAGATAGGTTTCTGAAAAATATTCAAAGCTCTTTTAGGTGTAATTATTATATCAATTGAGAAAGTTAATAGAAAAAGCAGATATTAAACGTGATAATTCTTCTGCAAAAAAGCATTTAACTGATTTGCAAAACTTTGGGCATCTTTTTGTCCAAATGCTTTTGGTCCACCTGTTATCTCTCCTGCGTCTCGCATCTCTTGCATAAAATTTCGCATGGTTAGGTACTGTTTTATATTTTCGACGGAGTAGAGTTCTCCTCGGTGGTTGATGGCGTGGGCATTTTTAGAGATTATTCTATCTGCCAAAGGAATATCGGCTGTTATGACTAAGTCGCTTTCTTTGGTCATCTCTACTATTTTGTGGTCGGCTTCATCTGCTCCTGCATCTACGATAAGATACTCAATATATTTTGATTTTCCTACGGTTATCTTTTTGTTGGCAATTACATAGGTTTTGAGCTTTAGTCGCTCTATGGCTTTGGTCACAATAGGTTTAAGCAGATTTGGAAAGGCATCTCCATCTATAAATAGCGTCACTATACCACCACCGATTGCACGATATTTTTTATCTCTTTGTAGTCTACCATGTTGTTATCTCCTGCTACTTTATCAAAAGAGGTGTAGCCTAACTCATTGAATCGTGATTTTAGATTATTGGGTACGCGATTGATAAATCGTTCATACTCTTCACGTTTCATGCCTACTTTGTTGTCCAAGAACTCTAAATCTTGGGCAACTCTGGCGATGAGTACACGCTCATTTGCTTTTGTAATGTTCTCTAGTCGGCTAAAACTACCATTAATATCTTTTAGAACTTTAGAGAACTCTTTTTTGTTATCTTTTGCATAGAGTTCTAAATTTTCTCTTAATGAAGTTAGGGCTAAAAGTTCACTGTGAAGGGTATCGTTGCTCTCTTTGAGTGACTCTACTGTTGTTTCAAGTTTATCTACTTGCTCGGTTAATGAACCTAAAAGATTCAGATACCAAACAGCAAAAAAACTTGCAACAGTTGCTATAAGAGTAAATGGAAAGAGTAAAAAGTCGGTAAGTAAACTACTGAGAAGCGTTAAAATTCCAAAAATACCAACTCCTAGAAAAAAGAGAGCTGGAATATTTAATTTTTCATTAGCGAAGAGGTTTTTATAAAGTGAAAATATTTTGTTCATGGGTTGTGTCCTTATTTGGGACGAAATATAGTAAAAAATATATGAGAGGAGACTTAGTCACGTTCATTAATGTTAATAAAAAAATGAAAGTTTAAACAATTATCAACCTTTTTTATGCTTAATGTTTTATAACATGGATGAAAATAGAGAGTATTCACTCTGGAGATAAATTAAAAAACTCTTTTACATTATTTAACACAATTTTTCTGATAAACTATAACTAATAAAAATAGCTAAAGTTTAAAAAGGGAAAAGTATATGAATAAGTTGATGAGTTTATTGGTTTTTGTATCTGTTTTTTCTGTTGCCCAAGAGAGTAATGCTACTTTAGAAGGAACACTTTCTACTAAAGAGTTAACGCTTTATACTGAACTATTAAACAGTTGGTTGGGTACAGATATGAAAGTTGTTGTTACTGAGTTGAACAGTAGTGTTATTCCGATTCCTTCTTTTTTGATGAGTCGTTTAGAAGATACAAAGGTTAAGCCTTTAAAAAATAATAAACTGAGCATAGGTGTTCCTAAAACAAAATTGACAGTAGAAGTTGATAGCAGTTGTATTTCAAAGCATGGTAAAAATATTTATAATGCAGAGGCAGGTGTGCGTTATACCTTTGAATCGGGTCTTGGTTTAGAAACGGGTTATAAAGTAATGCGTTTAAATTCTGATGAGATTGAAGAGCTAAAAATTAAGAGTGATTCTTTGGGGCTTTATGGCAGATTGGTAATGGCGTTTTAAATGTTGAATAAATTACAGAAGCATGAGCAAACTCCTTTTAACGAAAGGTATCAAATTTTTAATACGGATGAAAATCAGAATCATCTCTCTAGTGAAGTACAGTCTCTTCGGAAAATGGTACTTAAATATGAGAATGAAAATAGAGATTTAAAGCAAGAGATTAAGCACTTAAAAGGAAAAGAGCAACAAGCTGTTGACGTGGATAAGTTTTCTCAAATTTTGCAAAAAATTAATAGCCGTATGGATGATTTGTCTTATGAACCACTAGATAAAGATGATTTTGAGAGTATTTTTAACCAATTGGATTACTTGGACACGAAATTGGATAAAATGGAAAAAAATTATGAAGTAAAAATTAATGAACTTAAAGCAAAATTTGAATTTGTTAATGGTAAAACAATACAACACCTTTCAAAAGAGATAACCTCAATTAATCCAACTGACCCTGAAATAACGTTGCACTTTTCAACAACAGATTTGGAAAAAATAGAAAATGTACTGAGTAGTCGAAAAACCAAACTCTATAACTTTTACTCCATGACAAGAGTGGTTGTCATTGGAGTTATTGGTATGGTCGGACTGTTAATGTATGAACCCTTTTGGAATCTTTATAAACAGCTGTTGACATTTTTGGGCTTCATCTAAACTCTACTGTATCAAAAAATGAACGATGGATTAACGAATCCATCCCATAAGATACCCATTAATCCACCAAAAGAGCAGGGCAGATCCGACTAAGGTTATACTCAAATAGAGGAGCTTTTTATCCTTGATAATGGCGATGAATCTGTTAAAACCAACCTCTTTAATGGTCAAGATAAAGAGTGTCCATCCCCCAATACTTCCTGCCAAAGCAAGACCCATTGCACCCATGTATTGCATTAAAATTAATGAAAACAGAATGTTGACAATCAAGGCAATGGTTGCTATTTTAGCAGCTTTTGTATGTCGATGTGAAGCGTAGAGGAACATCGAAAAGAGTTTAGCAAAACCGTAGGGAAGAAGCCCCACCATGTACATGGCTAACACATTGGCTGTGTCTTGCGTCATCTCTGGGGTAAATCGTCCATATTCAAAAAGAAGCCAAACAATGGGTTCTGCAAATATTACACCACCAAGTGCTGAAACGCCTAATAAAAAAGCAAGTAACCAAAAGGCTTTTCCTAAGTTGCTGTAGGCATCTTTTTTATCCCCACGACTTAGGGCTTTTGAGATAGAAGGGAACAGGGCAGAAGCTGTAGCGATGGCAATAAGTCCCAGAGGAAGTTGAAAGAGTAAGTTTGCATAGAAGAGATATGAGATAGAGCCTGTAATTAAAAATGAAGCTAAAAATGTGTCTAAATACGAGGCAAATTGAGGAGCTGAATTTCCCCAAACCGAGGGAACAAAGAGCTTGGTAAACTTTTTTTTCTCCTCTTTTATATCTTTTTTATTTCGATATTTCCACCCACCAATAAGCAGACGTAACATATTAAACCTTTTTAGGGCATAGATGTGTGTGGCTACTTGCAGTACTCCTCCAATCAATACAGAAAAGCTTAGTGCATAGATAATGGTTTCTGGATCCTCGTGCATGTAGAGAAAAAGAGCCGTAATCATTGAAAGATTTAGTAGAGCTGTGGACATTGCTGTGGTTATAAAATGCTCTTTGTATTGCAGGAGCGTACCCATAAAGGTAACCATGAATATAAGATCAAGATACCAAAAGTTAATGGCTGTAAAGGGGGCTGTTTGGGCAATTCTATCGTCTGTCCAATCCCATACAAGAAGTTTGGTAACCACTTCAGGAAAAAAGCTTACCACCAAGGACATGGCAACAATAAAGAGCATAAAACGGATAAAGATGGCTGTGGCAAAGATTCCTTTTTGTTTAGCATCGACAAACGATGGCATAAAGGCTTGGGTAAAAGCACCTTCGGCAAAGATACGTCGAAACATATTGGCGAGTTTAAAAGCGACAAAGAATATATCAGAATATCCCGTGGCTCCAAGTGTCATGGCAAGAAGGGTATTACGACCTAAACCAGTAATACGAGAGAGTAGAATTCCGAAGCTGTTTGAGAAGATGGATTTTAGTTTGATGGTGAGTCTCCGTTTTGGAATATTGCGAGGCTAAAGCCGTCGATTCCGTATATGCAATTTGCATTTTTGGAATCGGCATGTTTACACCCGAACTGTTGTGTGAAATTTTATCTAAAAATATTAAAACTCTGAGGCTAGAACAGCTTCCATTCCCTCTTTGTTGAGTAAACGAATAAAATTGGTTGAACCGATTCTTCCTGTAGTTGCACCCATGGTAATAATAAATCGACTCTCCATTGTTGCATATTTCTCTTCCAAGATTTTCTCTACAAAATCGTAGATGAGTCGAGTAGGGTTTAAGACCTTATTCATCATAAAAAGAGGGTTGACTCCCCAAATAAAGCTGAGTTGCCGATGCGTTTTTAAGCTATGGCTAATGGCATAAATGCTCTGTTTAGGTCGATATTTAGAGAGCGTTTGAGCTGACATTCCTGACATGGTAAACGATACAAGAGCCTCTTTATCTAAATTTTTTGCCAACTCTACAGCTGATTTAGAGACAGCATCAGCAGAGTTAATAGGCTCAAATGATTTAAAATAAGGGTAAGCACACTCAACATCTTTGATGGTATCGTGCAGTACTTGAACAGCTTCTAAAGGAAAGCTACCAATGGTGGTCTCATCACTAAGCATGACAGCATCGGTTCCATCATACACAGCATTTGCAATGTCGCTCACTTCAGCTCTGGTTGGGAAGGGGTTGTCTTTCATGCTTGTTAACATTTGCGTTGCAGTAATAGAAGGTTTATTCATCTTATTGGCAACAGATAGAATCTTTTTTTGAATTCTTGGTAGTTTGGTTACCCCAAACTCTGCACCCAAATCTCCACGAGCTACCATTACTCCATGGCAAAGGGTTAATATCTCTTCTAAATTTTCTATTGCTTCTCCTGTTTCAATTTTAGCAATAATAAAAGGGCTGAAATTATATTGAAGCATAATCTCTTTTGCTTTTAAAATGTCTTCTGCATTCTGTACGAAAGAGAGGGCTACACTATCAATATCATTGTTGGCTCCAAAAGCTAAATCCTCTTCATCTTTTTGAGTAATGGCAGAGATTTTGAGTTTTGTTTTTGGAAAATTTACCCCTTTTCTTGAGGTTAATTCTCCATCGTTGAGGAGTTTTAACTCTAAATGATTTGCACTTTTATCGGTTACTACGGTTTGTATGGTTCCATCAGCAAAGAATACCTCTTCGCCAACATTAACCATGTCAATAATACGAGGGTAAGAGAGCATCAAGCTTCGTGGGTCGCTTTCATCGTCTTCTTTCGTTAATTTTAGGGTCTCTCCTTTTTTAAGTAGAAGTACCCCGTCAATTTTTCCAATACGCACTTTTGGTCCTGAAATATCTTGAAGAATAGCAACCTCTTTTTTGAGCTCTTTAGAAGCTTTACGAATGGTTTGAATGCTCTGTCTATGTGTTTCATGGTCGCCATGTGAAAAGTTAAGTCGAAATACATTAACCCCTTTTTTGATTAAGTTTTTTATCATTTTTAATGACGATGTTGCAGGTCCTACGGTTATAACTATTTTGGTTTTACGCATAAAATAATATTCCTATTTATATTTAAATTTAAAAGTGAAATTATCCTCCTTTTCTGATTAAAGAACACTTTTTAACATAGAGAAAAGATTACAATTTGAAAGATTATCTTCATTTCTAAAAAATAGTTGCTATACTTCAGCTAATAATTTAATGAGGAATAGAAAATGATAGTCGGAATAGAAGGCACAATAGAAAAAAAAGACCCAACTTTTATACACCTAAATGTAAATGGAATCATTCATGAAGTGAACATTTCACTCAATACCTCACACGCTATTAATGAGAAGAGGGTAAAGCTTTTGGTTACACAGATTATCCGTGAAGATGCCAATTTACTGTTTGGTTTTATGGAAGCCAATGAAAAAAAGATGTTTGATACCCTTATCAAAATCAATGGAGTAGGTCCAAAAGTGGCAATGGCAACCTGCTCAACATTTGTTCCTGCAACGTTCTCCCGTGTGGTTGCAGACAAAGATGTAACACTACTCAAACGTGTCCCTGGTATTGGACCAAAGGCAGCGAGTCGTATTTTAGTAGAGTTGGCTGATTTTATTGTCGATGGAAATGAAGAGACTTCTAGCGTTAATAGTGGAATGTCTGATGCTATTTTGGCACTAGAGAGTTTAGGCTTTAAAAAAGAGCATATCCGAAAATCCCTTGTTGGAGCTACAGGAGATGTTTCTGCCTTGGTCAAACATGGATTGAAGAAATTGCAACGACTTTAATGTTACCACGTTCTTTTGATGCCGATTCCATATCCTGCGTTCATAGCAATGGGTTTTATCTCGAAATTTTTATAGTTTGTTGTAAAGTAAAAACTACTAAGGCTACCAATAATGGCTCCTGCAATAACATCACTGCTATAGTGTTTATTAGCATGGACTCTACTGTAGCCCACAAAAGTTGCTCCGATATAAGCAGGAATTGCATATTTCAGACCGTAACGTTTATGAATAAAAGAGGCACTCTGAAAGGTTGCAGAAGTGTGTCCCGATGGAAAGGAGTAGTTTTCTCCATTGGGGCGTTCTCGGTTAACTCCATATTTCAATCCATAGGTAACTACGGCATTGGTAGCAAATGCTTTATAAAATTGTTTCTGTCCCTCTGGGTTGTCATAATAGAGTGCTGTTCCAAGGGTAACAGAAGGAATCAGTACCAAAAGGGCATCTCCAATTTTCTTTGTTTCAATGGCAAATAGAGGGTTGATGAGAACGGTTGTTGTGAGTATAAATAGTAGATTTCTTTTCAAATGCTCTTCTTTACGATGTTTTTTAGATTGTATATTACTTTGGCTTAAATATAAAGATAAAGGTTATAAGCCAAATACGCTAAAATACCTTTAATAATTTATAAGGTAATAATATGAATATAGTAATACTCTTTGGTGGTTCTAGTTTTGAACATGAAATCTCTATCGTTTCGGCGATTACAGTTAAAAAAGTTTTAAAAAAAGCAAATCTCTCTTTTATCTTTGTTGATAGTGATAGAGAGTTCTATTTGATAGATTCTAAAAGTATGAAATCCAATCATTTTTCGGATGGGGCGTACAAAAAAGATAAAAAGCTTATCTTGAAAAAGGGTGCATTTTGTACCGAGGGGCTATTTGGTCTCAAAGAACAAAATCTAGGAACGGTTCTAAATCTGATTCATGGACGTGATGGCGAAGATGGAAAGATAGCATCTCTTTTAGAGTTCAATGACATTGCCTATATCTCTCCTAGAGTGGATGCTTCTGTGCTGTCGTACAACAAACTCTATACTAAGCTTTATGCAGAGAGTTTGGGGGTAAAAGTTGTCCCTTATGATGTGTTAAACAGTTCTGATTGTCGTGAAATTACACTTGAATATCCTGTTATCATCAAGCCTGTACGATTGGGTTCTAGTATTGGGGTTTCTATTGTAAAAAGTTCGGATGAACTGGATTATGCCCTAGATGTGGCATTTGAATTTGACAATCAAGTGTTAATAGAGCCGTTTATAGAGGGTGTGTTAGAGTACAATCAAGCAGGCTGTAAAACCTCTGATTTTGAGCTTTCAATTGTAGAAGAGCCAAACAAAGAGGAGTTTTTAGATTTTGAGAAGAAATATCTTGACTTTTCAAGAGATGATACAGTAGAAGATGCGTCAATTACAGCAGAGCTAAAAACGGATATTCAAGAGTCCTTCAAAAAAGTTTATGCAAATATCTTTGAGGGTTCAATTATCCGTT
>Ga0256827_10003202_pt1 | contig 10428 bp, 10 predicted proteins | sample CV84metaG_FD_185977 | JGI IMG/M metagenome (GOLD analysis project Ga0256827, IMG submission 185977) | Hydrothermal vent microbial communities from East Pacific Rise, Pacific Ocean - CV84 | ecosystem: Environmental > Aquatic > Marine > Hydrothermal vents | place: Pacific Ocean: East Pacific Rise...
ATCACAAAAGTGTGTACCTGCTGTACTTTTAATGTTGACAGGTGTCTCTCTAATGCGTATAAAAGGATCATTTTTATAATGCTTCTTTAAAATCTCTAGTGGGTCTATATCATCTTTAAGAGTTGCATAAATAGAGACTAACTCTCCTCTTGTAGCAGGTATGAGATGTGGAACAAAATTTACATTTACTTTTTTACCGTATATCTTCTCTATTTTCTCTGCAATCTCTGGAGCATGACGATGTTTTAGTGGGTTATAGGCAAAAATATTATCATTAATATTTACAAAATGGGCTGTTTCACTTAGTTTCTTCCCTGCTCCACTTACTCCAGATTTTGCATCTACAAATAGAGGAGCATTTGTATCTATGTATGGTATGAGAGGTAGTATACCTAGTAGTGTAGCTGTTGGATAACACCCTGGTCCAGCTGCTAGGTTTGTAGTTTTTAGCTCTTTTCGGTAGTACTCAATGAGTGCATAAACAGAGTCATCTAAATGCTCTTTGTCTTCATGCTCACAGTAGTGTTTCTCATAAGTATCTAACTCTAGTCTATAGTCAGCAGAGAGATCAACAACTTTTACACCTTTTGCTAATAACTCTTTTGCAAAACCCATAGATGCTTTATGTGGAAGTGCTAAAAATACAAGGTCACAACACTCTGCTACAGCTGATGCATCAGCTTTTTCTACACTTAAAGATATTACATCTTCTAGTGAAGGGTGTAAAGTCTCTATGCGAGTATCCCCTTGAGTAGTAGCTAAATATTTTAATACAAAACTAGGATGAGAAATCAACATCTTAACAAGCTCTAATCCTGTATATCCACTTGCTCCTACTACACCTACATTTGTCATATTAATTCCTTAACTTAAATCTGCTTCATTGATGGCTTCATATAAAACCTCTTCAATATCATAACTTTTTTTACCTGATGGAAGGACAATTGATACTTCATCTCCCTCCTCTTTCCCAATAAGAACTCTTGCCATTGGAGATTGTATAGATATAAGACCTTTATGTGGATTTGACTCTTTACCCCCTACTATAATGTATTTTAGCTCCTCTTCAGTCTCTTGATCTGTTAAGATGACAGTTGAACCAAAACTAACTCTTTGGTGAGCTAAGTTCTCAGGGTTAACTACTTGCGCTCTCCCTACAATATCAGTTAATTCAGATATGCGAGCTTCCATAAGACCTTGTTTATCTTTTGCTGCGTGGTATTCAGCATTTTCTTTAAGGTCTCCTAACTCTCTAGCTTCATCTATAACTTTTGCAATAATACCTCTCTCTTTTGTTTTGAGATACTCTAACTCTTCTGATAATTTTTTATATGTAATTTCTAACATCGGCTCTTTTTGCAAGATTAATCCTTTTAAATAGTAATTTTATTATTTATTTACTATGTATTATATCAAAAAGGTATTATATTTACTCATCTACATCGGCTATGGTGAGTGCAAAAAGTACATTTACTCCGTGTTGCATTAAAACTTTTTGTGCCTCTTGTAGGGTAATGCCTGTAGTGATAATGTCATCTACTAGTATGGCATGTATATCTTTTAATCCAGTATATGTAAAATTTCTAGGATTTGCTAGTCTAAATTGTAAAGATTTTCCTGAGTAGTTTACTCTATTTGTTGACATAAGCGAAGAGTGAAGAGGTATAGATGTTGGCATTTTCATAGAGTGTGTTAAAAGTGCAACATGAGAATATCCACTTTTTACATTTTCATCTATGCCAATGATGTAAACATCGCCAATATTATTTTCTATAAACTCTTTCATAAATGGTTTAAGAGTCATTTGAGCTAAAGCTTTGTATATTCTGTAACCTTCTGGTTTATGTTTTGTATGTATTAGAGAATTAATACTAGAGTATCGATAAAAAGATATAATATCCATAGTACCAATTCTCTTTGTACGAATACTAGGAGTAAATAGTTGCTCTTTACAAGTGTTACAAATAATTTTAAAACTAAGTTTTGAACAACTAAAACAACGCATAGTTTTAAGGTATAATCTTATTTAGAGCTTCTAATGCTCCCATTTTTAAACTAATTTCTGCATCGTGACTCTCTCTTGGATTTATTCTAATAAGAGGTACTAAAAATCTTTTTGCCATCTGTTTAGAGGTGTTTCGTACAGTTGGAACGACTGTACCTGCTCCTAACTCTACTATGGCTAGTTTAGCATTATCTTGCTCTACTCTATCTATCCAATTTACTATATTTTCTCTTTGCTTTGTTGTTCTTTTATGTTCCCATAAAAAATCATCAAACATTAATATGTTTGGTCTTGCTATATGCTCACAATATAGACATTTTGGTAGAGGAGTTTTAGCTTTAAATCCATCTTCAATTTCTATGAATGTACTCTTTGCAGACCAAATATTTTTTGTACAGTTATTTACACACTGCATTTGATGTATGCTGCCGTGACACTCCATTATTTGATTTTCTTTAAACCCTGCTTTTTGAAATTGTCCATCTACATTTGATGTAAATATAAATGCTCCATACTTTTTGCTGTTAGCTAATTTTAAGAGTTTTGTAAAACCATTATGTGGAACTGTATCACGATAAAGATGAAGTCTATGACCGTAAAAAGCCCATGCCATTTGAGGATTTTCTTTAAACTGTTTTGGATTTGCCATCTCTTCAAAATTTACTCTTAACTCTTTAGCTTTTGGGTATGCTTTCCAAAAACCATCAATACCTCTAAAATCTGGCAATCCACTATCAACACCTATGCCTGCACCTGCTGTTATGAGTATGGCATCTGACTCTTTTAGTATCTGTTTTGCTCTGTTTATATTTTCTAAATTATTCATAATTAACCTTAAATTGCTCTAAGTTTTTTTGCAAATTCTAAAGCTTGTGTTGTAGGGTTTTCTCCTGCTATTATTCTAGCTATCTCTGCTACTCTTTGTTCATCATTAAGTACCAAAACAGTACTGTTTTTGCCATCTTTATTTATTACTATATGTTGCTCTGCTTTTGCTGATAGATGTGGTTGATGTGATATTGCAAATACTTGATATACTTTAGATAATTTAGCTATCATATTGGCTATAGCAATGGATTCATCTCCACTTACATTTGCATCTATCTCATCTAGTATAAGTATACCTTGTAGTGTTTCATCTTTAGGTAAAGTTACAGCCATAAGTGCCAAACGAATACGGTTAAATTCCCCACCACTAAGTGTATTTGCTTTTGATGTACCTAACATAACATCTACTACATCTATGCCTGACTCCATAATTTGATTGCTATTAAAAAGAAATTCAATATTTGGTAATTTAAGTGTTTCTAGGTATTCTTTTAAATTATTTTCAAGATCTTTTGCCTCTTTTCTTCTTGAATTTGAAATGCGTAAAGCTATGATATTTAGCTCAGAAATTTCTATTTTTAAAAATGATTCCAATAGACTTTTATCTTGTTCTATGTTAGAGTAACTATTTAGCTCATCTACTTTTGCATCTCTATATTTTAAAGCTTCTTCTATTGAGCCATAACGATTTTTCAGTGTAGTTAAATCTGAAAGTCTATTTAATACCTCTTCTACATTTACCTCTGCTAACTCATCTGCTAAAGACTCTGTCTCTTCAAAATCTGCACGCAGTTGATTCATCATGTCTGAAAAAGGAGTTACACTTTTATCTAATAGTCTGTAGACCTCCTCTACACTTGATTCACTTGCAAATATCTCATTTGCTATATTTAGTGCATCTTTTACTTTATCTATGCGTGAAAGTTGCTGTTTTACTTTAAGTAACTCCTCTTCTTCACCTACTTTTGGATTGATAGAGTTTATTTTATCTATTTCAAAATTAATAAACTCTATTTTTTGAGTCAATTCAGATTCATCATTTTTAATTTTTTTTAATTGATCTAATTTTAATTTATAATTAATATAACGCTTTTTATACTCTTTTAGTAATTTCTTATAAGTTTTATTTTTAGATATTATTTTACTATCTATTAAATTAATGAGTGTTTCAGACTCAAATCCACTACTATCTCGTACAGAAAGATATTGTACAAATGGTAAATATATCTCTTTTAGTACTTTTTTTGAAATACTTTGATTATCTATAAAATATCTTAATTTCTCTTTTTTAAGTGTTTTAATAGTAGTTTCATCTTCAAGTTCAAAAATTTCACTATTTAAACTTTTTGGTCTATTTAGTAACACTTCACAAAGAGAAGCACTACTTTGTGTTGTATAACCAAAGCTTGATAATATGGCAGATATAAGTACTGATTTACCTGCACCTGATGGTCCTGTAAATACAATTAGACCTTTTTCAAACTCTAACTCTACTTCTTTAAATGTTACAAGATCTTTTAAATATAGACGATTTATCAATGTTTATCTCCCCAAGATAACTTTTCTCTTAATACAGAGAAGTAGTTTCTCTCTTTTCTATGTAAAAGTTTTGCTCCTTTTGTAGCACCTTTGATATGTAAAATATCACCTTCATGCATGGTGTAGTGATCTTGACCATCTATAACAGCTATAACCTCTTCACTAGGTGAACTTAACTCTATGGTAAAATCAGTAGGTACTACTAGAGGTCTTTGATTTGTTAATGAGTGTGCAGAGACAGCAGTCATAATAAATGCTTGTGTAAGAGGATACATAACAGGTCCACCAGCTGCTAAGTTGTAAGCTGTTGAGCCTGTAGGTGTTGAAATAATAAGCCCATCACCTCTGTATGTATTAAACCATTCACCATCAATAGAAGCTTTTATTTTAACCATTTTAGATATAACAGGTCTAGTTAAAACAACATCATTTAGTGCAAAAAATGGCTTTTTACTGCCATCTTTAGATATTATGCACCCCTCCATCATCATACGATTATCAATACGGTAAACACCTTTTAATAGTTGTTCTAAAAAATTATCTACATCTTCAATAGTTATATCTGCTAAAAAACCTAGTGTTCCTGCATTTATACCCACAACTGGTTTGTTAAACTCATAACTACGACGAACAAGAGAGAGTAGTGTACCATCTCCACCTAGAGAGACTAAAAAATCTGACTTTTTACACATCTCTTCAAATTTAAGACCAACTTCACCTATCATACTTGCAGATTTATCACCAATAAGTACTTCAATGCCTTTATCTTCAAATTTTTTTTTCATACTTATATATAGGCTTTTCATCTCTGGTGCTTCAGGTTTCAATATAAACCCTGCTGTTTTAATCTGTTTTAATTTTTTATTTATCATAATTTTCTCATTGTTTTAATTATGTTAGAGTATCATAAATGTACTTTATATAATACTTAATACTATATATATTAATAGTTGTATTTTACAATTAAATTTTGATATTTAATAAAAGTATGTCATATTGTCATTATTTTTATATCTTAAACAAAATAAGCTCTTAACACTAAAATAGATACAATATAAATAATATAAAAATCTATATTTTTTATGCTTCAAAGGAGTACAATGAAAAAATACTTAGTAAATACTACACTAAGCTTCATAACTATAATAGCATTAAATAGTTGCACAAAATTAGGACCAAACTTTAATGGTATAGATAGTCCTTCAGCTTTAAATAAATTGCGAAATAATGGAGCTAAGAAAGATAAAAAAATATCTAAATGGTGGGAGACTTTTAATGATTCAACTTTAAATAAATTAATAGATAAAGCTTATGTTCAAAATTTAGATATAAAGAGTGCAGGTTTACGCATAGTTCAAGCAAGAGCTGCTCTTGGCATAAGTGAGGGGTTAAGTTTTCCACAAGTGCAAAATCTATCTGGGAGTACTTCTTCAACTCATACAAAACAAACTGACATACAAAGTGCAGGTTTAAATTTTGATTTAGGTTGGGAGCTTGATATTTGGGGTAAATATGCTAGGGGTATTGAGTCATCTGAAGCAAATCTGTATGCTTCTGTTGCATCATATAATGATATTATGGTATCAGTAGTAGCAGAGGTAGCTCGAAGTTATATAAACTACAGAACATCTCAAGAGAGATTAGCTTATGCTAGACGAAATGTAACAATTCAAGAGAGAGTTACTAAAATGACAGAGATACAATTTAACTCTGGAAATGTTTCAGAGTTAGATATGCAACAAGCTCGTTCACAACTCTATAATACTCGTTCAAGCATACCTGCTATAGAGTTAAATAAAGTTAAAGCTAGAAATTCACTAGCACTTCTTTTAGGTGTAGATAGTGGTAATATAGAAAAAATATTAGCTGTAGATAGTAAAAAGAAAGCTGATTCTATAGCTAAATATATAGGTGATCAGAAGAGAGGAACTATACAGATAAAACAAAATAGTGAAGATTTACTTAATGTTGCTATGGTACCTGTATCTAAATTAAATCCATATAGCAAAATAGATGCAGAACTTATAACAAGACGACCAGATATTAAAGTAGCTGAGTATAAAGTTAAATCAAATAATGCTAAAATTGGCATGAGCATAGCAGAGCTTTATCCATCGTTTTCACTATTTGGTAACATTGGAATAAACTCAAATAATGCAACAGGCTCTTGGACTTCAGCTAGTAATGCATTAGGTGTAACTATAGGACCATCTTTTTCATGGAATATTTTTCAATATGGAAGAATAAAAAATAACATTCGTTTACAAGATGCTATTTTTGAAGAGAGCTTAGTAAATTATAATAAATCTGTACTTAAAGCTATATCAGAAGTATCTGATGCTTTAAATGCTTATGCTCTTATAAAAAAACAACAAGAGGAAAATAAAAAAGCTGTAGGTGCAACAGTTAGAGCTTTTAATATATCAGTTCTTCAATATAATGATGGTTTAGTAAATTATCAAAGGTTACTTACAACTGTAGAAAAGCTCACTACAACACAAGATAGATATGCAAATATTAAAGGTAACCTTGCTATAAATGCTATATTGTTATATAAAGCTTTAGGTGGTGGTTGGCAAGTACGAAAAGGAAAGTCTTATCTATCTGAAGAGACTGCAAAAAAGATGAAAAATCGTATAGATTGGGATAAGTATTTAGATCCTGAAATGACTAAACTACCTAAGGGTATGAGATAATGACAAATCCATATCCTCATGAGTTATCTATAGGTGATGTCTACTATACACCACTTATACTAGTAGTTGTTTTAGCTTTTTTTGCTACAGTTATTACAGTAACTATGTTAAATAAATTTAAATTAGCAAGGTATTTTTATGCACCAGCTTATGTATTTATTGCTATTATGACACTATATATACTACTTATAGATAAATTTTTAATCAAATTTTAAAGGTAAACTATGAATAAAAAAATAAAATTAATACTAACTTTAACAATTATAGCTGTAGCTATATTTTTTGCATATAATAAATATAAAGAGTATATTAATAATCCATGGACTAGAGATGGTCAAGTTCGTACACAAGTTATACAAGTTGCTTCCAGAGTAACTGGAATGGTGACAAAAATACATGTAAAAGATAATCAAAGAGTAAAAAAAGGTGATGTTCTTTTTGAAATAGATCCATCTAAGTATCAAGTTAAATTAGATCAAGCAAAATCAAGACTAAAAAGAGCTACTGAGTCTTCGCGAGGTAAAAAAATAGAGTATGATAGAGTAAAAAACATATATAAAAAAGATAAAGGTGCTGTCTCTCAAAAAGATTTAGTAAGAAATGAGACAAACTACTATAAATCTTTAGCAGATATTGATACAGCAACCGAGTCATTAAATACTGCAAAATTAAATCTTTCATATACTAAAATATATGCTGAAGTAGATGGATATGTATCTAATATTAATTTTCAAATAGGAACACAAGCATCAGCAAATAAGCCTATATTGGCACTAGTTGATGAAGAGACATATTGGGTATTTGGATTTTTTAGAGAAGATACAATAGCAAACATAAAAGAGGGAGATGAAGCAAGAGTAACCCTTCTAGCTTACCCAGACATAGCACTAAAAGGTAAAGTTGAATCTATAGCATGGGGTATATCTCATTCAGATGGAAACCCTGGTAGCAATCTACTACCAAGTGTTAAACCTGTATTTCAATGGATAAGACTTGCTCAAAGAATCCCTGTAAGAATTAAACTAGATAAATTACCAAAAGGAGTTAAGTTACGATTTGGTCTAACAGCTTCTGTTATGGTTTTTAATGCAAATAAAAAGTAGATAAATATAATGACATACTACCCATACGAACAATTTGTAAAAGATGTAAAAAAATTAGTAGAAGAGACTAAAACATATAGAGCCGATACTCTTGTTGCCATAGCAAGAGGAGGTTTAACTCTAGGTCATGCTTATGCATCGGCTACTAACAACAGAGAACTTATGAGCATAAACTCCATACTTTATGAGGGAAGTAAAAAGGGTAATAAATGTCAAATTTTTAATATACCCAACCTTAGTAGAGCAAAAAAAGTTCTTATTCTTGATGATATTATAGATAGTGGTCAAACTCTTCAAGAGGTTTTAAAAACACTAAAAAGTGCTTACCCAAATGTAGAGTTTAAAGTAGCTTCGATTTACTTTAAAAAATCTGCATCTATAAAAGCAGATTTTTCACTCTATGAGGCTACAGATTGGATAGAGTTCTTTTGGGAAAGAGATTACTTATAATTTATACAATTTCAACTTTTTTAATAACATCAAGTCCAAAACCTGCTAAACCAATAAACTCAGTCTCTTTGTTTTTAGTTATAAGGTTAATATTTTTAATGCCTAAATCTTTAAGTATTTGAGCTCCTACACCAAACTCTTTAGCTTGCTCTTTAGAGATAGTTTTAGTATCTAAAAATACTATAACTCCTCCATTTTCTTTAATATACTCAACAGAGTTGTTGAATGCAGAAAAACGCTTATTGTCCAATATAAGATCAATATCTAAACCTATGTTATGAAACTTTACATTTGTTGTCTCTTTAACTTTATTAAACTTAATAACTGTATGTGTTCTACTTAAATGGTCTATATATGTAATCTTTTCAGTTGAAGCACCTCTAAAATCACACTTTTGTGTAGATACTCTCTCAATAAGCTTCTCATTAGCTAAACGATACTCTACTATATCAGATATATATACTATGTTCATGTCATGTTTTTTTGAGAAAATCTCCAAATCATCCATTCTAGCCATAGTACCATCATCTTTAATAATTTCGCATATTACACTAACAGGAGCTAATCCAGCTAATTTACATAGGTCTACAGAACCTTCTGTATGTCCTGTTCGTACTAATACACCACCATCTTTAGCAATAAGTGGGAAAATATGACCAGGTCTTACAAAATCTTTTTCTACTGTAATTGGATTTGCTAATTTAGATATACAATCATTTCTCTCATCAGCAGATATGCCCGTAGTTGCATTTGTTGAATCTATAGATACAGTAAATGCAGTTTCATGATTAGATACATTATTGCTAACCATAGGTAAAAGGTCTAATTTTGTAGCAAGCTCTTTGACTATGGGTGTACAGATAAGCCCTCTTGCCTCTTTAGCCATAAAATTTACCATATCAGGTGTAGAGAAAGTAGCAGCATAAACGAGATCACCTTCATTTTCTCTATCTTCATCATCCATCATAATGACCATCTTTCCTCTTTTTATATCTTCTATTGCTTGTTCAACTCTTTGTATTGCATTTTTCATAATATCTATCCTAATTTATATATATATTGATGTAATTATACCTATAGAGACTTTAGATATATGGAAAATAGCATTATTTTTAATTTTTTTCAAAAAACCCTTGACAATAAAATATTTTAGTGCTATAATGCCGTCCACATAAGCAATACAACTTATGAAGAATGGGGTATCGCCAAGCGGTAAGGCACTAGTTTTTGGTACTGGTATTCGGGGGTTCGAATCCCTCTACCCCATCCACTCTTATTAAATAATTTAAGATTCTCTTTTTTTAGAAAATTTTTTAACTAACGCGGGATAGAGCAGTTTGGTAGCTCGTCGGGCTCATAACCCGAAGGTCATAGGTTCAAATCCTTTTCCCGCAACCAAAATATTTAATAATCACTTCCTAAATATAATGTCGCGGGATAGAGCAGTCTGGTAGCTCGTTGGGCTCATAACCCAAAGGTCATAGGTTCAAATCCTTTTCCCGCAACCAAATTATAAATTAATCATCTAACTATACTCATTTTAATCAACATTCAAAAAACTATAGATTTAGAACATTAGAAGGCAAAAGAAGTTAATACTTATAAATCCCACCCAATACAGCATTATTTTTAGCTCCTGTTACATCTTTTAGGTTAACTATTTCTTTGTGAACTCTTTTATAGGCTAGCCAAGCAAAAGCCATGGCTTCTAGTTCATCTGCGTTATTTGCTATGACTACTTCTATAGATGGTAAAAGTATTTTTATGCGTTCTACTAAGAAGCTATTTTTAGCACCACCACCACATA
>Ga0256827_10003203_pt1 | contig 10428 bp, 14 predicted proteins | sample CV84metaG_FD_185977 | JGI IMG/M metagenome (GOLD analysis project Ga0256827, IMG submission 185977) | Hydrothermal vent microbial communities from East Pacific Rise, Pacific Ocean - CV84 | ecosystem: Environmental > Aquatic > Marine > Hydrothermal vents | place: Pacific Ocean: East Pacific Rise...
GGCTTCACCCACCATAGATACCCCACAACGAGAGTTCTATATCGCACCAAAATCAGAGAGTGTTGTCAACAATCATCATACCAATGTAAATATCACCATGCCACCAAACTACACAGGTTCAGAAGATGACTTAGACCATATTAAATTGGCCACTGAGCGTGGTGTAGATAACGCTTATAAAAATATAAAAATGTATGATGCATAAAAGGAGAATAGATGTTAGCCCTAATTGGTGATTATAAATTTGAGATGAACGGTACCAATGTCGAAAAGATAAAAGAGAGCTACACCTTTGGATGGAGTAGAGCAGATAGGCTCTACAATAACCCTCTTCATATGAAAAAAGGGGCTTATGCAAAGAGCATCACCATCTCAGGTACATTGATTATGAAAAAAATCAATACGCTCGATGGCTTAATTAACCTTGCTAAAACTAAAACTCCTGTATCTCTGGTGATAGAGGGGAGTAGTGATACCCATCATGTGGTGATACTCTCTATCGATATAGATAAAGATACCTTTCTTCACACAGGAGAGGAGATGCGTAAAAATTTTAGCATGAAAGTGGAGGAGTATTATGGTAAAGTATAAAGAGATGGTGGTAACCAAAGAGGATGTACGACTTGATGAGTTGGTTTTTAAAGAGTATGGGCATTTAGAGTTTTTGGAAGAGATACTTGAAGAGAATATAAAAGTTATTTTAGGAGAGACCCATCTTCCTCAAGGGATTAAATTGAGACTGCCGATCTATAAAAAAGAGGAGCAAGAGGTTAAAAGAGTCGAGGGTGCAAAACTATGGTAAACCCTATTTATGTTTTGGTGGTCAACGGTCAAGATATTACCAATAAACTCTATGAGAACTCAGCAAAAATGACCTATGTTGATATGGATAGAGAGTCCTCTGACACCTTGACCATTCAAGTTGCAGGAGAGTGGGATATTGTACCATTTACAGACAGATGTACCCTATGGATAGGGTATACCAGTACCAATGTTTGGGAGTGTGGTACTTTTGAAGTTCAGAGTGTCACCATTGAACCATTTGCAACAACCATTCAAGCCACTGCAACGAGTTTTAATAACCGAATTAAAGAGAAGAGAGATAAGACCTATAAAGAGACCAATATTAAAGATATTGTCTCGACTATAGCCGAAAGGCATGGATTGGAGATAAAGTGTAATATCTCTGAATCTGTAAAATATTTGGAACAGAGTCATGAGAGTGACATGCACCTTTTAACTCGACTCTCTTACAACTATGGAGCCATTTTTAAAATCAAACAAGATACGCTTGTTTTTTGGGAGAGAAAATCGACAAAGCAACATACCATTGAGGTCTCAGAGTGCTCTAACTACTCAGTCACTTTTCAAAATCGAAGTAAATATGGTATGGCAGCCGTTGAGTATCGAGATACCAAAGAGAACAGAGTCATTACTGTTACGGTAGGGAGTGAGAAGCCTGTCCTTAAAATTAAGGAGTATTTTGAAAACAGAGAAGAGGCAAAGAGGGTTGCTCAAAAACGTCTAGATGAAGCAAATCGAGGTACTGTAACAGGTTCACTAACCACCTATGGTACAGATATTGTTGCAGGAAATCGAGTTATTATTAATGGAGAGCGTCGATTAGAAGGGTATGAGTTCACAATCAAAAAAGTGACCCATACCATTGATGGTGGTGGATTCAAAACCTCCTTAGAGTTTGAAAACTAGTGGCTCTATTTAAACTGTAGAGTAATGTTTTTATAGAGCCACTTATCATTGCTATGTTTAAACATACTACGATAGTAGAGCCATGATAGAGAGGTTGTAATGACTGCATATCCATAAATATCCTCACCTAAGTTGTGCAGAACCACATAAATCATCAACATATTGGTTACAATAAATGTGGTAACACTCTTTCTCCAGATACGTTGTATCCAGCTTAGAGCGAAAAAAAGCCCAACAATCATCTCCATAAACACATAACTACTTATCATGCTTTTTTCCAACCTAAAATCATCTCTTTTCCTTTTTTGACTGAAATATCTAAAAACGTAACAACAAAGTAGCTACTAAATAGACCTCCCGCTACTAAAATCTCTTGCTCTTCAATAAAACGAGAGAGGTAAGAGTAGGCAGCAGGAAATGCTACGGTACCAAAAATTATGAATTTAAACAGTTCACTAATGATCTCTAAAACAGTACTCTTCTTCTCATTTCTTGCATAGACATGCAGAAAAGAGAAGAAAGAGACAATAAACCCAAGAACTCCCAATGCTAACGTTTTCTCATTAATATCAAAAACCCAAATACTTATCATACTACTTGAAGCAGAGAGTGCGATAACTTTAGTATTAATACTACTAATCATCTACTTCCTTTATTTTTTTTTGTTTTAAGTACTACGGTTTCTTATCTTAATTAAAAACCATTACTTTAAAAATTAAAAATTATTTTATCTTTTTTTAATTTTATAAGAAAGGGAGTTAAAAACAGTGCTTAATACCCATAGAGTTTTACGATGTTCTGTATCTCCTTCTGCAATACTTTTGATCCCAATAGAAACTCTTCTATTACCGCCCCTTTGGTAACCCCTTTCTTCTCCATGTATGCCTCAATTGCTAGTTGAAGTTTTACGCTTGCATTAAATCTTACCTGTGTTTTCTTTTCCAAAACAGACATATTATAGCTTTTGTTCATTTTATCCCCTAGTTATAGTTTTGATGAATAAAGTTTCATCGTTGAGATATTTTCTTTCCTGTATTCAAATATCTCAAAGATATAACTTATTTCAATAATTCTATTAGAAAAAATGGTTGCAAAAATGAAAAAAAACTAAATAATTTAAATAAAAATATAATTTTATTTAATTTTAATAAAAAATATTTTTTTTTATTTTGAAAATTTTAAATTATACTCCTCTATCTCTCTATTTAAAAGTTTTATGATTTTATCCTTCTCTTTGCAACAGAGTTTCAATTGCGTTAATCTCTTTTTGATGTTCAATAAATCTATAAATTTTAAAATAACTTTTCTCTTTTTACTCATCATAAAAGTTCATCTCCACACTCAAATTTTTATCCCAAACTGTTGAGTTGAACTCACTCTCAATTTTTTGTAATTTAGGACAAGGTGTTTTTACATATACAATTTTTGGTTGACAACAGGCATTAAAAATTAAGGGTAAACCCATGACCAGTATCATCAATAAATATCTTACTCTCATCACTCTCCTCCTTCTCTGTTTGATTGTACTCTTTTGCAATCTCAACCCATTTAGATTCAAAATCTTCAACCCTCACGGCTACTTCTCTCTCGACACTCTTTCTCTTCTCTATCTCTATCTCTTTTTTCAAATGCTCAATTTTATTTGATTTAAGATATAGAGATAAGATAAGTATCATAAAGATAGAACCAATTAGAATAGATAGTTTATATGTTTTAAGAAAATAGTACAAAAATTAACCCTTTTCACTAATTTTAACTTTTTTTAAAACTTTAAAAAAGGGAGTAAAAAAAGGTGTTTAATCATCTATAATCAAATTCTCTATACTCTTTATAGTAACTCCTCTTGAGATACCCACTCTTTTTGTCTTCATATTTTCTAATTTTATATCAACGACTAGTCTGTTATCAATTACTGGAGTAATTGCAATGATTTTAAAATAACTATTATCAATATCTATATATTTTCCAATAAGATGAATACCCTCTTCTCTATCTATATCTTGTAGTCTATTTTTTATTTTTGCTTCAATTTGAGAGATAGATATAGATTTCTCAAACTCTATATTTTTATGCTTCCTCCAATAGATCTTCTCTTCAGCTTTACTATAGATGATATTAAACTCTGAAAGTATCTCATGATTCTCTCTTAGCTCTCTTCTAAACATACTCTTCTCTTTTCTCTGTGTTGTTTTTGCTCCTCGTTGTCCTATATCAAACTTTTCAAATATATGGGTCAGTGTAAAGCCATAAGAGGTTGGTTCATTAGATACTACGTATCGAATAAGTGCTTTTAATTTACTATGCTTATCACCAATATTAATTATTTTTTGGTTGAGTTCTTTTTCAATCTTTAACCCAATGCTCATGGTTAAAATTTTGGCACTATCTCCATCGATATTAACAATATAAAGCTCTCTCTCTTTATTATATTCAGACTTTCCAAGTATGGTAAATTTGGTTGTTCTATTTTTTTTTAACTCTTTAAGCACAAAATCTGTATGTCTTAAATCATCAATAAATTTTGATATTTTTATTGCAGAACTTGAAGGGTGTTTATATCCCATTTTTTTAGCCATGTAGTAGAGACTTGTATAGATAGAGAAACTTCCATCTCTATTTATTTTAGAGATACCATAATTGTCACTAAAAAGTAGAGAGAGTACATCGGCATGTTTTTGATGAAGTGGATGAGATATAGAGATTTCATGACTCTCTGACTTCCATATAACTCTGTTCTTTTCATAACTTTTTCTACTACTTCTTGATGTCGCTCTAAACATATTTCGTCGAAACCAATCAGCATTTCCATAACCATTATATGCTTTTTTTGAAAGATTAGCATACTCATTTTTAAAGAGCTCTCTTGACTCTAAAAAGAGTAAATTGTCTACTTGTATCTTTTTCATTTTTTCCTGTTTCTATCTAAAAAGATGATTTTAATAGATTATTATATACGAAAGTAGAAATAAAAGTTGGTAAATAATTGGTAAATTTTAGTATTTTATATGATATTAGTCACTATAGGCATGATTTATTGATTTTTACCGTTAAAAATAGTTTTTTTAAAAAATAACCTTAAAGAAACTTTTTCCATTAAAATTTAATAATTATTCTCACAAAAATCTATTAAATATAAAAAATGACTACCGTTAAAAGAGTATACTATTTCCAATAAAAGAGTATATATTGGAGGAATTGTACCAATAAAAGAGTATATTGTTACCCTTAAAAAAGTATAAAAATCCCCTTTTATTAGATATATCTCTTAGAGATATTCTTTTTAGAATATACTCTCTTAGAGATATATATCTTTTTTTAAAGCACCTTTTTTTACTCCCTTTTAAAAAATAGCGTAAAAAGTTAAAATAGCTGAAAAAAAGAGTTTATATGTCAGACTTCAGTAAAGCATTTAAAAAATTCAATCATCTTGAGTATAGCAATGAAAGTAATGTTTTACATAAAAATACAAAAGAGAGTGGAATGACTTTTTATGGTATTTATGAGTCAGCTCACCCTCTCTGGAGTGGATGGGAAAATGTCTATATGGCACTACAGAGAACAGATAATAATTTCTCTTTAGCTAGTAAACTACTGATAAAAGAGAGAGCGTTAATTCTCAATGTAGAGAAGTTCTATATGGATAATTTTTGGAATCCATTACGTTTAAAACTTATCAATTCACAAAAGATAGCTGAAGAGATGTTCTTCTTCTTTATCAATAGTGGAAACAAGAAGAGAACCATTAAGATGGCTCAATTAATCGTTGGTGCTGTCCCAGATGGATTTATTGGAATAGAGACCATCACAAAACTTAATGAGATTGATGAAAATATTTTTGATAGAGCTTATGATTTAAAAGAGATGGAGTATCATGCTCGATTAATACAAGCAAATCCAAAAAGATATCTACTTAACTTAGTAGGATGGATTCGTCGAGATGTCTATATTTAATAGAGAGATGTTTGTAGCTTATGAGATATAGTGATGTACAAGTGCAACCATTAAGAGAAAAAAAGTATAAACTACTTCAACCTATAACCTATAAAGATGTTACCGTCCCAGCAGGTTATAGAACCAATGGAGCAGATGTTCCTAGAGTTTTTTGGAGTTTTTGTCCTCCCAATACATCCGATATTTTACCTGCGGTAATTGTGCATGATTATCTCTGTTATCTAGAAGCGTATAAAAAAGCAGATGACTACTTTGAAGAGATATTAACGCTTTTAAAAATCAGACCATGGAAAGTTAAGATCTTAGTTCACTCTGTCCGAATCTATCACTACTTGACTAAAGGTTAAAATCTTCTATGTATGCTGTTTCTGAACTTATACGAAAAGTTAAAAATATAGTCCGTGTTGCTAAAATTATCTCAACCAAATCAGACGATAGTAGAGCTCTAGCAACCCTAAAAATATCTGCAACAGAGGAGAGTCAACTCTCTCCTGTTTTAAACTTTTCAAACAGTTTTAAAAAACATTGGATACCTTCGAGAAAAGGAGAACAAACACTCCTCTTCTACCCCTTTGGTAATGCCAATAGAGGGTTTATCTTTCGTAGTTTTTTTCATAAAAAAATTAAAGAGCCCAAAAAATTTAATGCCACTACAGAGGTGATGGAGTTTGAGGATAAGAGTAGTATAATTTATGACTCTGACAGTTCCATATTTCAAATAGATATTCATGGAGATATTACCATCTCTTCAAAAAAAGATATTGAATTAAATGCCAGTAAAACCATCATAAGTAGTAAAAATTTTACTGTTGATAGAGAAGGTAATTTAACAATCTCAGGAATGGCAACCGATGGTAAAGGCTGTAATCTAAATGTACATGGACATAAAATTCTACAGTGTAAAAAATTATGTAAAACTCCTGGAGAAGCAATTAACCTAATGTGTAGTGGTAGTGGTGGGTCTATTGAAGATGTAGCTCATGCTGATAAGAGAGAAGAGAGTATAGGTTCACAAGGTGCAGATGTCGCCCAAAATAGGGGAGAGAGTGCTATCTGTCTAGTTTGTGAAAGTCATTAAAAATTTGTCATTTTACCGTCTTTTTGTAAAATGGCTCTATTTTTTGTCATTTTACCGTCTTTCTACAAGATAGAGATAGGTGAAAAAGCTCTATTTTATGGGATTTAATGCGTTAGTAGAGCCATTTTTTGTCATTTTACCGTCTTTCTACAAGATAGAGATAGGTAAAAAAGCTCTATTTTACGGGATTTAATGCTTTAATAGAGCTATTTTTTGTCATTTTACCGTCTTTCTACAAGATAGAGATGGGTAAAAGAGCTCTATTTTATGGGATTTAATGTTTTAATAGAGCCATTTTTTGTCATTTTACCGTCTTTTAAAATAGAGTATCTCTTTTCGGTATCATCTTAAAATCTTTATATTTGCCATTGTTATAAAAATCTTTATAATTTAATCTGTACTTATGTTGCATTAGACCACGATACCAAATGTCTAAATCTAAAAACTCATCCTCTATAATTTTACTTTTCAAAGATTGTCGATACTTCTCAATTGATTTAATTTGTAACCTCTCACTATTATGTTCTAAATACCACTCTATCAACTCATCAATACGACCATATGGAACTCTTAAATTAGGATAACGAGAGACCTGCTCCCATCCAAATATAAATTTTCGTTCATTTTTATTATAAAAACATGTAACCTCTTCATCTGTAACTCTTTGAATCTCTTTTAAACCCCTTTTAATGCCTCTTAGAAGCTCACTAGGCTGTTTATAATGAGAATCAAAGGTTTTGTTTAACTCATCAATATTTTTTGAAATAGTCCCTACTCCTGCCCCTTCTCGATTGGGAAGATGATAATATCGAACAAACATCTCATAGAGTTTCAAACCATACTTAGTTTTAAAACTGTTACACAAATTTAACTCTAAAGGGGTATACCCATACTTCTGTTTAATCCCCTCAATGATCATATCATCCAACTTAATCTGAATATACTTTTGACCATCTTTCCATTTTGTAGCACGACTTAAAAAAGGAGCCGATGTCCACTCAACTCCTTTACCTTTAAAAGTAAAATCTCTAATAACAATAGGGGTTTGAAGTAACTTAATCGCTTCAATAATACGTGTATCATCTTTGGTACTTTTTAAACCTAGAAGTTTGCGTAGTTCAGACATAGAGAGTGTAAAGTTATCACCCTCTTGTTCAAATTTCCAAAATAGAGTATTAACAAGCTTATCTGGAAGTACAGCTTTTCCTGTATTTGGAATATATCCATCGGTTAAAGCATTATGCTTTTGAAAAGGTTTTATTTCTTCTTTTTTTATCATGATAAGCCATTAAAAAGTATTTTTATTATATTAGTTATTGAAACTATATCACACTTTTTGTTACAAGCGGTAGTTTGACAACAAAGACGGTAATATGACAAAAAAAAGAGCTAAAAAGACGGTAATATGACAAAAAAAGACGGTAATATGACAAAAAAAACCTTTCTAAATACCACAAATAGACTATTTAAGATGGTTTAAACTATTAAAAGTAGTATTATTTAAATATGTACCCAATTTATCTATTGAAAATCTTCGCTCCGCTACGATATTTCTATTTAAATTTATCGCTATCGCTCTATTAGGAAAATTTTTTTTCAAAAAATATTTGTCTTAAAGTAAAAGTTCCTATGGTCACTTTTACCTATTCGCCTATCGGCTCATTTTTCTACTCGGTTTAAGACAGAGAGAAACTTTTTGATTTTGGTCTAATTGGTTGACTCTAAAAATCGTTGATTATTATTTAATTTTTAGTAAAATTTTTTATTTGTTTTTATAATTTATTGATAATACAGCTGTTTAGCTTCGCTTTTTATGCTAATAGTTAAATCAGAAAAAGTATTTTTATACTTTTATTTCAAAAAAATCTTTGGTAAGTTTAAAAACTTTTGAATTATCATAATAATCTCTTACTAAAGGTCCATATGTATCTCTAATCTTTTTTACCATCTCATCATCTTCTGTTTTTAAAGCTTGTTTCTCTTTTCTTAACTCATATCGTTTCTCTTCTAGTATATCAACATATTCAAATTCACTATTTTTAAGTGAAATACAGATACCCATTAAAGTATTTAATAATTCACTTGCTGCTTCAAATCTTGCAACTTGGTCATAATCTATTGTTTGCATTTTAATCCTTTTTATTTGTTTTTTGAGAGAACCTTTTAAATAATTTATGATAACTCCTCAAGTTTCATCCATTGGTGTTGCCATAACTTCTCCTTTTGATAAATTAATAACTCTAGTATAATTGAAATTAATTTTTATAGTTTATATATTATCATATTTTATATTATATAAAAATATAATTTAACAAAATTACTTACAAATCACTAATTAAGTAATAATTTAGTTGTAGTAACTTATAATCTAACCATTAGTTTAATAACTCAAGAGTTATTAATTTATCAAAAGGAGAAGTTATGGCAAAAATCATAACCGTGGCTAATCAAAAGGGTGGTGTCTCTAAAACAGCTACCTGTCGATATATGGCTGATGTTGCTGTTGCACAGGGTAAAAAAGTTCTTTTAATAGATTTTGACCCACAAGCATCATTGACCAAAGGGTTTCAACTCAATCCTAAACTCTTTGAGGGGGTTAATCAAACCAATATTTGTAATATCTTTAACCAAGAGATTGTTCAAGCCATCAATGTTGCAGATGAAGAGTCAACAGATATATTACATCTCATACCTAGCAATAGAGAGCTTGGTATTGTGGGGCAAGGTAATATTATTGGTAAAGATTTAATGTTACGAAAATTTATTAAAAAAAATAAGTTGGCTGAAGTCTACGATGTTATTATTATCGATAACAATCCTAAGTTTGATACGATGACCATCAATACTATCTTGGCCTCCAATATTATTGTGGTTCCTGTTATTACAACCAAAGATGAGCAAGAGGGGCTTCATGGGTTCTTTCAAAATACAGAAGAGACACTCTCTACTTTTGACCATCAGATTAACAAAATGGTGATTATCCCCTCTCGTTATAACAAATCTACCAAAGTACATAAAGAATATCTAAAGATTATTCAAGAGGATGCTCCCCGTTATATCGAGAGCTCTTGCCCTACCATTGCAGAGAGTGAACTCTTTGTCTCTAAAGCGGTTCCTGAAAAAGTGGCATTTCAAGACGCTTCTAGTTACGATATGTCGGTTTATGAGTATCTGAAAGAGTATGGTTCTAAATCAAGTATGAAAAAAGAGAAACGTGAGAAACTGCTTACTCTTTTAGAAGAGATTGTCAAGAGTATTATTAAAAAATAGAGTTAAAGAGAGAAGATATGAAAAAGAAGAGATTAGTCAGAGCCAACTCCTTAAAAAAAGAGGATTTGGGAATACCTGTGGTGACACATAGAGAGCTACTTGATCAAAAAGAGTTGATTCAAAAGATACCATTAGAAGATATAAACAATCCAAAAGTACACGATAGAAAATCATACAGTAGAGAGGATATAAGCTCTTTAGCGAAGAATATTAAAGCGACAAAAATGTTGCTTCAACCGATTATTGTTCGTAAAGTGGGTGATAAGTATGAGCGTATTATCGGATTTAGACGGATAGAGGCGGTTAAAGAGCTAGGTTGGAGAGAGATACCTGCCATTATTTTAAAAGATATTTCAGATGAAGAGGCGATGTTGATTATGCTCTCAGAGAACATTCAGCGTGAAAATCTTAATGTTTAT
>Ga0256827_10003204_pt1 | contig 10428 bp, 7 predicted proteins | sample CV84metaG_FD_185977 | JGI IMG/M metagenome (GOLD analysis project Ga0256827, IMG submission 185977) | Hydrothermal vent microbial communities from East Pacific Rise, Pacific Ocean - CV84 | ecosystem: Environmental > Aquatic > Marine > Hydrothermal vents | place: Pacific Ocean: East Pacific Rise...
TATCTATGCTCTCAATCTCCAAAATAAGCGAACATTGAGAAAATCTTTGCAGAGACAGATTCTCTCTTTTGTCAAAAAGGTAAAAACTCTCTCTTCAAATATAGAGAAGACACTAGATCAATATGACTACATCACCTCCTCATCTCTCGATAAAGAGCTAAAAAATCGCCTCTTTATCGATATAGAGGTTGTAGATAAATTGAAAAAGATTAGCTCTATATATATAAACAAACTCGTAGATGAGGTTACTATATATGGCAAAATTGAAAATAGATTTTTTGCTCATGGAGCAGTATCTATGGAGCAGTGTATCCAAAAGTTGAATAGCATAGATGGACACAAACATAGTCTCTCTGTATGGATAGATCTCAAGAAACAGGCTCATATCCTTAGAGGCTTGGGTCTCTCTACTATTGTGGAGTATGTTGAGTCAGGTAGACTACCTCCAAAGAGAGCCAAAGATAACTTTTACTATAATTACTATAACTCTCTGATCAAAAATATCTTAGCCAAAGAGACTCTACTAATAGGCTTTAATAGAGCTTCTCATGAGAAGATGATTGAGAAGTTTAGAGATTTGGATGTTGGTATATTGGAGAAACATAAGCTCTATGTGGCTTTTAAAGCTAGTGGTAGAGAGATGCCTCCCTCAGAGGGAAAAGGTCGTGTAGCTACCTTTACCAATCTCAAACTCATCAACCATGAGATTGGCAAAAAGAGACGACATGTACCTATTCGACAGCTGATATATAGAGCAGGGGGTGCTTTGCAGTCTCTCAAACCATGTTTTATGATGAGTCCACTATCTGTATCTCAATACTTAGAACCAAATGCGATCAGTTTTGATGTCTTGGTAATTGACGAGGCTTCTCAGCTACGCCCCGAAGAGGCACTGGGTGTAATAGCACGAGCCGATCAGGTGGTAATAGTAGGTGATCCAAAACAGTTGCCTCCTACAAGCTTTTTTCAGATTGTCAAAGAGCAACATGATGAGGATGAGACTATTTTGGATGAATCAGAGTCGATTTTGGATAGCTGTATCGAACTCTATAACCCTGTAAGAAGACTCAAATGGCACTATCGATCACAACATGAGTCTCTAATTGACTTCTCCAATCGTCATTTTTATGACCAAGATTTGATGATTTTCCCCTCTCCCATGAGTATAAAAGGTGATCTCTTGGGTGTCAAGTATACCTATGTCCAAGATGGACGCTACCAAGGTGGAGCAACATATAGGCACAATAGACGAGAGGCAGAGGTAGTTATCGAGCATATAATCCAGCAGATGGAACATTTTCCAAAGAGATCACTAGGTGTAGGGACTTTTAACTCTAGCCAAAAAGAGCTACTCCAAGATATGATTGATAGAGAAGAGAAGAGGAGTCCTATTGTCAGAGAGTATATCGAGCGATGGAGTCAGAGTGGAGAGCCTTTTTTCGTCAAAAACTTAGAGTCTTTGCAGGGGGATGAGAGAGATGTTATCTTTATCTCTACTACCTATGGGGCAGATATTGATCATGGTAGAGTGATGCAACGCTTTGGGCCTATCAATCAAGAGGGTGGATGGCGACGGCTCAATGTCCTTATCACTAGAGCAAAGCAGAAGATGCATATATTTAGCTCTCTAAAATCATCAGATATCTCGATCTCTATAGACTCATCACGAGGAGTCAAATCTCTAAAAGAGTTTTTGAAATTTTTGGAGAGAGGAGCTGTTGCACCCAAGAGAGAAGAGGCAGAGAAGCCTATTGAGTCTCTTTTTTCTCATGCGATTGGTAGACTTCTCAGTAGTCGAGGAGTCAGAACCCGATCTCATGTAGGGGTATCTGGTTATTATATAGATCTAGTGGTTTTGGCAGAGGATAGTGATGATGCTATTTTGGCGATAGAGTGTGATGGTGAAAACTACTATGCCTCAAAATCAGCTAGTGATAGAGATCGACTAAAGGGAGAGGTTCTTAGACGATTGGGTTGGAGAGTACACAAAATATGGTCAGTGGATTGGTATAAAAATAGAGAAGATGAGGTAGAGAGACTCTTTGATGTGATATCTCAAGCTAGAGAATATAATCAAGATTAGATATAATCCATTATTAAAAAAATAAAGGATTATAAAATGAAAAAAATATTTAAGTATCTACTATTATCTCTAACAGTTCTGATTGTATTTGGATGTGGGAGTGATGATAGCGACAAAGATAAACCAAAAGAGACTGGTAAAAACAAAAGTGTAAAAGTTGTCATGCTCTACCATGATAGATGTCCCCCATGTGAAGATGCAATGCCTATGTGGGAGGAGATCAAATCTGAGTATCCATATGTATCATTTGATCAGTATAATATCCTTAACAATCCAGCAAAGGTTGCAGAGTATGATGTGGGTAATATCCCTCTTTTTGTACTTGAAAGAGATGGTCAAGAGGTTGCTAGAGAGGTTGGTTCTGAGAAAACTCATTTGGTTAATATGATTGAAAATAACTCAATATAATAAAAATGAAAAAGATAAAAATTATAGAAAAAGCTCTTATAGTTCTACTTCTTTTGACCTTTATTGTTGGGTGTAAAGGAGGTCAAAGTGGAGCAAGAGATTACAAGAGTGAGTTTATCAATGAGAGCAACTGTAGTCAGGTCATAGACAAAGAGTTTATATTGATATGCTACGACTATCGGCTCAAAGCCACAAAGAGTGTAGCATATAGACTAGACGGAGATCTTATGAATGATCCCAATATAGACAAAAGACCCTCTTTTTATACCGAAAAGAGTATCGATCGTAAGTATAGAATCTCATCCACAGACTACACCAACTCAGGATATGATAAGGGACATCTAGCTCCTGATGCATCTTTTGATTGGAGTGATGAGAGTCTAAACTCTGTTTATACTTTAGCCAATATCATCCCACAAGCACCACAAGTCAACCGTAATATGTGGAGTCAAGTAGAAAAATATGCTAGAGACAAAGCTGTAGAGCTAGGAGAGCTTGATGTGATCAATGTTGTCAAATATGGTGTTCGTTCAAAGAGAATTGGAAAAAACAAGATGGCTGTATCACGAGGATTTTACAAGGTACTCTATAGTGCAGATGATGGATATGAGGAGTGCTTTTACTATGCCAACAAGCTAAATATCTCATCAAGAGATGATGACATATCTAAGCATATAGTGGATTGTGGTGAGGTTAGATACAAGTAGAGTGTAGTCCCCTGACTACACTAAATAGACCAATAATTATATCAAATAATTAGTTTTTATTTTGTGGTGTAGTGGGGTGTAGTCGGGGACTACACTCTACTCGATAATCTTGCTTACAGGTAGCTCTACAATCGATTTTGCCCCTTGCTCTTTGAACTGAGGGATCAGATAACGCACCTCTGAGCTATCCACTACAGCCATGATGTCTACCCAGTCACCTTTGGCTAGTTGAGAGACTGTTGGGTTGTTGCTTGGGAGTATCTCTAGTATCTGATTTAGCTTGTCAGCAGGGATGTTCATCATGAGACAGACCTTTGGCACAGCATCGATGACTGATTTGAGCATCATAACAATTCTGTCGATCTTCTGTCTTTTTTCAGGGTCATTGTACGCCTCTTTGTTGGCGATAAATCTAGTAGTGGTCTCTAATACTATATCGATAATCTTTAGATTGTTAGCTCTCAAAGAAGAGCCTGTCTCTGTGATCTCGACAATAGCATCTGCTAGTTCAGGCACTTTGACCTCAGTTGTCCCCCAGCTAAACTCTACATTGACATTGACCCCTTGTGCTTCAAAGTAGTCTTTGGTGAGATTGACAACCTCTGTAGCGACTGTTTTCCCCTCCAAATCTTTGGCACAAGTATAAGGAGACCCCTCTTTGACAGCCAAGACCCACTTGATCTTGCTAAAGCTCTGCTTTGCATAGGTAAGCTCTGCCACTTCAACAATATCAGCACGGTTCTCTTTGATCCAATCAAGCCCCGTCAATCCACAATCCAGCTGACCACCCTCTACATATCGAGCCATCTCCTGAGCCCGTATCAACATACAAGATAGCTCTTTATCATCTACAGTAGGATAGTAGTTTCTCTCTCTCACTTTTATATTGTATCCTGCCTTTTTAAATATACTAAGTGTAGACTCTTGGAGACTCCCTTTTGGGATTCCTAATTTTAATTCCATAATCATTCCTGTTTTTTTTTGGGAATTATACTATTTTTTTTGTAAAGAGTATCTCATTGTATTCACCTCTGTCCAAAAAGTCCAAAAACATTATTCTACAATAACAGTGAACAAGATAGGTAGAGAAAGGATGTTATTGATAGTGATATGGTTTAATAACAGTTTACTATTTTTTGTTACAATCTATAACTTTATATTAAAGGAGGGAAAATTGTATGGAAAAAATAATAGACCAAGGGTTAGAGTATGATGCAAAGGGTGATGATTGGGTGGCTTTTGAGCTAAAGATCAACTATCTTCTTATTACACTTTTTGAGAGTAGCGAAGATAAACTGATCGAGTATCTCTCTAATAAAAATGGGAAATATAGCAAATCAAATCGCAAAAAAACTATTCGCAACTGGTTACAGGGGCAGACTAGAAAGCCTAATGGATTTGAGGTTAGTAAGTTTAAGATAGGAGAGATGATTTTCAATGAGAATCCTCTTTTTAGTACCAAAAGCTTTCGGTTATGGTCGTTTGATCGGTTTAAAAATAGGGTAGATAGCTATATCAAAAATCGAGAGGTACAGAGTCATATACAGTATATTTACTTTTTTGATAATCATCGAGAGGTGCATAAGGTTGTTTCGTTTGATGTGGTATTTCCTAATCATAAGAGAGAGGATATTATCCATCTACAGTATGAAAATATACTATACATAGGAAAAGTAGAGAGCTTTAATAATATCACTTATATTCGGTGTAAAAGTGAGTATGACTATATTCAGTTTATCTTTAAGATCTCTGCTAATACCTCAACCAATATGAAGATCTTTGGGGTGGCTCAATCTGTTGATGACAATACAGGAAAGCCAAAAGCATTTATGGCACTTTTGACCTCGTATATTCTTAGTCCAGAAGAGGAGGAGCGATATGGGCATAAGCTTAACAACTCCAATACTATATTTGCTGATGATTTTACCTCTGATTGTATTATCAAGGATGATTTCTTTTTGGAAAACTTTGCTCAAAAGGTTGATGTTTTGGGTGAAGATCTTCACCACTATGGGATCGATGAGATCTTCTCCAAAGAGATATATCTCGATATAGTTTTAAAAGAGTATCAGAGTTATATAAAGTTTTTGGGTAAAGCTCGTAAGCACACCAAATACTTTATTAGTAGTAAAAAAGAGTCTGAACTATTCTCCCTGAAAGGGATCTATAAAGGAGAGAGAATATCTGTAACTATCTCATATTTTTTGAGTATGGAAAATATCTTTTTGCTGGATGACAAAAATCCAATTGTTGCCAATCAAATTAGACTTATCCAAGAGGATAAACTAGATCTTACCTATCTATTTGTTGTGCCTGATAGTCAGCTTCTGAGTGATAAGATTATCGAAAAGATCGAGTATATGGAGCAGATGGGGATTGAGGTAAAGATGACAGAGAACACCTCCATAGGCTACTCTAAACTCTTGATGATAGAGGATGTAGAGTTTGCTCTTTTTAAGTTTAAAGATCTAGTTGGTGATCCGACACATGCTACACGACACAAAAAGACTATAGATAAACTCTATCTTGAGCAGGAGATACTAAGACGATCATCTCTTCCTCTTAGAGATTTTATGAAGCAACACAACCCTATAATCGGTCGTTGGTATTTTTACTCTTATGGGAGTGCAATGAGTAGTGATGGTTATCATGAGATAGCTCTTGATATTCATAACAATCAAGTACGAGGAGAGTTCACTTCAGGGATAAATGAGGGGGTTGTACACAAGACGGCTCAGCAGATTCTCTTTATCTTTGATACCTCAGTGATAAAAATATCGATTCAAAATATCAATGGAACACTCTTTAGGGGTAGTAGTATTGGTCAGGATATTCATATCAATCATGCTGATCTGTTGGTATTTGGGCTTCTATCCAAAGATCCATTGAGTAGGGCAGATGCACTCTCTCTTTTGGCAGAGATTCATATGAAAGAGGAGGCAGACTATCGACTAAAAGTCTCAGATAGTTTTCCTCGAAGGTTGGCTGAGTTTAAGGCTTCATTACATTCTACATAAAAAAGGATAAGATTTGAGTAGAGGATTACTAGATAGAGCAGAGATTGTAGTGTTTGAGGAGTTGTGTCAAAATAAGAGAGTATGTAGAGTAATAGCCGAAGAGGAGTTGGCAAAAATATACGCTTTTTTGGAAAAAGATCTAATATCTATCAAAAAGTCATACAAAAAATTTCTAAATGGTATGATTAAAAAGAGAGACAAAAAGAGAACTAGAGTTATCGTCTCTATTAAGCCTCTTGGTTCTCTTATATCCAAAGTGATAGAGAGAAAAAAGAGTCTGTTGGAGGTCAAGGATCTAGTACGAGCAACGATTTTACTAGATACAGAGGATCAGGTAAAAAAGCTCTATAATGACATTGTCCGAAAAAAGCTAGAGGTGATTAGATGTATCTATAAAGATAGAGGAGATGATGAGAAGTTTGGTTATTATGGTTCTTATCATATTGTATTCTTTTACGAGGGACTCAATGTAGAGCTTCAGATTATGACTCGAAAGCTGTGGAGTTATAAAGATGAGGCTCATAAGTTTTATCACAAATATAGAGAAGAGGAGAATCCAAATATCGACAAAGAGGATCTTCATATTTCTAAAATGCTTTTTTCCAAAGGCAATCAACCCAAACATCACTATAAAAAATCAGAGATTCGACAGAATTATAAAAAACTTATTCCATTTTTTAAAAAATAGTTTTCTACAGATAATAGCTTGAAAAGTATACAAATTTCCCTCTTTTCCAGCTATTTACCTCTAGTTTTCTCTCTATACCAAGCTATTTTTCCCAAAGAGAGGCTTTTAGGTGGAAAAGTGGTTTATCTCTTATAAATTTATTTGAGTTAAACTTTGATATACAAAAGTAAAGAAGGAAAAAAATGTACAATCAAGATAATCTAACAAAGGCGTGGTTTTTTGCTTCAAAAGCCCACAAAGATCAAAAATATCCAAGAGAGGAGCTACCGTATCTAACTCATATTGGAGAGGTGATGATGGAGGTAATGGGAGTGACCTCTGAGTTGGAGAGTGCAGAGATGGCACTGCTGTGTGCTATATTGCATGATACTATAGAGGATACTACTGTAGGACATAAGGAGTTGGCTGAGGAGTTCTCCATAGAGGTGGCAGATGGTGTGTTGGCATTGAGCAAAAATGAAGATTTTCCGACCAAGCAAGAGCGAATGCTAGACTCTCTCGAACGGATAAAAACCCAACCCAAAGGGGTGTGGGTAGTCAAGATGGCTGATCGGATTGCTAACCTAGGAGAGCCGCCACACTACTGGACAAAAGAGAAGCGACTAGCCTATCAAAATGAGGCTCAGACGATTTTGGATTATCTGGGGGGTGCAAATGAGACTATGGCTAGACGATTGGGAGAGAAGATTGAGGCGTATGGAGTCTATTGTAAATAAAAAAATTGAACAATATTGTCCAAATAGTCCAAAAGAGATAGGCTACAATAGTATGAATTATCAAAAAAGGGGTAAATATGAAAAATATGGCAATTGTAATGGTTCTAATTTTAGGGATAGGTCTTTTTTGGTCTTTTGGTCAAACTGATGAAGATGAGAAACAGGCTAAATCTCCAACTATAGTATGGGTAGCTAGTTCTATATCTAAAGAGATACCTTTGGAGGTGTTGACAAAGGAGAAAAACAGTAGTGTTGAAAATGAGAAACCTACAGTTACTATCTATGGCTCGGTCGTAGCACTAGTAGAAGAGCAGGTCTCACTGCGTGGGGAGGCTAAAGACAAAGATGGGGAGATCGTATCTTATCTCTGGAAAGAGGGAGATAAGATCTTGGGATCAAAAGATAAACTCTCTGTAGTCCTTCCTATAGGAGAGCATACCTTGACACTGCGAGTAAAAGATAATTTGGGTGCAGTAGCCAAAGAGAGTATTACTCTTGATGTCTATGGAAAATATACCCAAAAAGAGTTCTATCGGCATGAAGGTTGTGGTTGTCAGTCAACAACTTATACCTACTATAATGAAGAGGGAAATATTAGTAAAACCATAACTCAAAGTGATGATAATGGCGTAGATATAGAAGAGTATACCTATGACGAAGAGGGACATCTTATCTCTACAAGAAATAAAATCTATGACGAAAAAGGTAATATCTCAGGTGATACCACTATGGTATATGATGAGTTTGAACATATTACGGAGAGATTTGGTAAAGAGTTGAGTTATGGTCCAGAGGGTAAGGAGCGTTTAGTCTCTTTTCATACCAAATCAAAGTATGATAAAGAGCATAAGTTTATTGTAGAAGAGAGTAGCTCTTATAATGGTAAGTTGAATACGATAGAGAGACGAAAGTACGATAAAGATGGAAATAATATCAAAGGCGTGACAGAGAGATATAAAAATGGAGTGTTAGAAGGTGTAAGTGAGTTGACCTCTATCTATAACTCCAAGGGAAATCTACTTCGAGAGACAAGTGAATATATTGGAGATGATGGGCAAAATGTAGTTAATTATGTCTCAGAAAATATCTATAATAGTGATGATAAACTTCTAAAAACATTTACAGATAATGATGGTGACGGTGAAATAGATAGTTATTATACCTATGAGTATGATAGTAGGGGACATCTTATAAAGCAATTTAACGACTATGGAGGTGAAAACAATACTTATACTGTTTATAACGAGTATGACGAAAATGGCAATCAGATAAGCCGAATAACACAAAGAGGGATAGATGATGGAGGAAGATCTGTTTTCTATACATATGATGAAGAGGGGCGACAGATTTCAAGCAAGAGAGATGATAATGGAGATGGAGATGTAGATAATATTGATCATACTTTTTATGCTCAAGATGGTGAGATTATCAGAGAAGAGACAGATAGTGATGCAGATGGTACAGTTGATAGTTACACAACCTATACAGATAGTGGTCTCGTCAAAGAGTCCAAATACCTCGACAACCTGACCACCTATATCTATGATGAAGAGACAGGAAAAATGTTGAGTGAGATAGGTTACTCTAATGATATAGAGGTTAAAAGAGTCGATTATATCTATGATGACAATGGAGTATTGATCAAAAAAGTAGATGATAATGGAACGGTATTTTACAGATTGGATACTCAGTGAAATTGATGATTTTTTACTGAGTTTTTGAAAAATATTTTTTGGTTTTAAACTCAGCCAATATCCTATCAAAACTATCTGAGGTCTTTAGTCTAAAGTTATTGTTGTCTTTTACATGGATGGCATCTAGTAGTAGGTGTACCTCATCATCTGATAGCTCTTCTCTTGACATAATACCATAGACGAGAAGGTCTCTATGATCGATATATAGCTCTTTGCCGATGATGCTGATTTTGAAAATATCTTCGTTGATTGTGTGGTTGAGGATCTTTATTACTGTATTGTCTAGGATGAGAAGAGTCTGTTCTTGAGCTTTGTAGATCTTGCCTTCAAATGTTCCTATTTGATAAAATGCCATGAAGCTGTTGTTTTGGATCTCTATAGAGACGGCATTGAATGCTGATGCATCCTTTTTGCTTCCATATGAGTAGTTGTACCACTTGCCATTAAGTACACACTGATTATCCAAAAAGCTCTGTAGAGGTAGAGCCTTTTTCTCTAGTAGTGCATGGATCTCATATAGTTCATCTATCTTATGGACACTCTTGGTGACAAAGGTTTGATCTTCTACCTCTTTACCGATACGATATAGAGCAAAATTGGTATCTATAGTGATTAGAATCTCAGAGTATACAGAGGGATTTTCTGAGAGTAGTTTGACATCTACATCCTTCTCCTCTAATCTTCTGAGTTTTTGGATGACACGCTGAGTCAATACCTCTCTATCTTCGACAATGATAATATATCTAAGATGGACATGGTTGAGATAGATAGACTCATTTTGGTTACATAACATCTTGAAAAAGAGAGGTAGGGAGGCTTGATTGAGGCTATATACAATAACAACACCTGTATCAAAATCAGAATCTTGGGATAGAGTATCTAGTGAGTATATCTGTAGTTTTCTTCTAGTAGTTATAAAAAAATCAAAATCTTGTACAGCTTTTTTTAGTACACTTAGGTATGACTTAAACTCTCTTAACATCACATCATTATAGTCTTTGTTGAGTATAGAGGTTGTCTCATAGTGAGGAAAAATATCCTCTCCTAGTGTCTGAATTTTGTTGTAAAAATTGTTAAACATATAATCTTCTGCACGACGACAGTGTCTAGGAAAT